>CEOQ01017667.1_pt1 | contig 23328 bp, 17 predicted proteins | sample 361351 | NCBI WGS metagenome assembly CEOQ01 (sample SAMEA2619907, study PRJEB7988) | marine metagenome | biome: marine biome (ENVO:00000447); feature: deep chlorophyll maximum layer (ENVO:xxxxxxxx); material: "saline water (ENVO:00002010), including plankton (ENVO:xxxxxxxx)" | depth 60 m | reverse complement strand
CAATGATTGAATTTGCCATAGAAGAGGCATATTTGTCTGGTATAAGAAGAATCATGATAATCATGGGGCCCGATCAATTTAGTATTAAAGACTACTTCGAAAACGATTATTTAGACGTTGTAAAACAGCGGGTTTCATTTAAAGAACAGCAATTAGAAAAATTCATTGAAATTATTAATTCAATTGAGGTTTCATATATTGTACAAGAACAACCACTAGGTCTGGGTCACGCAATTTTGCAAGCAGAACCGTATATTGGAAACGATTCATTTTGCGTATTTCTACCGGATGATGTGATATTTAGTGGTAGCCCATGCATGTCAGATATGATTGGGATATATAATGAATTTTCTTTGCCTGTTTTAGCGATTAAAGAGGTAAGTGAAGAAAAAATACCGCTGTTAGGAATAGTAGATGTAAATAACTATAAAAAAGACATTTATGAAATTGTTGAAATGGTGGAAAAACCTGCCTTAGAAAAAGCTCCGTCTAACTTAGCTATAATTGGTAGATATGTATTACCCGCTTCGGTTTTTGGTGAACTTAAAAATGTGAAGCCAGGAGCGAATGGTGAGATACAAATAACAGATGCATTAATTGGGATTATGAAAAACAGTGGATTTAATGGATATAAATTTCCTGGGATTCATTTTGATGTCGGTAATCCTATAGGATTGCTTCAAGCTTCGGTTTATGCGATAACTGATGATCCAAAATATGGAGCAGGTTTTATTGACTGGTTAAAATCCCAAGTAATTTAACTGAATATATAATAGTTGGAACGAATTTAATGGAGAGTAAATATGAGACTTATTATTGTTGGATGTGAATATGCTGGTAAAACAACTTTGTCTGAAGAGATAATTAAGTGGACGAAAAATAACTTGGGTGGTGGTAGAAGTTTTCACGATCATTTCACGATTCCTAACCCAGAATTGTCCAAAGAAGCAATGGATGAATTTATTAAATCTCACCCCCAGATTAAAGAGATGTATCAAAGATTTATGATGGCACATCATTTATCACCAGAATTCTATAAAGCGCCAGATCACAATATTGTTGGATTTCATATAGAGGAAGCAGTTTATGCTCCGCTATATTATGGGTATGGAGGTAAAAATAGTGGTGCTTTAGAGCGTGCTCCAGAGGGCCAAAGGTCATATTGGGCTCGGGTTTTAGATAAAGAGATACTTGATATAGCTCCTGATACTGTTTTGATATTAATGAAGGCAGATGCAGATGTTATAAAATCTAGAATGGATGAAAACCCTCATGAATATCAAGTTGTTCAAAAGGAAGATGTTGAATATGTTCTAGAAAGGTTTGAGGAAGAATACGCTAATTCGCTTATAGGTAGGCGGTTTGTTTTAGACACATCACGAGTAAGCATTTCGGATACAATAGCGGAATTTCAAGAGAAAATAGAACCTTTATTGACTGATCAAGATCGGTCAAGGATGCTTGCACATACTAATCTTTGGTCCAAGTAAAATTATTTTTCACTCTGACATTCAAAGTATTTTAATCACTTAGATTAAATTAGAAATTAGCTGCTATTAGGTACGAGTGCTTTCTTCAACTATTTCAATCAAATCTTTTACTGTTGAATTGTTATTGTCTAGGCTACCTACTCCCTCATTAAACATTTGCATACAAAATGGACATGAAACACCTAAGACATCAGATTTAGTGTTAAGGAACTGTTTGGTTCTTAAATGGTTTACTCTTTTACCTTTGGTTTCTTCAATCCATGCATGGCCTCCGCCTGCTCCACAACAAAGGGCTTGTTTTTTGTTAGGCTCCATCTCTTTTAATTCTAAATTAGGTATGAATTCTATTAATTGTCTAGGTGCAGAATAAATATTGTTGTGTCTTCCAAGATAACAAGGATCATGAAAAGAGATATTTAATGCTTTTGGTAGAGATTTAACTTTTATTTTTTTATCTTTTATCAATTGGAGGATGAATTCACTATAATGGAGTACTTCATAATTGCCTCCTAAATGGGGGTATTCATTTTTTATGTTGTTGAAGCAATGAGGGCAAGTAGTGACTATTTTTTTAATGTTGTATTTATTAAGAGTATTTATGTTTTGAGTTGCCATAGTTTGATACAAATATTCGTTTCCTATTCTCCTAGCCGGATCTCCAGTACACGATTCCTCTGACCCTAAAATAGCGAAATTTATATTAGCTCGATTAAGAACTTTGGCCATTGCTATTATGCTGGATTGATTATTTTTGTCTAAGGCCGGAGTACATCCTACCCACAGCAATATTTCCGGGTTTTTATTTTCTTCAATGGTTTTTACGTCCAATCCTTTTGTCCAATCAGTTCTGGTATATGGAGTACCTTTCCAAGGGTGACCCCGTTGTTCTAAATTGGTAAGGAGATTCAAAGCAGTTTCAGGCATTTTGTTCTTTTCCATAACAAGATTGCGTCTCATATTTATTATTGGGTCAATGTGTTCAACGCCTACAGGACATTCTTCTTCGCATGCTCCACAAGTCAAACAATCCCATAGTGAATCTTGGTCTATTAGATTATCAATTAATTCGTCTTCTCCCGAATTATTTTCCTGAGATGAAGGATTTCCTCGAATATTATTGATTATATGCATTGGAGAAAGATTCTTGCCTGTTATATGCGCCGGACAGGAATCAGTGCATCTACCGCATACAGCGCAAGCATAGGAATCTAAAATTTCCTTCCATGTAAATTCAGAAGGTTTTGATGCTCCAAAGACAGGAGCACTTTCTAGATTTAATGGAGTAGATAAAGTTCCTTTAGCCTGAATGTCTCTAAAGAGTATACTTAACGGCGAAGCTACTAGGTGCATATGCTTTGAAAAAGGTATATAAATCGCAAATGATAAAATTGTCAAAAAGTGTAACCACCAAAAAATAGAATGCAGTGAGTTATAAATTTCAACATTAGTCTCAGGGCTGTAAAAAACATTGGCTACTGCCATGCCTACTGGAAGGAATTGATTGATTAATAGGGAGTGGGCAGCAATATGAAATGACTCCGATAATATTTCGAAAATCATTAGTAGCGCAATAAATCCAAGTATTATAGCTGATTCTGGTTTTTGAGTAAGGTCGAATTTGAGCCTACTTGGTTTAATCATCCACCGCCGAACTGCCGACCATATCAATATGATTAGGAAAACACCTGATAAAATGTCTATATATGACAGATAAATGTTCTCAAGTTTTTCTCCCAATATACTTCTAGTAAAATTTGCTTTTAAAGAATTTCCATATATAAACAGAATATAGCTAGATAAAAAGGATAAAAATCCCCAAAATATTATAAAATGTGCTAAGCCTGCCCTGTCCTGTTTTGCTGAGGTACGCTGAAGGACTTTTTGTTGGCCAAATCCGACTGTAAATAGACCCCATAGCCGAAATAATATGTTGTCTTTTCGACTTACAGGTTGAGTTTTGATTACATGTCGAACTACTTTACTATAAAAAATAATCGCGGAAATAAGAAAACATAAAATCGTCAATGCGTAAATTCCCGACCATGTCGGCAAAATTCCAAATATATTTTCTGGTATTGTCATGTTAATTGATTTTCAACCTAGTTTCTGCCAAATACTAGTACGATTAAGGAGCAAATCACCCATAAAGTTATTGTACTTAATAAGTGTAAATCCTTGAACCATATTTCTTCAGGATGTTCTCCTTTATTGTTTATCTTTACTATCCAAACATACCTGAAAATGCCATAACCAACAAACGGTACTGTTGCAAGCATTAGGTTATTATCCGGTAAATTCACCGCTGAAAAAGCGTAAATTGCGTAGACAACTAAAGTTGTAAATCCTAGAAATGGAATGAGTTTATCTATTTTATCGATATTATATTTTGCAAGTATAGGTCTTTGGACACTTGGTTGATTTTTTGCAGTTATTAATTCAGCTCTTCTTTTTGATATAGCGATTAACAGCGCCCCGAACCCCGTGCATATCAATAGCCAATTCGAAACTGGTATCTCAACTGTTAATGCTCCGCATAAAGCTCTTATTACGAAGCCTAAACTAATACTAATAACATCTACATATAAATGATGTTTTAAAAACATAGAGTAGCTCGTCATTAAACCTATATAAAATAAAAAAGCCCCAAGCGTTTTTATGTTTATAAAGTATGCAATAATGATGCCTGAAGCAAATAAGATTATTGCTGATATCATAGATGCACGCGAACTGATTAATTTTGCCGCAATAGGCCTATTACTTTTAATAGGATGTACAGTGTCATGGTTTATGTCAAGCAGGTCGTTTATGATGTACACTGCTCCTGTAACCATGCAAAAAGCAACGTATGCGATGCTTGTTTTAATGAATAGAAGGTGAAAAGATGAAATCTCGGAAAATTGCCATGATTCATTAACACTGAATAATAACGGTAAATATATTAGAAGGTTTTTTGTCCATTGCTTTGGCCTAGTAGATATTAAGACTGATGAGAATATATTTTTAAATTTAAAATTCATACGGTTAGATAGAATACACTTTATGCCAAAGCTTATATTAGTAAGTTAGGAATTGAAAAATTGGTTGTGAATTCTCACATATTTAAACATGAACTGGGTTGGATTGGAATCTCTTTTTCGGATATTGGATTAAGTAAAATAATATTGCCTACTCAAACATTAGATGAATGTATGAGTCAAATGCAAACAGCTTCAATGCCACAAAAAAATACTACTGATTTAAATGTTGAAGGATTTGTGGATGAATTTGATAAATATTTAAGCGGGATTCCTACAAGTTTCAACGAAATTAAGATAGATCTATCTGATAGCCTATCTACTTTTATAAAGACAGCTTTGATGAAATGTAAGGAAATTCCGTATGGTCAAACACAATCTTATGGGGATATTGCAGAAAAAATTGGTAACCCAAAATCATCTCGTGCAGTTGGATTAGCTATGGCGAGAAATCCATTACCCATTATTATCCCGTGCCATAGGGTAGTTAGAAGTGATGGTGGGTTAGGTGGATATGGAGGAAAATATTCAAATCCTTCAATAAAACAACTGTTCCTTGATATAGAGAAATCACATCCTGTAGAAAATCAGAAATAATGAATTATATTTGAGTTGTTAAGAAATAGTAATGTGCCCTGAATTCCCTATTAGTGTTTCTATCTTTTCCTTGAAGATATCTGTTGTATCAACCTTTAATAGTGGCCATTCCATTATTACCGTTTTACCGTTTGTGACAATATGAAATTCGACTTTTGAATTTCCTTTAAATTCAGCGCATAGTGAAGCGATTGATTTAAGTAAATCATGGTCCTCAATGTGGTTGCTACTTTCATTTAACAATATAATCAGTTTGTCGGCTTTGTGATTGCCATTTTCGCCGTTTAACCCAATTTTTATGTTATTGTCGGACTCTGTTGGTTGCACCTTAGGTGATACCTCGGATTTCGGTTCTGGATTATTGACTATGGGTTCATGGTTGGGTAATTCATCAGAATTATCAGTATTATATTCGTAAGGTTTTGCTGAAGAACACGAGATACTTAATTCACCGTTTTTAGATCTAACTGTTCCAACAAGTTCTATTAATGATCCATGTTTCCATATATCGCCAGATGCATTTATTATGTTGTCCCAAACAAATATATCTATATCACCATTTAACAATGCTAATGTGACAATTAAAAATGGTTTGCCTTCTCTAGTTTGTCTCGACATTACCTGGGATATTTGACCGGCTATTGTGATTTTTTTCCGCACCAAACTTTCATTTATTTCACTTATGGATGCTATTGTTTGACTGTTTTTTGAAGCTATGATGTGGTTTAGTTTATTTGATGCGGATAGGTTGACTCCTAATAATTCATTTTCCCAGTCCTGTTTATCAGCGTCTGCTGTTTCTATTTCAGGTATGTTGACTTGAGATAAATCCATTTCAATTGTATCTCCAAACATATCGAACATTGATGTTTGAGATGAATTTTTCAGCGATTGTGATTCCTGTGCCATGCTAATAATTTTGTCAATTGAAGAAAGAATTCCGTTCCTGCTGGGATTTATAGAATCAAAAGCTCCAACTTTAACCAAACTTTCCAAGGTTTTTTTGTTGAGCTGGGTGAATTTTGCGTTTTGACACATATCTTCAATTGATTTGAATTTATCGTTGGCATCTCTAGATTTGATTAAATCGGTTAATGCCAATGCACCAACATTTTTAATTTTACCCAAGCCAAATCTCACATTTTTATCACCGTTATTACTAGATTCGATACTAAAATCGATTTCACTGTAATTAATGTCAGGAGGCAATATTTTTATTCCTAGTCTATTACATTCGGAAACTGCAGAAGATAATTTGTCGGAATTACCTGAATAGGCATTTAAAAGACAAACCATATATTCAATTGGGTAATTAGCTTTGAAATATCCTGTCCAATACGATATTAAGCCATAACTCACGGAATGAGCTTTCGGGAATCCATATCCTGCGAAAGGTTCTATTAATGCAAATACTTGTTCTGCCAACTCTTTTGAGTGACCCTTGCTAATAGCACCTGATATGAATTTATCTTTTTCCGCAATCATTATTTCAGGGATTTTTTTGCCCATGGCTTTTCTAAGAATGTCAGCTTCACCCATTGAGTACCCTGCGAATAATTGGGCTATGAAAAAGACTTGATCTTGATAAACAATCACCCCATAAGTTTCTTCTAGTACTTCTTTTAAAATCTGATGTAAATATTCAACTTCAATTTGGCCGTGTTTAGCTTTAATAAAGGTGTCTATGTGTTCCATGGGGCCAGGTCTATATAAAGCTATCATTGCTGCTACATCCATCAACGAATTAGGCTTTAAGTCTTTTATGTACCTAGTCATTCCTGAACCTTCAAGCTGAAATACTCCCGAAGTTTCTCCATTCGATAGTAATTCAAATGTTTTCAGGTCATTTAATGGAACTGAATCAAGGTCTAAGTTGTTATTGTGGTGTAATTTAACCAGTTCGATTGTTTTTGAAAGTATAGTTAAGTTAATTAGTCCTAGGAAATCCATTTTGAGCAAGCCTAGCGCTGATAATGAATCCATATCGTATTGTGTCATGGATACAGAGCCTTCTTCTCCTCTAGTAGGCTTTTGCAAAGGCACATATTTATTTAATGGATTTTCTGAAATCACCACCCCAGCTGCATGGGTACTTGAATGACGTATAGTTCCTTCAAGATAGGTAGCTGATTTGACTATTTTGCTTATGTCGGGATCAGCATCAATGATTTCTTTTAATTCAGGCGTCTCTGAAATAGCGTCTTCAATAGTTATGTTAAGACGAGTTGGAATAAGTTTTGCTATTCTGTCAACTTCAGGGTAAGGTATCGCTAAAGCTCTGCCTACGTCTCTTATTGATGCTTTTGCTCCCATGGTTCCAAACGTTATGATTTGTGCTACATGGTCTTTACCATATTTGTTAACTACATAATCGATTACTTCTGATCTTCGGTCATCTTGAAAATCCATGTCTATATCAGGCATTTCTTTACGTTCTATATTCAAGAATCTTTCGAAAACTATGTTATATTCCAGTGGGTTGATATTGGTAACTCCAAGGGAGTATAAGACTAAACTTCCTGCAGCACTGCCTCTTACGGCAATTTTAATGTTTGATTCATTGGCGAAATGCGTAATATCCCAAACAACCAAAAAATAATCTGCATATCTGGTTTGAATTATCACATCTAATTCTTTATTTAATCTATCTTCTTCAATATTGGTTAGCGTGCCAATACGATTTTTAAGCCCTTGCCAGCATAATTCGCTCAGATATTGTTCTGCAGAAATGTTCCCCGGGGTTTTAAATTTTGGCAGCTGTGGAGTATCCAAGTCGATTGTAACATTACATTCATCAGCTATTTTATTCGTGTTAGATATTGCTTGAGGAACATCTTTGAATAATTCAGCCATTTCATTTGGACTTTTTAAATAGTATGAATTGTCTTCCATGCGTAATCGGCCGGTATCATTCACATTAGTGTTTGTATGAATGCATACTAATAAGTCCTGATAATCGGCATCCTCTTTTTTAACATAATGACTATCATTCGTTGCTACAACTGGCAAACCAAGTTCTTTGTGCATATTAATCAGGCCGGAATTGATTGCCGGTAGATCATCTACATGGTCGTGATTCATCAGTTCAAGATAATAATCGCCAAAAGTGCTTTTGTACCAATTAGCTGCTTCTTTCGCTTCTTCCATATTCCCTTGGCTGATAAGTTCAGGTACTTCTCCGCTAGGGCATCCAGACAGCACAATTAATCCTTCGCTGTATTTTGATAGAAGTTCTCTGTCAACACGAGGTTTATAGTAGAAACCTTCTAGGTTTGCAAGGCTGACTAATTGTACTAAGTTAGAATATCCTTTGTTGTTTTTGGCAATTACTGTTAAATGGTAGGGGGATTTTTCTGAAGGGATTTTATCAAACCGACTTTTTCTTGCTACATACATTTCACATCCGATAATTGGTTTTAAGCCTAATTCAATTGCCTTACGGTAGAAATGTATGGCGCCATATAGTCCTCCATGGTCTGTAATCCCAATACTATTCATGCCTAGTTTTTTACTTTGCTCTAATAGGGAATCTAATCTACTTAAGCCATCGAGTAAGCTGTATTCTGTATGTACATGTAAATGAGTGAACAAAATGTTAACCGGTAGTTATAAATTTATCCGGTATTATAACAATTTTCTTATAGTTTTTTGTTGAGTGGTTAATCGAATTTATTGTGAAAATTCATGATAACTAATGAATTCTTAGTTGGTTAAAATCAAAATTCATTTTAGGCGGTTATCCATCCGAAACTTTTAAACATTTCTCTTAGTTCAACAACTTCATGTTGTTCTACTGGCAATGTGGGTAATCGGGGTTGTCCAAGAGGTTTCCCTATTGCGGCCATATAAGCTTTGTTATGCCGGTTGCCACCAGAAATTAATGCAGATTTTCTTCGCCATTTATTCAACATCGCATCTTTTTCTAATTCGTTTTTGACTTTGTCGTATTCTTTTGCTTCAAGTAATTCCCACATGTCAAGAGCATATTTAGGACAAGCCGGAGCAATAGAAGATTGTGTGCCTTTACCACCATTTTTATGGAATTGAATCATATCTCCTCCATTGTTTATAACGTTGAATTCATTTGAGAATTTTGTCATCTGGTTAAAATCTTCATGTGGAGGCGTGTTCCATTTGATAGCGACCACGTGCTCAGCATCAGTTAAACGCAACATTGTTTCGGCTTTTATTGAAGGAGCACCATGAAAATGAGTGTTGTATATCATTATCCCAATATCAATAGAGTCAGATATATCTGTGAAATATCTGACGTAATCATCTTGATTGGGGTGATGATAGAAAGGTAAATCAATTTGGAGTCCTATTATGCCAACATCCTGTGCTTTTTTTGCATCTTCTATTGTGTGAATCGTGGATTTAGATTTTAATCCGCACATGATTACAGCTTCAGGACCGGCAGCATTTACAGTAGTTTTAAGTACTTGGAGCCACTCGTCTTCGGTCAAATTATGACACTCACCTCCACCGGCAGTTATTTTCAGTGGAGAATTAGATGTGCCTAAACCCTGTTCGACCCACCATTGTGTGATATCGTGGGTTTTACCAAGGTCAAGCTGGTAATTATCGTCAAATGGAGTTGGGGTAACCGCTAATGTTCCTTTGATAAGAGATTTTAATTCTGATTTATTCATGATTGGTTAGCTTATCCTTTTAAAATTGATTATTAGGCATACTCTATTATTTTCCCAAATAACTTTTTGAGTATTTTTGAGTCTTGGTATTTAAGTTCAGGTTTTGATAATGCATTTATGTTGGATTCTAGGTGGTTCTGATTTGCTGTACCGGTTATTACGGTTGATATTGCAGGGTGGTCAGCGGCGAATTTATATCCTGCACTTACGATTGAATCTACATCGTCTTTTACCAACCAATCCAAAGGGTTTTTATCTGCCAAGCTATCTTTATCTATTAGACCATCATTCTTCCATTTTTTAATAAGTTGCTCAAGCAAGTTTTTATTTGGCAACTTTTCTCTTATTACCGCCATGTTCATAATCCCGATATTGTTTTGGATTGCTAATGGCATAATTGTTGTGGCTGCATACTGATTAAGTATTCCGTATTTTAGCATTATCACATCAAATAGCTCTGGATTATTTTTCACAGCTAATTCGGCAACCAACTGTTCAGGGTCTTCTTTAAATCGAGTACTAAGACCTATAAAACGTATTTTGCCCTTTTCTTTCAGGGAACTTAAAACTGGATAACATGAATCTAATATACTATGGTACTCGTTTGCCAATGGCCCATGAAACATCATTATATCGATATGGTCGGTTTTTAGTTTTGAGAGACTGGATTCGATGCTTTCGATGAGCAGTTGTGGGCTTTTAATTGGGTCTGGTTTTTCTGCGCAATACCATTTGGTACATAATAAATAACTGTCTCGTTTTATACCAGCTAATGCTGAACCAAGGATTGCTTCTGAATTCCCATACTGTGCAGATGTGTCTATGAGATTTATTCCTAGGCTAAGAGCTTTGTGTACCAATGTCGTTTGACTTTTTTGATCCATTTGAGAATCTTGTCCTAACCGTCGGGTTCCACCCGAACCTAAACTTAGTAAAGATACTTTAAGACCTGTTTTACCTAGGGTTCTATATTGCATTTTGTATTGTTATCTCTCATGTGATAAGAGGTTTTTCACTGGTTGCTAATGGTCAAGTTGTATGGTGGGCGATGTAGGAGTCGAACCTACGACCTCATGCGTGTAAAGCATGCGCTCTAACCAGCTGAGCTAATCGCCCTTTAAACTTAATAATATCTATTGTACCGATTTATTAATCAAAATTTCAATTGATTGGCGCGCTTGGTGGGATTCGAACCCACGACCTCAGCCTCCGCAGGGCTGCGCTCTATCCGCTGAGCTACAAGCGCTTATTATTTATTTTAATTAAATGGTGCCGAAGGAGGGAGTCGAACCCACACACCTATTAAAGGTACTACGTCCTGAACGTAGCGCGTCTACCATTTCGCCACTTCGGCTCTCATATTTACTTGATATGCGAATGTGGTGGGCAGTCGAGGATTTGAACCTCGGACCTCTCGCGTGTGAGGCGAGCGCTCTAACCACTGAGCTAACCGCCCCCGGGAAAACATGATGATTATATTTTCATCAACCAACTTTATTGTCAATATTAATGGCGTATTCACAACTGAGTTGATGTTTTATCAAATCTACCTGCCGTATTGAAAAATGAATTTGTAGAGTGGCAACGGTAGGACTTGAACCTACGACCTAGCGCTTATGAAGCGCCCGCTCTAACCGCTGAGCTACGTTGCCACGTCTGATATACATAATACTGTATATCATAAAATTTCGAATCAAAAAAAGACTACTTTACAATTGTAACACTACTTATAGAGTTTAAATCTCAAATTATTAATAAGTTACTGTAGATTTATTAATAATTATGTTATCTTCGCTTTAACATTAAAGGATGTTAATTAAATGGGCGAATTATCAACAACTGAGTTGCAAAAATTAGCTCGCGATCATTTATGGATGCATAATCGTGATTGGGAACATATGGCTGAAAATTCTGAGCCTATGATCATAGTTAAAGGTTCTGGTATAAGAGTAGAGGATTCAGAAGGTAATTCATGGATAGACTTGAATGGGGGATATAATTCAGTCAATGTTGGTTATGGGAGGAAAGCTATCGCTGATGCTGTTTTTAGTCAAGCCTCCAAACTTCCCTATTTCCCTGCTACAACAACTACTTTATCTACTGTAAATTTAGTTGCCAAAATATCGGGATTAGCTCCAGGTTCATTGAATCGTACGTTTCCGACTAGTGGAGGGTCCGAGGCAAATGAAACTGCCTTAAAAGTAGCACGGGCTCTTCATAAACGGAGAGGAGATACTGGAAGATATAAAATTATTAGTAGAAGAGGCTCGTATCATGGAGCAACAGGCGGTGTAATGTGGTTGGGTTCTACACCGATTGTTCCTATGGCTGATTATGAACCTTCTGCTCCTGGGATGCTATACGCCCCACAGCCTAATGCATACAGATGTGAGTTTAATTCTCAAAGTGACTCTGAATGTGCACATCGAAGTGCTAAGGCAATAGAGGATTTAATTTTGAATAATGGTCCAGATTCCATTGCTGCTGTAATTGCAGAGCCTATTTCAGTTCCACAAGGGGCTGTAGTTCCAGGGGAAGAATATTGGCCAATGGTTAGGGAGATATGCGATAAATATGGAGTGATTTTAATAGCTGATGAAATTGTTTGCGGATTTGGAAGAACTGGGAAAATGTTTGGAGTAAATCATTGGGATGTAGTACCTGACATTATGACTGTAGCAAAAGGTTTGGTTAGCAGTTATTTGCCTATTGGCGCAACTATAGTACGCGATGAAATAGCTGATTTTTTCGCGGGTGATCAAAAGTATTTAAGGCATATTTTTACTTTTAGCGGCCATCCTGTTTCTGCTGCAGCATCTCTAGCTAATATTAAATTGATAGAACAAGATAATTTAGTTGAGAATTCGAATATAGCAGGTGAATATTTTAAAAATAAGCTGGAAGGATTCAAAGATAAGTATAAAGTGATTGGTGATGTAAGGGGACGAGGCTTGTTATTAGCTGCAGAATTGGTTTCAGACAGGGAAACGAAAGCAAGATTTGATCCTAGTTTAAAAGTCAACGAAATTATCACTCGGAAATTTCAAGCTAGAGGTATTATATTTCGAGTAAGTACCAATATATTAAACATAGCACCACCTTTAAGTATTACTAAAGATGAAGTTGATGAAATATGTGTGGCGATAGATGAAGTATTGACTGAATTGGAAAGCGAGTTAGGGATGTAACTTATTCCAAAGATTATCGATGTAAGACATAGCATTGGAGTTAAAACGAGTAGTGGATACTAAAAAAAATAAAACAGATGCATTTAATCATCTTTGGAGTGCGAATAGTGACTGGACTCAAGTCGCTGAGCAAGGAGGGCCTACCTTTATTGTTGAAGGAGATGGAGTACGTGTTAAGGATTTAGAAGGAAACGAATGGGTTGATGTGAATGGAGGGTACTCTTCTGTAAATATAGGATATGGCAGGAAAGAAATAGCTGAGGCGATGTATAAGCAAATGCAGGAATTACCTTATTTCCCTCAAGGTTCTACTTCTATACCTGCAATAAAGTTAGCCAAGAAATTATCAGACATCACTCCGGGAGATTTAAACCGTTCATGGTTTTCGAGTGGCGGTTCTGAAGCCAACGAAACTGCAATTAAAATAGCTCGCGCTTATCATAAAAGACAAGGAGAATCGAGCAGGTATAAGATAATTAGTAGAAGAGGTTCCTATCATGGGGCAACAGGTGGTGTTTTATGGGCTGGAAGCGGTGATAGATCGGATTATGAGCCAGCGTCTTATCCTGGAATGTTATATGCACCTCATCCAGACCCTTATAGATGCGAATTAGGTGGTGATACTCCTTCTGAATGTGCGGTTTTGTGTTCTGATGCGGTTGAGAAATTGATTCAATTTCATGGAGAATCATCTATTGCAGCGATAATCGCTGAACCAATTGCAGGCGCTTCAGGTACTGCAGTTCCTGGGGATGAATATTGGCCTAATTTAAGGAAGATATGTGACAAATATGGAGTCCTGTTGATAGCGGATGAAATTGTGTGTGGGTTTGGTAGAACAGGAGAAATGTTCGCGGTTAATCATTGGGATGTGGTTCCTGATATACTTTGCGTTGCCAAAGGAATAACCAGTAGTTACTCCCCATTGGGAGCAACTATTGTAAGAGATAAAATAGCAGATGTTTTTAAAGGCAAAGATAATATTTTTGTTCACACTCTAACTTTTGGAGGCCATCCTGTTTCAGCAGCAGCAGCTTTGGCAAACATTGAAATAATTGAAAATGAAAATCTTGTGGATAATTCAAAAGCAATGGGTTCGTATTTACTTCAGAATCTCAACCAAATGCAAAAACAACGACGAATGATTGGTAATGTTAGGGGTAAAGGGTTGTTGGCATCGATAGAACTTGTCAGTGATCGAAATACAAGGACACATTTTAATCCTGAGATGAGACTAGGGCCTAGGCTGAGCGAAAAGTTTAAATCCCGAAAAATGATTCTGAATCCACCTGTACCTTATATCAATTTACAGCCTCAACTTTGTTCAAAAAAATCAGATATAGACTTCATAGTTTCAAACATAGATGAGGTTCTACAAGAGATAGAAAATGAGGTGTATTAAATAGAGTAGGGTATAATTTAGTTGTATCTAAATTATTTTATGAGGTTTAATTGATAAGAAAAAGTAAAAATACGGATGTAGAAAATAACGAGTTTCTTGAAAAAGCCATTGTGTTTATCGATGGTAGCAACTTATATCATAGTCTTTCAGAGAACTGTAATCGGTTTGATGTTAATTACGAATTACTTGCTCAGAAGCTAACTGAAGGCAAGAAATTATTCAGAATTTATTATTACAATATTATGAGAGATTCCGATAAGAATCAGCAAGCTTATCATGATCAGCAAAAGTTTCTTAGTGCATTGTATAGTACCCCTTACCTAGAAGTTAAATTAGGTATATCCAAACAAAGAGGTGAAACTTCAGTGGAGAAAGGTGTTGATATAATGTTGGCGACTGACTTGCTTAAGCTTGGGTGGGAAGATTCATATGATGTAGCTATTTTAGTATCTGGTGATGGTGATTTTGCCTATGCAGTTAAAACAGTCAAGGATTTAGGTAAGCATGTGGAAGTTGCTGCTTTTGAATCCAACCTTTCTTGGGAACTGGCAAATATAGCAGATAAAAGACATTTTTTTGACTCGGAATATTTTAGTAAATTATGGAATAACAAACCTGCTACTAAATCATCATCGACAGCTAAGCCTAAGCGGTCAAGGTGGAGCCTTGGTATCAAGAAACCAGTAAAGAAAACGGTTTCAAGCGAAAAGAAGTAACAAATGAATGCTTTATAAGAAGTTATTTATAAAGCATCGGGTGAATTCGATATTGTTTCAAGGTCTTCTCTGGAATAAGAGCCTAGGCTTCTAAAATCAAGTTCCGTGTAGTTCTTAATCCATTGTAGTGTTATTTTAGCTGCATTATTGTAGTATTCTTTAGGGTACTCAGCACCAAATTGTTCTGTTCTGATTCTTAAAATATCATCCAGTTCCTCTTGGACTATGGATTTTACAAGGCTAGTGGTATGAGTTTTTCCTGTACTAGAATCTTTAACCGAGTGTATGATTCTTTGGGCTATCTGCGCAACCGACATTCTTCCAGTTGCAAGGTCTTCCATTAATGGACCATGTATACCTGGTTTGCCTTCCAAACTATCTATTCCTTTTGCACCTCTGCCCCTTAACCATCCTTCTACATATTCGATAACCATCCTGACATTCCTGTGGGTGCCCTCTATCGTTATTGGGCCTTCTGGGACTTCGATTGATATTGGATAATTGTCAGGGTTTGACATAGACTCGTCGGTCTTCCATCCTGAAGCTCTCAGAGATTTGAAAGGTTCTGCTGCAGTTTCCATGTGGAATATGTGAGCTACCCATCCACGTAAGAATCCTTGCTCAGCTTCCCATTGTTTGTCCGCCTGTATTGATTTAGCTGCAGCATCGTTAACCGCTTTGTCTTTTGATGGTAAAGCGGTAGCCATCCCTCCTATCGCTATCCCTCCGCGCTTTAAACATGTTGCAACAAGTCTTCTGAAAATATTGGCTAGAAACGGAGTTGTTTTTATGTCTACTCCGAATCTATCTGGCCAAACTGAGTTTGGATTTGTCATTACAAATTCAAAAATGCTTGCCTTAAAATCCCATCTTGCTGCGTTTAATCCAACTGCATAGGGTCCTAAAGCGTAAAGAACTTCATCCATTTGAAAAGCTAGTGGTAGAGATTCAATTAATGGGATAGCCCTTATTGTAGAAGATTCATCAATGTTCAAATATTTTTTGCTGAAATCAAAAAATTCTCTCCAAAATACTGCGTCCTTTGCAGATTCCATCTTGGGCAGATAAAAATATAATCCTCCCCCTTGATTAATCTGTTCTCGACCACAGTAATACATTGTCAATCCTGCTCCTAATAAACAAGCTGGGACAGGTTGATTGTTGATTTTAACGTCAGGTTCATCTAGATGGATTCCTCTTTCTCTATGCATGAAAAAAGGAATTTTTCCTGGTGCAAGCTTATATTCTTTGCCTCTAGCCTTATCATAATGTTCGAGCGTTCCTTTAACTGCGGCTAACCTATTTCTAGCTGCCGTAACAGTATCTAAAAGAGTATGTCCTGCTGCATCTTCGTCATCATCTAGGTCTCCTTCTGCTCTTTTACCACCTAGTCCTGGGTTAAGTGCGTTAATAAACATTCCCGTAATCGATGCAGGTCCTGTTATTTCTATACCTGGTTGCTTTAAATCTTCAGGTACAGGAGGTACTGTCCAATCGTCGGGAACCAGTGTTTTTTCATTGTTTATAGGTAGGGATTGATTATCTAGGCAATGTTTTAAAATATTATTTCTCTCGTTTCGTAATGAATGAATAGTTTTAGCGAACCTATCGTTCAGTGCTATTAAATACTCAAGAAAATCAGGATTGAAAACTTCATCGCCACCTTCAACTTGGGCTATATCTACTTGTTGGCTTAAAGACATATTAATACTCCTACTTATCTTACCATCTCAAAAAACGATGGAAACGTTATAACATTTAATCATATTACTTCATTTCATATCTGGTAACAAATAGGTTTTATCTATGCAATCGATAATGGCTTTGTTATACTCGTTCAGTTGGCTAATTTCTAAATAAATTTATTGGTCAATCATTGATTTTTGGAGAATTATTTTGAGTGTATTTGCTGTACTAGGCGGACAATGGGGAGACGAGGGTAAAGGTAAAGTAGTTGATTTTTTATCAGAGAAAGCTGATATTGTCGCCCGTTTCTCCGGTGGCAATAATGCTGGTCATACTGTCATAAATGATAAAGGTGAATTTAAATTACACCTGGTTCCTTCGGGAATATTCTGGCCCAATATTAAAGTAGTAATAGGAAATGGGACTGTTGTAGATCCAGACGGATTACTTCAGGAGATAGATGCCTTAACAGAAGCTGGTATTGATTTAAATGGTAGGTTGATAGTCAGCGATAGGGCGCATATAGTTATGCCTTACCACAGGTCTTTAGACCTTTTATCAGAAAAAGCGAAAGGGGATAATGCAATTGGCACGACCGGGAAAGGTATAGGGCCTGCATATACCGATAAAGTTGCTAGAATTGGAATTAGACTTGGGGATTTATTTCAAAAAGACCTTCTAGTTGGCAGGTTAAAAGAAGTTTTGAAATATCATAACGCAATTATAGAAAATGTATATGACAGCAATCCAATAGCGTTTAAAGATGTACTTGAAAAATGTAATCGGTGGGCGGATAGATTAAAGGAATATATTGGTTCAGTTGAGCACATAGTTTTTGATGCTATATCAGAAAACAAAAATGTTCTTATAGAAGGAGCCCAAGGTGCTCTGCTTGATTTGGATCATGGTACATATCCGTATGTAACGTCCTCACATCCAACGATAGGAGGAGCTTGTACGGGTTTAGGAATATTGCATGACCAAATAGATGTGGTATTGGGTGTTTTTAAGGCATATAGCACCAGAGTTGGAAGTGGCCCTTTTGTAACCGAACTACATGGAGGAGTTGGAGACGAAATAAGAAATCTGGCCAACGAATTTGGTACAACCACAGGTAGGCCTAGGAGAGTTGGGTGGTTTGACTCAGTAGCGGCTAGATATAGCGCAAGGGTTAATGGATATACATCACTGCTTTTAACAAGGTTAGATGTATTAGATGGTTTTGATTCGATTAAAGTCTGCACTTATTATGAACTTGACGGTAAAAAAGTAACTGATTTCCCTGGTAATGCTGCATTATTAGAAAAGTGTGAGCCAGTTTATGAAGACGTTCCTGGTTGGGACCTGCCTACAGCAGGCGCAACCAATATTAGCCAGCTTCCAAAAGAGGCATTAAATTATATTAAGATAATCGAAGAGTTAGTGGGTAAACCTATAGATATTATTTCTACAGGGCCTCATAGAACCGAAACTATCGTTGTTAGAGATATTGTTAGGTTTTGAAGAGACGGTTTTATAATTAAGCTTTTCCTAAGCCTATACCGGTAAATCCATCTCGTATTGATTTAGCACAACGTCGAATTTATCTGTAAAATCTTTATCTGCTGAAACCATTGGTAATCTTGGTTCGCCTGCATTGAATCCTGCTTTATTGACTGAATATTTTATTGGGACAGGGTTGGTTACCCAGAATAAAGCTTTGAATATTGGGAGCATTCTGTGATGCTCTTTTGCGGCTAATTCGATGTCCCCTTCTAGTATCAGTCCCATCATCTTTTTTATTTGAATCCCCATGACGTTTGATGCCACACTTACTATGCCATATCCTCCCATACACATTATTCCGAAAGTTTCATCATCGTTACCTGACCAAACTTCGAAATCGGATGGTGCATTTGCAATTATGTTGGCAATTTGCACTTGGTCTGAAGAAGCTTCTTTAACTCCAATGATGTTATCTATCTCCGATAGTCTAAGGGTTGTATCTGAAGTCATGTTCAAGGAAGTGCGTGAGGGTACGTTATACAAAATACCTGGAAGGTTTGAGGATTCAGCTATTGCTTTAAAATGTTGATATAACCCTTCCTGTTGAGGTTTGTTATATGCCGGCACAGTTAATAGCAGACCATCTGCTCCTACGTTTTCAGCTTCTTTTGAAAGTTTTATGGATTTTCTGTGGTTATTGTCTGTGGTTCCTGCTATGACAGACCCTTTGTCTCCTATTTCTTCTTTCACCTCTGCGTATAGCTTGATTTTTTCTTCATCTGACATTGATGGAGCTTCACCAGTAGTTCCTCCTATGACTAGGCCGTCACTGCCTGAGGATAAAAGGGCTGATGCCAATTTTCTTGCCTGTTTGTAATCGATTTCCCCGTCAGCGTCGAATGGGGTGACCATAGCTGTAAGTAATCTACCTATTTTTTGCATTTTAAATTGACCTCTATTTAATCCATTTTTATTAATTCTTCAGCAATCTGTATGGCGTTTAGTGCAGCACCTTTTCTCAAGTTGTCTGATACCATCCACAATGCTATAGAATTTTGTTTGGAAATGTCTTCACGTAACCTACCAACAAAAACTTCGTCTTGTCCAGTTGATACTAAAGGCATTGGGTAAATGTTTTTGCCGGGATTATCCAATACTTTAATTCCTTCCGCTGACCCAAGTACCTTTCTTGCAGTTTCAATATCTATTGGGCCATCGAACTCAATATGAGCGGATTCACTGTGACTGGTAAAAACAGGTACTCGTACACAAGTTGCCGAAATGTTGATTTCATCGTCATGGAGGATTTTTCTTGTTTCGTTGGACATTTTCATTTCTTCCTTTGTATATCCATTTGAAAGAAAATCCTCGATGTGAGGCAAGAGGTTGAATCCAATTTGATGAGGGTAGACACTTACTTCAGGTGATTTATTATTTACTATATTTGCTGTTTGTTCTTTAAGTTCTGTTACCGCTGCTGTACCTGTGCCAGAAACTGATTGGTAGGTGTCTACTGTAACTCTAGATATTGGAGCGATTGTTCTGAGAGCGTTTAAAACCATTACAAGTGGTGTAGTAGAACAATTAGGAATAGCAATGATACCCTCGTGATTTTTTAAATCGATTTTATTTACTTCAGGTACCACAAGTGGGACTGAAGGTTCTAGTCTGAATGCGGAACTGTCATCTATTACAATGCATCCCATGCTTGCAGCCTTAGGACAGATTTCCTTGCTTACCTTAGTACTAGCAGAAACAAAAACCATATCTACTTCGCTTAAAAGTTTTTCTGTGACAAGTTCGACAGTTATAGGTTTGCCTTTTAAGGTTATTTGCTTACCTTCAGATCTTTCTGATGCACAAAGGCGAATAGAATTAAACGGAAAATTTCTTTCTTCAACTAAATCAAGAAATACTTTCCCTACAGCGCCTGTAGCACCTATAACTGCTATATTGGGATTTTGAATAGCCATAATATAATTTTATGTGAAAAACCACCTTTGGCACAACTCGTTGTTAAATACTCTGTCAAAAGGTAATATGGATAATGCTTTTAATGTCGCAATTTGTCGCAGGATTTGCATTAGAGAAAATCTGATTATTTAACAAATCCCGAAATATAAAAAACTAATCATCGAGGTTTTGATAAGTGAGGCAGAAATGTATGATTTGAATAATACATATTTGGATATTGAAAAAAATAAAAACGGTATAGCTATTTTGCCGATAGGAGCAATAGAGCAACACGGACCTCACCTACCTATATCAGTAGATTATTTTCAGGCGGAATCGGTTTCTAGAGCAGTAGCTGAAAGGATGGGCGCATTTTTGTTGCCGGGAATTGCTTATGGTAATTCTGAAGCACACACTGGATTCAGGGGGACGGTGTCAATATCTTCGGACACGTTGAAAAATATAGTGCAGGATATAACTAAAAATCTTTTTAATCAGGGCTTTACTAAAGTAGGAGTTTTAAATTTTCACGCAGGAAATTTAGTTTTAAAACTAGCCCTCAGGGAAGTGAATCTGAGTAGCGATACAGGGGTAGCTGTTTTATGTCAGCCATGGCAGGATATTGATGAAGAAAGCGAAACTATATTGGATAATTATGGGAATGAACAACATGCAGGTGAATTTGAAACTTCAGTTATGATGCATATTGATCCTGCTAAGGTAGGCAGTAACCTAATAGACTGTGTTCCTGACGTCCAGTCAACTTATTTTGATTACCGATATATGAAAGAGTATTGCCCGGATGGAGTTTGGGGTAAAGCTACTTTGGCAAATAGCGATAAAGGTAGATTGTTGTTTGATGCTATGGTAAAAGCGACTGTAGAAAAATTGTCTAGTACTTTTGATCAACTGAACAGTGATTAAATATTTTGAAAAGGTTGATAATTAAGTTAAGTATGAGTATTAAATCTAATGAGAATTGTAGATAGCTTTGTAGTTGCTTCAGGTACGGAAAATAGGTCTAGAGCATTACCTGGTGTACAAGCTTTAGGAGAAAACCAATTTATTGTCGCATATAGAGATGCGAGCGTTCATCCTGTCGGTGATCATGAAAAAATAGATGATGGGGTAATAAAGATAACTAGGTCGTTTGATGGAGCAAAAAAGTGGGAACCACCAAGTGTTGTATGGCAGGAAGATGGTTGGGATTGTGCAGGTAGTAGAACTTTAACCCAAACACCTTTCGGTCTGGTTATGTTTGTGTTTAAAGCTAAGAGATCTGGATTGAAGCAGCCCATTTCGAAGGTTGAAATTATTGTTTCCAGTGATAATGGCTACACTTGGGTTAAATTAGGCAAGGAGATTGATCTGTATTCAGATTACACAGAAATGAATACTTCAGGATATTATATTATCAGTAAAGATAAAGGATGGATTGTTCCAATATACGGCGCGGACAAACCAGGAGGAATTACTTACCCTGCTATAGCCAAATCATTTGATAATGGAGTGAGTTGGGAGAAAATTTCTTCTGTTCAAACAAAAGATAGAGTTGAATTGCATGAAACTAGCGTTGTGAAAATGGATGATGGTCGGTATATAGGCGTAATAAGGAATCAGACTGATCCATATTATTCCTATGTTACATTTTCAGATGATGAGTGCATGAATTGGTCGACAGCTACTAAGTTGCAATTTAGAGGCCAAACGCCTGCTCTGATAAAGCTTCATTCTGGAATTTTATTGTGTGCATATAGGAATATGGACCCTGAAAATAAAGGGGTTAGTTGTTCGTTGAGTTATGATAATGGGAAGACTTGGGAAGGTGAATTTTTAATATATAGGAGCACAGATTTCAATTGTGGGTATCCTGCTTTAGCACTAAAAGATGATAATAAAATATTATGTGTTTATTACACTCAATATGATAAATTTGGGAATTGTGATGTTAACGGCTCAATACTTTCAATTTGATAAGAAACAAGGAGTAATTTATGGTTGACCTTAATGGAGTTAATTGTCTTTTAATGACACCATTTGATGAAAATGGAAAGGTTGATTTCAATAGTCTCGCTACAGTAACTGATTATGTTATAAAAGGTGGAGTAAATAGCGTTGTTGGTAATGGTAAGATTGGAGAATTTGAAGTTTTAACACAGGCAGAACGACGTGAAATTATAGATATGTTGGTTTCTTATGTTGGAGGGAAAGTACCAGTTGGGTTTGGAATAATAAATGCGACATACGAGGAAGGTGTATCATTATCCAAGTATGCTGCTGCATCTGGAGCTGATTTCGTAATGTCTCGCCCACCTGTCGATGGCGATATTAATAGCTATTTTACTGAAATTGCAGATGAAATAGCGTTGATGCCCTATGATCAAGGTACTAGGGGAGAATTATCTATCAAAGAAGATATTTTACCTTTATGCGAAAAGTCGGAAAATATTGTTGGTTTGAAAATAAGTGGTAATCCAGACAAGATTATCGAAGCAAAAGAACTGTTGGATGTTCCAGTTTTATGCGGATGGGATTTGATGAGCCTTTTGGCTTATGAAATGGGTTCAGATGGAGTTATATCCGGAAGTGCTTGTTTAGTTCCTGAAGATGAAGTAGAGATGTATAAATATAGCAAAGCAAACAATTGGAATGCTGCTAGAGAAATATATTACACCAAAGTTTTGCCGCTATTGAATTATTGTACATTTGACCCATTTGCATATTCTGTTTGTAAATATGTGCTATATTGGAAAGGTTTGATAAAAACGAAAGATGTACGATTACCCAATCCGGATGCTGGTGAGCAGAGAGTGGCAGAACTTTACGAGATGTTAAAAATAATCGGCATTGATATTAAAGATGATTTGATATTAAATCGTTGATGGGATTGGTGTAGTGAAAGTAGACAGAGGTATTTTAATCTTATAAAATTTGCAGTGTGCATTATTTAAGTGTCATTTTCCTGTAACACTGCTTTTAGTTAATGCCAAGGATAGTTGGCCGAGGTGGTGGAATTGGTAGACACGCAGCGTTGAGGGCGCTGTGGCCGCAAGGCTGTAGGAGTTCGAGTCTCCTCCTCGGCACCATACATTAGTATCAAGGCGACGTAGCCAAGTGGTTTAAGGCGGGGGTCTGCAAAACCTCT
>CEOQ01092796.1_pt1 | contig 23421 bp, 17 predicted proteins | sample 361351 | NCBI WGS metagenome assembly CEOQ01 (sample SAMEA2619907, study PRJEB7988) | marine metagenome | biome: marine biome (ENVO:00000447); feature: deep chlorophyll maximum layer (ENVO:xxxxxxxx); material: "saline water (ENVO:00002010), including plankton (ENVO:xxxxxxxx)" | depth 60 m | reverse complement strand
GGATAAAGAGCCAGACTATGAAACCGATATTTGGGCCGGTGTGGTAAATTTGGAGACTCGAATTACTGAAGTAGAAGATTGTCCGAAACTAAAGTCAGGCATTGCAGTTCCCGAACACATCACGAATTACGTGGACAAAAAGATTTTATTCGATTAAATCTCATATTCGAAATTATTATGCTCTTCGAACTCGGAGAAGCTGAATGAAAGTAACAATAAAGTGGCTTGGAATTTCACTAGCGACCGTGGGGCTAAGCGCGGGATTGTTTTTCGTTTATATGCGAATACATGATGGCCCCATCGAGTTCTGGCCTGGATTTACCATAAGCACCGGTGGGCCTTTTCGTAGTGGTGAGTATGCTCCTCCTCCCGATGATTGGACCTTTCTTAAAGAACGAGAAGAGATAGAGATGGAAACTCTCAACCTCGGAACCAGTAAAACTATCTGGACGACTGTAGTTGACGGAAGGTTATTTGTGGCAAGTGGTCGCCGTCAGACCTGGTATGGTCAATTATGGAAGCAATGGCCCCAACGGGTAGTTGACGATGACAGAATAATTCTTCGGGTTGACGATACGCTCTATGAGCAACGTCTCATACCAATTACTGAAGGTGAAATCATTCTGCCAGTATTACGTGAATCCTGGCGCAAGTATGGGCGCGGCTCGGAACCCACTTCCGATCTAGCAGTAACCCAAGAATTTATGTGGCTATTCGAGATTGTGGATCGAGAGACTTAGTTAATCAGGAAGGCGAAAAGCAAAAACATAACCGCCTAAAGGGTCTTCTTCCTCAGCCTGCAATGGTATGTATCCCGAACCACGAGTGGAATTAAACACTGGTACTACTACGATAAGAGTTTGTTTACCTTTAGGTGATAGGTAAGTCATCGGTGTTCCCTGTGCGGTATAAGGAATCGAATAGTTCCACAGTTCCTCGCCATTCATTAAATCAGTAGCTCGAACAGTATTATCAAAAGCTCCTGCGCTAAAAATAAGCCCTCCCGCAGTTGTGACAGTACCACCTGTCTGGGGCGTTCCAACTGTTAATGGTAACCCTGTTGGAATATTTAAAGGTCCGGTTTCTTTTGCAGTACCGATTGGTTTTTGCCAGAGCAATTCCTTAGTTTCTAAATCTACAACGCCAAGTGTTCCATAGGGTGGTTGCATACAAGGAATATGCAAAGGAGACATAAAGCGCTGCGTATTATGGCTATAAGGAGTTCCGAGTTGACTTCCAACTACACCCTCCGGCAATTGATCTCTCGGCGTAAGTGTTAATTGGTTTGCCATGTAAAGTGGATTAACGATCATCAGATTGTTCGTTTCATCAACACTTATTGATCCCCAGTTAAATCCGCCGGTAGCGCCAGGATTTTGCAAAATCGTCCCAACACCTGGAACAGTAAAATGACCTTCATAACGCATCTTGCGATACTCTATGCGACACCAAAGCTGATCCAAAGGGGTCATGCCCCACATTTTAGTTTCATCTAATTGCATGCGCCAAATTGGCAAATCCATACTGAATGGTTGCGTAGCAGCAACGTAATCTTCTGGTACACCGCCGGTCTGAGGGACTGGAAGTTCCTGAATATCGAAAATTGGTTCGCCAGTTTCGCGATTTAGAATAAATACTTCACCGCGTTTAGTAGGCTGGATGACTGCTCTAACTTTCTCACCGTTGTCTCCAGGTAAATCAATAAGTGTTGGTTGCGAAGGAACATCGTAATCCCAGATGTCATGGTGTACGGTTTGATAAGACCAACGTACATTACCTGTGGCACCTTCAATAGCTACAACTGAACTGGCGTATTCATCACTGACTTCCATTCGATAACCGCCGAAATAATCAGGAGTCTCATTGCCAGTCGGCGCATAAATCAATCCAAGCTCTTCATCGACACTGAACAGTGACCAAACATTAGGCGTGCCACGGGTATACACTTCACCTCTTAGTGGTTCTGTAGTAATTGTTGGGCGACCCATATCCCAGGCCCAAGCAAATTCACCAGAAATTGCGTTGAAAGCACGCACCACACCTGAAGGGGGACCTACGGATCGATTGTCGATAACCCATCCACCAACCACAGCATTGCCACTTACAATTCCCGGCGGCGAAGTTTGGAAATTAGCAATGCGCGGATCATTACCCATGCCAATAGTCAGATTGATCTCGCCCTGATCACCAAAAAAGGAACAACGTTCACCGGTTAAAGCATCGACTGCGATTAATCTAGCATCGGTAGTATTAGTTAGTATGCGAGCCTGACATTCGCCATCATATTCTGGCGGAGCTTCATAGTAAGAAACTCCACGACAACCAGTTGTGAAATAACGGGCCTGCGCCAAGTGCTCTGGGTCAATGAGTGGATCGAATTGCCAGGCTAGTTCTCCACTTTCAGCATTAAGAGCAACTACACGATTGCCGCCAGTACAAGTATAGAGCAGTTCTCCAACCATAAGTGGTGTTGCCTTAAAAGCGCCACCTGCTCCGGTTCGGTAAGTCCAAGCAATTTCCAGATTCCCAACATTGGAAGAATTGATTTGATCCAAAGGGGAGTAGCGTGTGCCTTTTGCAGAGTTACCATAGCTAGGCCAATCTGTATTAGTGTTTACCGAATTAACACCACTACGGGGACTCATGTCCTGTACTTCAAATCCAGTTCCTTCTGCGAACACATACGCAGTTACGACAATCGTTAGAGGAATTGAAGCTTTCGCAATAGACGAACTGAATAATTGTGGCGGATTACCATGATGAAGGTCATTACGAATCCAGGGAGTTAGAAATGGAATCCCCAATACAGCCCAAGGAAGAATTCTTGGCGCTAAGGCCCAAAGATTTGTGCCCGCCTCCATAAAGGACCAGGCAATGGTGAAAAACAACAGAAAACCGTATACATGTGAGCCTAGGGGATCTCTTTCCAAAAGTCTCCACGCAGAATACGCAAGAGCTAGCCCCGCGAATGAATAATAAAACGATCCGCCGAGCAAGATTAATTGCAAACCACCAAGCAATAGCGGAGCTGCAACGACACCAAGGAATGCATAAAAAACCCGTGGAAAGTTTAAACGTCCGGACATGTGTTAAATCCTGAGAATCGAACCCAAGTTTATTTAAGTACCCACTTCTGTAAGCAACCGCCAGAAGGACTTAAGTCACACCCACTGGTTAAGCCGGCAAATATATTACCGAGGTTGTCTGCGGCCATCCCTTCAGGGCGAGTGCCAGGAACAAAAAATTGCAGAGAACCATTCACTCGACCAATTCGAATACCAACCTGGAAGCCAGGATTGCGTGCCATTCTTCCACCGCCTTCAGGAGAAATCGCCGGTCCAGGGATCGGCACTCCCGATTCTGAATCCGCAACAACTAAAGTTCCATCTTCTAAAACTGTTATACCGCTGGGTCGACCAAAGTGCCGCCAATCATCAAGAAAATTTAACTCCTGATCGAGTATCTGCACGCGATTGTTTGATCGATCGCCAACAAACACACGGCCATCAGCATCAATTGCCAGAGTGTGCGGCCCCATGAATTCTCCGGGCCCTGCTCCCATGCTCCCAACAGAACGAACAAACTCCCCATTAGGAGTAACTACTACTAATCGATCACCATCTTGTTGTGCGTTGGAAGGACGAGGCCAGTGCCCATCAGCGATTAATATATTACCGTCAGGCATGACCGAACACGCGGTCGGTCCGATAAACGTCGTTTCGCTGGCGCGAGAAACACCGGCTTCACCAAGACTCAATAAATGCTCACCCTCTTGCGAGAACTTATGGATTTGAAAACCTCTACCGGCAGTGGAAGGATCGTCTCCAAAAGGACCGCTATCACCAGCCCAGAGATTGCCATCATTATCCATGCAAAACCCGTGGGCCTGGACAATCATGCCATCACCAAAACTCTTGGTAATCTGTCCATCCGCATTAATGTAATTAATTGGCGGTTCGGATCTAAACATCATCCACAAACCACCCGTGTCGTCAGGTATTAACCCAATTGCAGCGCCCCATTCTTGTCCAGGCAATAGAGTTGGCCAGCTTTCTACCAACTCATAGGGATTATCCATGGTACTGGTAGGGCGCAGAGAAAGTTCCTGATTCTTTCGTACTTCATCTTCTGCTGTCTGAGCAGAAATTGAAACAGGATAAATAATTGAGAAAACTAGCGGGAATATTTTTAGGAAACGAAGTTTCATTTCTTACTCCTTCTGTTTTTATTATTAAAGTAAATTATTGCGAAATTTAGCGCTTGTCCGAACTTAACGAATCCGTCATGAATTGGTCTTGGTTAACCGATCATAGTTCCACATTCGAACAGAGCGAGACCCATAACATTGATCGTCTATAAAAGTTAAATCAAGAACACCGTCATCGTTAGAATTGGCATTTAAAAAACTAGTCGTACTACAATAGTCCTTCTGCCGCTAAGCGCTCTTCGACCCTAGCACCGCGCAAGATATTTTCCATGCCGTAATTTCCTTCATGACATCCATACTCATAAAGAAGGCCAGCAACTTTAGTCATAGAAACTATGGCGGTGAACTTGTCAGTATAAGTAGATGGATCATCAAGTGTGAACTCATAGTCCACGGTAAATGGTCCAACCCGAGTAAATTTTTCTGTTAATACCTTGTCGTAAGAAGTGCCAGCTTGACCAAAGCTTGATGACAGACCGTTAAAGTTTTGAGTTACAACAACCAATGTATCGCCATCCCAATAACCGCGAGAATCGCCAGTATAGAATCTAATGTCATCATGCAAAGAATCCATTTCTTCTGCAGAGTCATACAAAGGAACAATCCGTGCGTCATGAATCATTTCAGTCATGAGTACAGCTGTATCCTTATTCTGGAAGATTTGCAGATTATTATTATAAAGACTCGGAACCATCGGTGGGCCGGCGTTAAAACCGATTATGCAACGCTCGGATAAGCCGCGATCTTCAGGACCATCAGCGCCAATTCCTCCGGCCGAAATTCTCACCGGACGAGTATCATTAGTAGTGACACCACCATAGACACCCTGTCGCGCGACCACGCCTTCCTGCAACTTAGGCATTCGGCCATCTGTGGGATAAACGATGTGGGAAGTTCGGACGTTTTCACCAATTCCTGCGTTCTCGACCCAGAAATCGTTGTAAGAGCCATCAACTCCTTCTATTGGTAATGCAGCATCGGAATTGGCATCCGCAGCGGCACGGCGTCTTGCAGCCTCTTCAACCTCTTCAGCTGTTAGAAACTGCCTGTCGCCAAAACGAGTTGGGCGCTGCATGGGAACATTTGAGGACCAGTTCCAGACCCCTTGTAAGTCTGGCTGGCCCCATTGCGTGCGAGGAACTTCATAGTCCTGAGCCGCTGCCGCGATCGATAAAATCGCAGTTACGATGAGTGAAATCAATGAGCTTATTGTTTTCATGAAATGCACCGTGATTCTAAAAATTCAGTGTCGATACAATAGCTCAATCTGCCCTGGAAAGCACGTGTTTCAAGCCATCCAGCGATATCTTCATGCCTTGTTCAACCTTCGCTGCAGCGCGTTCTGGAGCAATTTCCGTTGTCCAGGTGAACAGACATTTGTCCTCCTCCTGCGTCAATTGGATGGTCGCTAAATGGTGCTCCAGTGGGTTCGGAGTTTTTATCGCAGAATATTGCAGACGATGATTACCCCCATCGTTGACTAGAATCTTCTCCTGTATCTCTCCAATGCCTTCCATGGAAAAAGACCTGATTCCATCAGTTTCACTGATTTCATCCACCGCCGGAACCCAGTCAGAGCGCGTTACATCACTAATGATTTCCCAAACAGATTTCACGGAATGGGGTAATAATTCCTGCAATTCAACGATTTCCATCTTTCCCGCCTACTTAATGATTACGTTTTGTTAAGTCAATTTAGCATCGATTCAGATACTCATTAAACAATCTATTTTGTATGCTTAGAACACATTACCAATAGAGGATCAGATCACTGTCCTCTTGGGAAAATAAAAATACCAATCCCTAGGAGGTATCGATGAAACATCGGCGCCCGCAAGTCCGACTCTCTTTTCAATTTCTATTTTGTTTATTAGTCAGTGCTACTGCTTTTGGCCAATCTGGAAATTATGACTGGACCAGTCAGAATTTGAACATTCAAAACAGTCGTTACGCCGAACTTGATCAGATCAACAAATCAAATGTAACTAACCTAGCTGAATCTTGGACATATTCACCTGGACCACAGGACTCCATTCTGCAGGTCACACCTTTAGTGGCCAATGGAGTCATGTATCTTCATTCCGCTAACACAATGTTTGCACTTAATGCAGCCAGCGGAGAAGAACTATGGCGGCGACCGCTTGATCGCGGGCCTGCAGGCGGACCGGTAAGAGGATCCACATATGCCGAAGGACGAATATATGCCTATCGCGGAGCCGATCTTTACGCCTTCGATGCCGAAACCGGCGCAGAGATTCGGTCTTTCGGAGAGACTGGTTTCGTGCAAGTTGTGACCGATGCTCTTCGCCATAAGTACCCTGATGTTTATCCAAGTAATACTGATCCTATTAATCTGGGATATCGCTTAACTACTCCACCGACAGTACACGAAGGCAAGATGTATGTGGCCGCTGCTTTATCGGAAGGACACATTCCTGGAGGCTTAGTTATCCGCATCGATGCCATTACTGGGACCGTAGAATGGGTTTTTAATACAGTGCCACAAGTTCCCAGTGATTCAGGTTGGGAAATAGCACGTGATACCTGGGGAACTGGTCAGCGAGCAGGTGGCGGTGTGTGGACTCCACCCGCAATCGATACAGAGTTTGGGTTGGTCTATGTAAATGCAGGTAACCCTTCACCTGACTATGATGGCTCTGCGCGGGTTGGTGCTAACCTATTTACCAATGCCACTGTTGCCTTGGACATAAACACAGGTGAACTGGCATGGTATTTCCAAGCGGTACATCATGATCTTTGGGATTGGGATCATGTGACCGGACCTTTGTTGTTTGATGTCACTAATGAAGAAGGTGAAATAGTTAAGGGTGTAGCGGCTGGCGGTAAGAACTGTTTATTTTACATGTGGCATCGAGAAACCGGTGAGCCGCTTTTTCCAATGCCAGAAACTGCAATGCCAACAGAAACTGATGTACCAGGTGAGGTTGTTTATCCAACTCAACCGATTCCCCATAACGCTCGCGGTATTCCAATGGACCCCTTATGCGCAACTTACATTCCATTCAATGATCCAGAATTAGCAGCGCGCAGTAAGCAAATCTATACCCCTTATTCTCTGACAGAACCCTATATCGTTGCTCATGGAGGTTCGAGTTTTGGTTCAGCTTCATTCAGCCCAAGGACTCAACTTGTGTACATCACTGGTAAAAATGGTGCGATAAGTTTAACCGTTCGGCCTGTCGGTGACTCCTTAACTCCGGGGCCTGATAGTCGCGGTCATACTGAAAACTACGCAAGCCTGGATCGGGTATCAGAAGCCTACCCCGCATCTACAACCGTTTCTGCTTATAGTCCAATAGATGGTGAGCAGGTATGGCAAGCAGAACTGCCTGCACAATCAGCAATCGGCGCAAGCGGAAACCTAGTTACTGCGGGTGATTTGATTTTTCAGGGACTAGAAAGCGGCGCTTTCCATGCCTTGGATGCAGAGAACGGCGAGACGCTTTTTGTTTACCAAACATCTAGGAGTATCAGGTCGAGCCCGTTAACTTACGCTGTTGAGGACAAGCAATATGTTACGGTAGTTTCTACAAACACTGTTGTAACACTCACTCTGCCCTAAAGCGTCTACTAAGAAAAAGGAATCAGTATGCGTGCATTAATTTTCGTATTATTAACTGTGTTGGCACTGCCACTACTTATTTGTGGATTGGTTATTTACACCTGGCGCGTCCGCCGAATTGTCATACCACAGAATATATCCGGCACAGCCCATGAGCCTTTTGGAGGCCGACTAGCAATGCATGTGGCGGGAACCTATAAAGACGAGGTTGCCTATAAAATAGCCCACCATACTCCCGGTTATGGTGGAATCGTTCGCTTCCTATTTTGGGATACATTAGGGTTCTGCGCCAAACTCAGCGGTTTTAAAGGCAGTTTTTTTGCTTATCCAGGCCCTCGGCCTTCGACCCTAATGACCATGATGTCACACCGCGCCTATTTTTTTAATCAATCCATTCAAGACGTCCTAACCAGAGAGGATAATCCCGCAACCCAATTGGTCGTATTGGGTGCAGGTTTTGACACCCGCTGTTATAACTTGCCAGAAGGCAAGGACTTCAAATGCTTCGAAGTTGATATGTCTCCAACACTTAAGGAAAAAAAACGAGCACTCCAGTTAGCTGAAGTTCCTCATAACCATGTAACCTTTGTTGAGACTGACTTCAACCAGGAAACCTGGATGGAATCACTGCTGAACTCTGGGTTCAACCCGAACCTAACTACTTATGTCCTTTGGGAAGGTGTCACAATGTATTTGGTTGAAGAGGCCGTTCGCGACACCCTTAATCTGATCGCATCTTTACCCACAGGCAGCGTAGTTGGCGCTGACTTTTTTTCCCAAGACCTTATTCAAGGTAATCCGCCTTTGGAGAAAATCAGCAAGAGCATGCATACGGGGATGAAATACTACAGTGAGGACCTCCAATTCGGTATACCAACAGGAGAAACTCTTTCTGAAGGACTTGAAGAATACCTGAGTGAAAGCGAGTTAAAACTTGCGCGCTTCGAGCACGTTGGTTCCACTGAAAAAGATAAGAAACCGCCCTGGTACTTCTTCGCTCATATAGAAAAACACTGATTACTGCTTTTCGTATTTTCGCAACCGCCATGGCGCGACATCTGCCGCGTAAATTACGGTATCGTCATGAGACGAACTTATGCCCGACGCACCTGATATGCGTGTCTGATCGGCTAGACCCAAATCAGGGTCTGGAATAAAGTATTGTAAATCGCCAGTACGAGCACTGCCTATATAAATACCTCGTCTGGTTCCAGGATTGGTATTCGCATTCGAAGTCGAGTCGGTAGAGTAAAGTGTATCAGTTGCTTTGTTGATATAAATTCCACTGGGTCTGCCGAAGTTTGACCATGCGTCAACAAAAGTACCATCCTGCTCAAAGATCTGAATTCGACTATTGCCGCGATCACCGACAAACAATCTTCCTTGCGAATCCATTGCAAGATCATGGGGTGTGCTGAATTCTCCCAGTCCTGACCCAGTCGTTCCCCATTCCAAAAGGTAATCGCCATTTGCCGCATACTTCACGATACGATTGTTCGGCCCTTCGCCATCGGCAACAAATATGTCTCCATTTTCAGCAACAATAACGCTTGACGGGCGATTGAATGTATATTGATCTTGACCAGTGATACCGGGCCGGCCCAAGGTCATCAACAACTCACCTTCGGGATCGATTTTATGAACCACAGCTCCCATTTCACCTGGAGTCAAAGCAACATCTGTTATCCACATGTTTCCTTCATGGTCGACATTAAAACCGTGTGGCCTTCCCACGAGTCCTGTCCCAAATCCAGCGAGAAATATTCCTTCAGGAGAAAATTTTAGAATAGGTGGATAACCAGACCAACGCCCCAGGCAATTGGCTGTCAATCCATCTGAATGCCCTGGCGCAACTAACGGGTCTCCTAACACCACTTTGAAACAGCGATGATAAACATAAACATTTTCTTCAGGGCCAACGCGAACCTGAATCATTTCTCCCCAACGACCATCGTTTAGATGTGGTGGTGGATTTGGAGCTTCTGCTAATCGATAGGGATTTGTTTGTGCACTGGAAAGAATCGGCAAGAGCAATCCAACTGAAATTGTAAATGCGCAAATTAATTTGGAAAGTAACATTTCAACTCCAGAAAGTTTCTCTAATTGGAACTGTAACTAGTTCAGAGAAATCGCTGCCACTGGCTGCCTCCATCAACAGCAATACCCGCTCCGGATACATAACGTCCTGTGTCTGATGATAAGTAAACAATCGCATTTGCTATATCTTCACCCTCACCAAAGGTGCCAAGTGGAATATTTTTAGTAACTTGTTTTTCAAGACCTTGCTGGATAATTAGCCGGTCCACTCCTTCCGTCCCCTTTATTGGCCCTGGATTAACCCAGTTTGCGCGAATTCCATATTTCCCCCACTCAACCGAAATAGTCTTCATTAAATTTTGTATGCCGGACTTGGCTGCTCCAGCATGCGCTGCTCCAGGCCAACCGAACTCAGCTTGCCCGGTACTAATTGAAATTATTCGGCCGCCATCCTTTGCAGCTTTCAAATGAATGAGCGCTGCTTGGCAGCTATTAAATGTGCCATTTAAATCAATCTCTATAACGGTGCGCCAACCATTCCAAGAAAGTTCTTCGGTAGGACAAATAAAATTTCCCGCTGCATTGCAGACAAGAATATCGATGCCGCCAATTTCATCTGCAAGCTCATCGAAAGAATTCTTGATACCATCAGGATCGCGTACATCGCCAGTGCGCCATGCGACATCAATTCCATCGTCTTCTTTAAATGCCCTAACTGCAGCTATAAGGTTTTCCTCTTTTCGAGAAACGATTCCAACCTTGGCTCCCAAGGTGCCAAGTTTGCGTACAATAGAACTACCGATACCGGTAGCACCGCCGGTTACGATTGCGCTTTTACCGTTTAATATTCCCTCTGCAAAACTCATAACTTCTTCTCCACTACCTTATTCTCCACTACCTTACTTATGGTCTTACTCGAACATATTTTTCAAAGCGCTGTCGACCAACTTGCCCCGCATAGATATTGCCTTCGTTGTCAGATGCTAAAAACTCAATGCCGCTGCCATTTTCAATTTCGTAATCGGGAATAAACTCGGTGACGTATCCGGTGGAAGCATCACCGATGCGAATGCCCCTCTCCCAACCTCGATTCCATTGTTCACCAGACATACCATCAGCCACAAAAATTTTGTCATTGTCATCAATCCAAATTCCACTGGGTCGACCGAACTGAGTCCATATATCTAATAGTTCACCGTTCTGATTAAAAATTTGAATTCGATTATTGCCCCGGTCAGCAACAAACAATCGACCCTGAGAATCCATTTTCAAATCATGGGGATCATTAAAGCCTCCACTTTCACGGCTTGTATCATCAACACCACCACCAAGTTGAAATAGAAACTCTCCATCGCTATTGAACTTAATAATGCGGTTGTTACCACCACGATGACCATCAGCAATCCAGAAATCACCATCGGGTTGCACGAGGACAGCTGCAGGTCCGTTAAAATGAGTTTCATCATCGCCCGGAACGCCGGCTTCACCCAAGCGCATTAATACTTCACCGTCCTGACTAATCTTAATGACCTGATGTCCCATACCTCGTTCCGCGCCAGGTGCTGCGCGAGCATCACCATCAGGGGCTCCTTCAGTAACCCAGAAATTGCCATCGGCATCCATGTCAAACCCATGGGGCCAGGCAAAAATACCTGCACCGATGCTCTTTACCGTGTTGCCTTCTTTGTCGAGTTTATGAATTGGATGATGATCAGTACCTGCGCATTGATTGGCACTGCAACGTTCAATAATCCATATGTGTTCACCATCGATATCAGGTTGTACTCCAGTTACTACTCCCATAGGCCTGCCGCCGGGCAGTTCACCCCAGTAATAAACAACCTGATAAGGATTGTCTTGAGCAAAAGTTAGTATTGGAATTATCGCTCCCAGACAAACCACAGTTAAGACTTTGTATTTCTTAAGGAGAGGTGTGAAATCAGACATGTAGCGCTCCTTTAGGGTATTGTTGTTGTCGTTATTCTACAAGGCGTCCATTCTTATACGCCTACGCAATAACTACAAGGAGCAGTGTGGTGGGAGACGAACTAAAAATAGAGTGAGAACGGCGTCTATTGGACGCAATTCAGATCCGCAAGAAGTTGCTCAGATTCTTGAACTGTACGATCAGGGAAGAAATTGATAGAAACCATTTCCTCAAGCTGATCTAAGTTGGCGACATGACCACAATAAGATTCAAACTGTCCCAGATCATTCGGAAATACGAAAGCCACGAAATCATCATCGCGAGCCACGATCTTGAAATAGGCTGCGGGTTCAATTGACCTTGTTGTTGGCGTCCTAGAGAGATTGCTGATCAGGAAAAGCGGACCGGTGACAACTTGCAGCTCTTTGGTTCTCATTACTAATGCATTAAGTCGTTGTTCCAATTGCAGCCATGGACCCAAACGAAGTGGTTTCGGCATTGGAACCATATTGGTTAGATTATTCAAATCATTCCAATAAGGGGTGTTAGCAAAAGAAGTCATAGGAGCCAACCTGGCACTCTCTTCTTCGTGTTCCGGCAATTCGCCTAATCCTGCATAAGGATTATTACTAACTGCAACTTCCGCCAAGCGCAGTTCAGAAGTGGTTATCTCCAATACATCTTCAACACTGGAGAATTCCAGCAGTCGATCTGGATGCCATACTCGAGGCAACAAAGAAGCAACTCCAATAGCATCTTTAGTTAGTCGATAGGAAACCCAATCCGCTAAACCCGTATCACCATTCAGGCCTGCTGCATAAACATGATGAATAACAACATTTGCTCGAGTAGTAGCCAAGGAAGACTCATATTGTGGACAGGCCCCATCACAGTGAGTCACGATAACATCTTGCCCGACAGTGTTAGCCATAAAGAGCATTGTACTCAATATCAGGAGCAGTCTTGTGAGATGTTTGTAAACAAAAAAAACCATTTGGGAAAGCCACCAATCTTTTCAGAGCTTTTGGGCTCTGTCGGGTCGAAGTCTCAGAATTTTACGTCAAAAAAGTAGAAAACGCTCGATTTTAAAAGGTTCGCAAGCCTCAGTTTCACCTTCGGGTCAGTTCAATTTTTGCGTCTATGTGATCTCAATTCACTATTTATTGCCGCTATTTGAGCTTACATAAACCAAACGCCATTAGTGAACTGGCAATCCACAGAATCCAGAACCATATGGACCGCTAGGCCAATGCCTACGATGCGAGTTTTAGGATATATAAATAGAAAAAGATACAGAGGCATAACCATGGGCTCATGTAGCAGGTGAAAACCGATACTGCATCTACCTGGGTCGTAAATTGGATCGGCAAGCAGATGATCGGCATCTACCAGCATGGTGGCCATCATTATCAAATAGCTGATTTGCCACCGGTTACTATAGAAAGCTGCGGTAATACCCGCAGGCACCAAGAAATGAAGAAATAGATGAAAGGAGAATATCGCCAAGACTTTTTACTGACTTAAAGCATATACCCAGATAGCCGCACCACCTTTTGGTGCATCGTTAACGGGCATCCCTTCAGGTTCGGCAAAGAGGTCATACATGCGGGCCCAATCATTAACATGATAACCAGTTTGGCCTACCACAATAGCTAGATATTGAACTCCATCTACTGCATAGGTAATGATGTTGGAACTTGGTACATCGTCCATTATTCCTTCCCAGAGAATTTCACCGGTTTCATCATTGAAAGCTCGAAAATTCCGATTTAAATCCCCAGCGAAAACCAAGCCGCCAGCAGTTGCCAGAATCGAACTGATTACTGGGCTCGGTTGACGATGAATCCAATCGAACTCCCGGTTTTCTAGGTCCAGAGCCTGCACCCGACCCATATTTCCATTGCTATCGGGAAACAATGCCTCACTCATTTGAATATTGGTGGTGAGAATCTGATAGCGACCATCCGGCCCTACTTCCAGACAGCCTTCATTCAAAGGCAAATAAAGACGTTTAGTGTTGGGATTGTAAGCTGCTGGTGGCCAGCTCTTAGCTCCATAATGATTGGAGCAGATCAATCGTTGTTCTTCTAATTGGGGAATCGTGTAGGGATTAATACTTTTATAACCAGTTTCCGGGTCGATAGAATCGACTACGTTTTGCAGACCCATATCCATCGAAAACAAGTACTCGCCGGTAGCGGCATCAACAGCATCAAGAATTCCTAACTTACCCATATTAACAACAGCTTTGCGTGCCTTACCGTTAACATTTATTTCAACGATTTGTCTTTCAAATGCCCAATCCAGATCCCATTGATCATTTTCGATATGTTGGTAGTACCAAACCAATTCACCGGTATCGGGATTCAAGGCAATGGTGGCATTGGTATAGAGTGCATCGTTAGTAATGCCATCTATGTTGACCGGATAAAGGAGCGGTGCTGTGTTATAGGTCGGTGCAACGCCAAAATAAACGAGATTCAAATCGGGATCGTAGGCACCGGCATTCCAAACCGAGCCTCCACTGCGTTCTTCAATCGGAATGCCATTCCAGCTATGTCCGCCTGGCTCACCTGGACGTGGAATCGTATAGAACCGCCATTTGTGTTCTCCTGTGATGCGATCAATCCCATCAATCCAACCCCCTTCAGGAATTCGTAATGAAGTAATTCCCTGGATTACTGTGTCACCCACAACGAAAGGAGCCATGCGCAAATGGTATCCCTCATATTTTTCGTCAAAAGTAATTGCATGATCCCAGACTAATTCTCCAGTTCGTGCATTGAGTGCCAGTACATGAAGATCAGAGGTTGGTACATAAACCAAGTCACCATGTAAGGCGACACCTTTTTTCTGACTGGCTTGCACTTCAGATTGGTGTTCATAGCGCCATAATAAAGCGCCATTGCGGGCATCAATCGCAAGAACCGTATCGGGAAAGGTGAACATGTACATAATGCCGTTATTTACTAGTGGGCCCGGATTGTTGACGCCGGTTTGAAGCGGCATGCGCCAGCTAAGATCTAATTCACTAACAGTTTCCCGGTTGATTTGATCCAAAGAACTGAAGCCGTGATTATCGTAACTGCCTTGCCAAATCAGCCAATCGCTATCTGGTGGGTCGAGTAGCATTGCATCAGTAACTGTTGTGTATTGCTGTAATACTTCTTCGGCTTGCTCCGCAAATGTAATGGATAGTTCAGATTTAGAGTCAGTGAGTTGCGGGAGTAGCAAACCGGAATCTAAATCCAGTGCAACGATGTTGGCTGCTTCGGCACCATTAAAAGCTAATATATATGCCGCTAAAGCCTGATAGTCTGGATCTCCGAGTTGCGATTGATTGCCAGGGGGCATACGTCGCAGATCAGTTGCCAAGTTGTTAAGTTCGGCTCCACTCCATTTCGCCGCAAAAGTACTGTCTGCCAATCCGGGAATAACTGCAGCTCCCTCCAGGTCCATCCCGTGACAGCTGCCGCAGTTCAGGTCATAGATTTTTTTACCAGCTTCAACTTGGTCTATAGTAAAAGAGACAGTTTGAGCTACTACAGGAAATGTACTTAAAGAAAGAACAAGCGCAGCTGCAAGTTTTTTAATTCTGGCACCAAACGTTTTATGACGAAGAAACTTCATAATCAGTCAGGTAATGCAAAGGTGATCATTTCGGCAGTATCGAATCTACCACCAGCAACAGCAATGTACTGCTTACCTTCATGTAGGTATGACATCACGGGACCATGGAGGCGACGATCTAACATAACTTCACCTACTTTTTCTCCAGTGTGCTTGTCATAGGCCACTAACACCGATCCATCAGCATCTTCGTGAACTTCATCTTTTTGAGGCAAATGAGAAATCACTAAGCCTTTAGTTATTAAGATACCGCCTTCAGCTGAAACATCGGTAAATACAGATCCTAGATCGGGCAAATCTAAATGTTCTAATAGCGGATGATTTGCTGGTCCTTTCCCAAATGGCACCTGCCATACGTGTTCACCAGTATTTAAATCGATCGCGGTGATGCGCCGATAGGGAGGTTTAATCAGAGGTAAGCCCATAGGACCAATGTTACGTTGTACGTTGATTATATAGGGCCAATCGGAATCTGGATCATCGGGAGGAACAAGAGACATGGCATAAGGACGCGTGTGGGATGGGACGTACAAAATTCCAGTTTCAGGATCTAAGTTTGCGCCGGGAAAGTTTGCACCACCACCTGCTCCGGGTAAAAACACAGTAGCATCTTTACCATCAGTCCCTGCCACAATTGGAGGAGTAAAAAGCGGTCCCAATACAAGTTTTGAAGCAATTTCCTGCGCAGCCGCATGAATTTCCGGTGTGAAGTCAATGAGATCTTCTTCCGTCATTCCTTGTTTTTCAAATGGTGCAGGTTTGGTTGGAAATGGTTGGGTCGGATGGGTTCGTTCTCCTGGCACATCACTGCGAGGTACTGGTCTCTCTTCAATTGGCCACACCGGCTCACCAGTAATGCGATCAAATACGTAAGTAAATCCAGTTTTGGAAACCTGGGCTACAGCCTTAATAGGCTCCCCATCGACAACGATATCTACCAGATTAGGCGCAGAGGCAACGTCGTAATCCCACAAGCCATGATGGACAGTTTGGAAATGCCAGATCCGTTCACCGGTATCTGCATCTAAGGCAACGATAGATTCGGCAAACAAATTTTCACCCAGGCGTTTACCTCCCCAATAGTCATTGGTCGGTGTAGAGGTGGGAAGATAAACAATACCGGCTTCATCGTCGGCCGACATAAATGTCCATACATTCGTATTACCTGCTTCGCGCCAGGAATCGTTTTCCCAAGTCTCTGATCCGTATTCTCCATCCTGGGGAATTGTATTGAATCGCCATTTAAACTGGCCGGTGTAAGCATCATAGGCGCGAACATGTCCAGGAGGACTGCGATTAAAAAGCGTGTAATCGAAAATCTTTGAACCAATAATTACAGAAGAACCTACCGCAATAGGTGGCGCACCATGAGTGATATTGTCAATTTCGAATTCCAGTTTGCCGAAGTTGCTTCGCAGATCGACGAAACCATCTTCACCAAAGTTTGGATCAGGTTGCCCAGTATGAATATCGATCGAAACTAATTGCTTGCCTAGAGTAGCAATGAAAATTCTTTCAATGTTGCCATCGGTCCAGTACTCGATACCACGAGTTTGCGCGGGAGAAAATACTGGCCTACCGAGAGCATAACTCTCTGGATCGAAGCTCCAGATTAGTGCACCAGTAGCTGGGTTTAAAGCAACTACCTGACCATGATTGGTATTGGTGTACATGACTCCATTGACCAATAAAGGTACGGCACGATAGTGACCAGTTGCATAGGCCAAATTGCGTGGCAGATTTACATCGATGGATTGCCAACGCCAGGCAATTTCGAGCTCATTGAAATTGTATTTATTAACTTGCTCCAGAGGAGAATACTTATCAGAGAAATGACTGCCACCGGCGTGATGCCATTCTCCAATTATTGGAGCATTAATCTGCTCAGGTTCTGGAGCACAAGAAAACAATACTGTAGCGAGGAGACTAATGGCGATCTTGCTTTTCATCTTATTTCGCTTATAAGGTCAGGGCAGAACAGTGTATCAAAATCTGTGTGATTGAGAACTCAATCTACTATGATATGATCTCGCCGGATGAGGACATCTATCTATGAAATATAAAATTTCTGTTAGGCTCCGGTCTTTAGTCGTTAGTGGATTGGTAATCGCAATATCGAGTTTCTCTTCTATGACCGCGGCTCAATCTAAAACTGGTGTTGATATCGATACGCTTGGCCCTCAAGTTGGCGAAGCTGTACCTAAATTTGAATTACCAGATCAAAATGGCAAGCTACGATCTTTAGATTCGATCCTTGGGCCTAACGGTGCGATGTTATTGTTTCACCGTTCTGCAGATTGGTGACCATACTGCAAAGCGCAGCTCGTGGAGCTGCAAGATAGATTAGAAGAGCTGCAAAGCGCAGGCATCGGCGTAGCTGCAATTAGCTACGATTCAGAAGATACGCTTTCTAAATTCGCGGAGCGCCGCGGGATTACTTATCCACTTCTTTCTGATGACGATTCGATGGTTATTAGCGATTTCGGAATCCTAAACACTATCGTTGCAGAAGGATTAGGGCCTCGAGCGGAAGATCCAGATGTCACGGCAGATGTGCACAGATTTGTTGCTGCTGAAGTTTTTGATTCTCCTGGTCTGAGGCGAATGATTAATGGAACACCGTTTCCAGGAACTTTTATGTTGGACGCAAATGGCGTTGTAAGTTCGCGTTATTTCGAAGAGTTCTATAGAGAACGAGTTACAACTTCTTCTGTGATGCTAAAAGAAGGTATCGCCCTAACTCCTATCGCTGCCATCGAAGGAACCTCAGCGCAATTAAGTTTCACCGCCTATCCCAGTAACCCCATTGTTACAAATGGCTCGCGTTTTTCTATCGCAATTGATGTTGTTCCCAATGAAAACATGCATGTGTATGCACCAGGAGCAGAGGATAATGGTTATCAAGTTATAGGACTAAACATGGCGCCTTCGGACTATGTCAATTTTGAAGGTATGGAATTTCCTGAGTCCGAGATCTACCACTTCAAACCATTAGATGAGTTTGTGTCTGTTTACCAGCGCCCGTTTACAATCTTACAAGAAGCAATAGTTGCGACATCGGCCGACAAAGAAGAAGAATTACGAGAAATAAATGCACTGACTCTGTCCGGAACTTTAGATTATCAGGCGTGCGATGACGCCATTTGCTATCTGCCAATGTCAGTGCCCGTGACTTTTACTCTCAAGTTTGATCACTTGGACTATGAGCGAGCTGACGCTCGTTAATTGGCTCCCATAGAATTTCTTTTGAGCCAGATCTGTGAAGACTATTAGCTCTGCTTAGCCAAACATATCGAACGGTTTGAAACGACCATTCAATAAGCCCTGCTCTGCGTCATGACCTAGCCAACCTTGGATCATAGTTTGATATACCCGACGGAAGTCAGTGGTATGGCCAAGATTATCGCCTTCAGCCAGATTAGTCAGACTTGGTAGATCACCGTAATGACCACCTTTTACCTTGTTGCCCACTACGAACATCACATTAGCAGCTCCGTGGTCCGTCCCAAGGCTGACATTTTCAGGTACGCGACGACCAAATTCAGAAAAGATCATTAGCGCTACATCATCTGCTCTGCCGATTCTTTCCAGATCTCTAATGAACGCTGCAACAGCATCAGAGGTATACGTTAACAATCGTCGATGAACATTATTTTGGAACACATGGGTATCGAACGCATTGTTGCGATAAGAAACATAATACAGTTTAGTAGGCATGCCCGCATCGATTAAAGATACAACTTTTGGTAAGTCGAGACTGTTAACACCATAATCAACTGGCGAGTTGTAATTTGACCATGCCTGCCTTACTAAAGCAGATGCGTCATTAGCGCTGCGCGCAATATCTAAGAGATAACGTCGAGAAGGATTATCCACATTGCCAACATCCGGCACTCTTTCCAACGCATTTTTTTCTTCATGAAAAGCTTCGCGGACAAATCTATTAGGTTGATCAAACACGACTGGGACGTGGCTTTTACTGCGAACTGCAAGGGATTGGCGTGCAGCTACGTTCACTACATAGTTAGCCGGGGCAGATGGTTCCATATCATCGGCCAAGCGCCCTACCCAACCGTACTCTTCGCCGCTATTAGGCGCGGAGGTGTGCCAATAAGCCATTGAAGTAAAGTGGGAAAAAGATGGATTATCATAACCACAACCATGAACTATCGCCATCTTGCCGTCTTTAAAAAGACTCTCAAATCCAGCCATTCCGGGATTCAAACCAAAATGATCATCAAGAATTCGCAAGTCGGTTTTAGGCAGCCCGATTTCTGGACGATGACGATAATAAGCATCATCTCCATAAGGAACGACAGTATTTAGACCATCGTTACCACCGGATAATTCTAAAATAACAAGAATCTTTCCATTAGCGGCCGCACTAGCCGCAGCTTCCGCAACTCGACCAAACATCGAAGGCGCGAGACTAGAGCCTGCGAGGCCAGCAATTCCTACAGCGCCCATGCCTTTGCGAAGTACATCACGACGTTTCAACTTATCTTTGAACAAATCTTTAGTTTTCATAACTTTTCTTCTTGGGCTAGATTTATTATTAACTTAATTGGTATTCAGGCTGACTCAGTAACAGATGCAAAGTCATTCGAAGCGAATCTTCCATATAGGATTCTGCTTCTACAATATTCGTTGTGCCAATTTCATTGCTAAGAAAATCTATCAGCATATTTCGAGCGTCCGCTCCAGGGGCAACCCGCATAAATCTGGCTACAAAGTAATCAATTACTTCAGCAGTATTCGTTAACTGTTGATCCATTACCATCTTACTTAAATTCAACCGCGCCGTGTGACGAGGAATCGGCTTTACCCGTTCAATTGCCATTTGCCAACCACGGAAGCTTCCATAGCGAGTATTAAAGTCTTCATCTCTGTCTGCGAGCATGTTGGATTCAGCCATTACCTGTCCTTCACCAATGCTGGAGGGTTGGGTCGCCGAAGTGATATCTAGTCCTTCACGAATACGACGAGCAACACTTTGGATCTCACGACTCCCATTGCGGCGATCGGAAGGAATAAAATTTATATCTGGGAACAAGACATCGCGGGCAAAGTTTCCTCGTTCCAGCAACAAGCCTGGAGTTATCCAACTTCGACCACCTGCCCAACCAGCAACTGTCGGAGGCCTAAACAAAGTCTGTCCCAAGGCTCCTGTGGCAGAATTAAAATCAGGAACACCAGGTACATCTTCTAATCCCAGTTTCACATAGGTGGAAACTGCTAGCTCTACCGGACTCTTAATGTGAGTTCCAACGGAGGCAGCACTATAGAAATCTTTAGACAGGAATATCGTTTCTAACAGGGGCGCAACTTCATAATTGGAATTGCGAAACACATTGCCCAATTCGTTTTGCAGCTCAGGGCTGAGATCTTCACGAACGAAGAATCGATAGATTTTTCCAGCGATATATTCAGCAGTAACCGGTTGCTCCATGATAATGTCAATTACTTCAACGCCATCAAGGTTTCCGCTCCGTCCTAAAAATTGTTTTACGCCATTGTCGTGTTCATCTTCGTTAATGACGAACTCAAGATCAGCATAATTCCATCCAGTAAATGCACGTGCTGCTTCTCGAATGTCTCTTTCGCTGTAATTGCCTACACCCATGGTAAACAGTTCCATGATTTCACGGGCAAAGTTCTCGTTTGGTGCACCTTTTACATTCACACCTGCGTCAAGAAAAGAGAGCATGGCTGGGTCTTGGGCAATAGCCACCATAAGATCGCGAAAATTGCCAGTTCCCATTTCGTGGAAGAGTTCAATTTCGACTAATAGTTTGCGATAGTCGCGCACTTTAGTTTCGTTAACTGCATAGTGGCCGTGCCAGAACAAAGCCATTTTTTCCTGCAATGGATTATTGGAATCCACCATGCGATTCGCCCACCAATAGGCGACCCGATTAGTCTCCAACACACTGGCTCTCAACCAATAAAAGAATTTATTTACGACAGGTTGTAAACGACGATTGCCAGTAGGCTTAACTTTTATACCTAATGCTTCCCCAGTCTCTTTCGCTAAATCAGTTGTAGCTGGTCGACTTGGAGGAAAAGGCTCTAATCCTGGATCATGAATTCCAGAATGGTCGAAGGACTGCAAGTGGCTGTTCGCAGCAGGATCAAAATAGACCAAGCTGCGTACTGCCTCATCAGGGGACATGGACGCCAGCAGGTCAATGTCAGCGGGAGTGCCACCAAATCCAGCTCGCTCTAATAAGTGGGCTGCTCGATCATAATTCCAATCAGTACTAGCAAGGGGGGAAAGATCGTCTTGCCAAGAAATTAAGCCTCCTTGCTGCGCAAAAGCTGCGCTGCACGTCAGTAATGTCGCAATACCTGCGCCCCCAAGGGCTTTTGTTATCCGTCCTCTCATGAGGTTTTCTCCAGGTTCTTTCTACTGCCTCCAAATACACCATCCAACTTTAGCCTGTTTTTTGCTATCGGTGAATACTCAGAAGTTTGCGATGAAGCAACCCAACTCTAATTGTTTAGCGCTTTCAAAACTACTCAGGTAGCGAGAAAACCACCAATTCGTCGTCGTTGTCACGACCACCGCCGGCAACCGCGATGTATTGCCTGCCTTGATGCATGTAGCTCATGGGCGGACCATGCAGGCGCTGATCAACTAGCACTTCCGCTACGGTCCTCCCGGTATTCTTATCCAAGGCTACAAGAATCGAACCATGGGCTTGTGGATCAATCTCATCTTTCTGAGCGAGGAATGACACTAGAAGAGTCTTTGTAACCAAGATGCCGCCTTCTGCAACAACGTCATCATAGACAGATCCCAGTGGCGGTAAATCCAGATGCTCTAGCATAGGATGATTGGCCGGGCCCATTCCAAATGGAATCTGCCATACATGGTTGCCAGTATTCAGGTCTATTGCGGTAATTCGACGATAAGGTGGTTTTAATAAAGGTAATCCAAAAGGTCCTACCTGTCTTTCCATCTGGATAACAAAGGGCCAGTCTGAGGTGCCCTCAGGTGGAGCGATTAACGACATACCATGGGGACGCGTTGCAGACGGTATATATAATATGCCTGTTTCAGGATCGATGCTGGCACCTGGAAAATTCGCACCTCCACCGGCACCGGGCACTACAAAGGTTGCCAGTTTATCATTGTCGCCACGAACGATTGGAGGTGTGAAAATCGGACCCAAGACAAAATTGTTAGCAATTTCTCGAGCTTCTGCAGCTATCTCCGGTGTGAAATCAATTAAATCGTCTTCAGTTACACCCTGACGATCAAATGGAGCAGGCTTGGTTGGAAACGGTTGGGTTGGGTGGGCCCGTTCACCTGGAACTGTGCTAGGGGCGACGGATCTTTCTTCGATGGGCCATACCGGTTCACCAGTAATACGATCGAATACATAAGTGAAGGCTGTTTTAGATACTTGAGCGACAGCTTTAATGGGTTCACCATCGACTACAATGTCCACCAGGTTTGGCGCTGAACCAATATCGTAATCCCACAGACCATGATGAACTGTTTGGAAATGCCAAAGCCTTTCACCAGTTTCAACATCCAGTGCGACAAGAGCTTCGGCAAACAAATTTTCTCCAAGACGCATTCCACCCCAGTAATCATTAGTTGGTGTGGAAGTGGGCAAATAAACAATGCCAGCTTCTTCATCGGCAGACATAAATGTCCATACATTAGTATTGCCTGCCGTGCGCCAAGAATCGTTTTCCCAGGTTTCATTTCCATACTCACCGTCTTGGGGAATGGTGTTGAAGCGCCACTTTAGTTCACCGGTATATGTATCGTAGGCACGAACATGGCCGGGCGGGGAACGATTATACATACCATAGTCAAAAATCTTTGAGCCAACGACTAAGGAATTACCAATCGCAATCGGTGCGGCGCCTGCAGTAATAAAATTGGATTCAAATTCTAAGCGACCAAGATTCTGGCTAAGATCGATAAAACCATCTTCACCAAAATTTGGATCCGGTTGTCCGGTTGCAACATCTAGAGATAAAAGTTGCTTTCCTAGGGTAGCTACAAAGATTCGCTCGATG
>CEOQ01240950.1_pt1 | contig 23526 bp, 26 predicted proteins | sample 361351 | NCBI WGS metagenome assembly CEOQ01 (sample SAMEA2619907, study PRJEB7988) | marine metagenome | biome: marine biome (ENVO:00000447); feature: deep chlorophyll maximum layer (ENVO:xxxxxxxx); material: "saline water (ENVO:00002010), including plankton (ENVO:xxxxxxxx)" | depth 60 m | reverse complement strand
TATGGTTCCACTTCTGATTCATACCATGTCACTCAGCCAGACCCAGGAGGCCTAGGGGCGACCCGTGCGATGAATAAGTCTTTATCAAACGCTAAAATTGACCCAGAACAAGTAGATTATGTTAATGCGCATGGCACCAGTACCCCTCTCAATGATAAGTTTGAAACGTTAGCAATAAAAAATGTTTTTGGGAATCACGCTAAATCACTGAAGGTTTCGTCCACTAAATCAATGACTGGGCATCTTCTCGGTGCCGCTGGTGGAGTTGAAGCAGTAATTACAATCCAAACAATCTTAGAAGGCAAAATCCCTCCTACAATTAATTTGAATGACCCCGACCCAGAATGTGATTTGGACTACACTCCCAACTACTCCATTGATAAATCTGTGTCAGTTGCTATGACCAATAACCTTGGTTTTGGGGGTCACAATTCTTCATTGATTTTTAAATCATGCACTTGATGCATCCATCTCACTTGGTCGTACATATGAATGTATATAACATTAATTAGTGGCCTCAATTGAAATGCATGAATTCATTGGACTTCAGAAAAAATGGTCTATTTCAAAATCCTCTAATGGATCCGATTTTGAAATGCAGCGTTTGGTAGAGCACCTTCTATACCTTCGCGGCATAATTACCCAACAACAATCTGAGGAATACTTAAACACTCCTGAGTCTTTATACCTCCCCCCTAGCATCCTTACAGACCTAGAAGTAGCAATAACTCGCGTTAAAAAAGCACGTGACCAAAAAGAAAAGGTTTGTATTTATGGAGATTTTGATGCTGATGGCATCACTGGCACAGCTCTACTAATCAAGGCATTTTTGCGATTCGGTATTTCCGCGATACCTTACATCCCTGATAGATCTTCAGAAGGCCACGGTTTGAATTTCGGTTCACTCAAAAAAATTGCTTCTAATGGAGTAAAACTAATAATAACAGTGGACTGCGGTACTAATGATCTTGAGGAGATCAGCTTTGCCAAATCAATGGGCATTGACACAATTGTTACTGACCATCATGCCTCAGGAATGTCAGAGTCTGATGCAATCGCTATTCTGAACCCTAAGTCAGAGTTAAATTCGAATAAATTTGATCAGCTTACAGGCGTGGGGATGGCTTTGAAGTTTGCTGATGCACTTTTATCTGGTGAATTTGAAGATTGGGATGATGGGTTATTTGAGCTGGCTGCTATAGGCACAATTACTGATATGGCTCCCTTAGTGGGAGACAATCGATATATAGTGAATAAAGGAATACAAGAATTAAGGTCAACAAAGAACATTGGACTACTCCAATTGATGGCTTCCGCAAAAATTGACCATGCGTCCGTCAGCGCAGAAAACATAGGATTCTCCATAGGTCCACGAATCAATTCTGCAGGCAGACTAGGCGATGCAATCGTAGCCTTCGAGCTGCTGACCACGCATAGTACCTCTAAAGCCATTGAGCTTTCTGGGCAACTAGAGAAAACCAACTTGGAAAGAAGAGTATTCACCGAAGAGCACATAATTCACTGCACAATGTTAGCTGAAAAGTTAGAAGACATAGGGAACTTGCTAATAGTGGGAGATCATGACCTAAACGTGGGAATTATCGGCTTGACGGCGGGAAAGTTATCGGAGAAGTTCGGAGTTCCAACAGCTGTATATTCAATAAAAGATCAAGTCGTTAGTGCTAGCTGCAGAACCAACACCCTATTCAATTGGGCAGATGCCCTGGATACATGTGCCGATCTACTAATCCGTTATGGAGGTCACGCCCAAGCGGCAGGATTCACATGCGATATAAGCAACTTGCCAGAATTGCAAGTTCGACTAGATGCAATAGCTGCTGAAAAATTCGATCCACGCTTCCTGATTTCCCAAGGAATCATAGATGCAGAAGCTACCCCAACAATTGTAATGAGAGACGCATTTCCTATCATGAAGTTGATGGAACCATTCGGCATTGGTAATCCAGCACCCATATTCCTTGGAAGGAATATGCTAGTAGACGAAGTTGTGTATATGGGCAAGGATAGTCAGCATTTACAATTAAAATTAAGAGATCATGCTTCGATTTGGACTGCAATTGCATTTAATCAAGCATGGGTAGAGGGAACCAGAGAAGCTGACTTTGTTTTCTCAATAAGCATAAGTAATTGGAAAGGAAAACCAAGGTTAAGGTTGAATATACATGACTATTTCCCTGTTCCTGAATCGAACCTAGATAGAGGTGGTTAACTATTAAGTGTTTATTTTAGATTTCGAATCAAAAGTCACCATAACTGATTCAAATGCTAATAGTTACAATTGTCATTTGAAGGGTTTTGTAATTCCTGATGAACCAGGACATGCAGGCCTGGGACATTCCCCAACTTCACTAGCCTCTCAAAGTTGGAAGGATTTGAATTTGTCATCGGCTATTCCGCTTAATTTTGAAGAGGGAATTGTAGTTTTCCCTGACAATTCAAATTTATTTGTATTGTTATCTTTTTTAGAGATGGATCAGGATAAATACCTCTACAAAGTGATGCTCTTGAATGAAAAGCCAATATGAGAATATAACGAAATATATAGACGAATTCCTAAGACATTTAATTTCAGAACGAGGGTTTTCGCCTGAAACCATCAAGGCCTATAGGATTGATTTGTACCAATTTTCCTCAAAGGTCGCGGGAAATTCTGGATGCACAACTATTGAGCAGGTAGATAAAAAAGTTTTAGAAACATTCGCGCTATATTTACGTAACTCAGGAAATATGGGGAGTACTGTTGCTAGAAAAATGGCATCCGTAAGAGCTTTTTTTAGGTTTTTAACAGAAGATGGAATAATACCTTCGAATCCCTCTCAATCTTTACGAGTTCGTAGAGTGCCTGCGAATATACCTGAAGTCTTAAGTGAACATCAGATTGTCCAGTTATTATCTGCAATTGACTCCTCAACACCTGAAGGTGCTAGAGATCGAACGATGCTTGAATTAACTTATGCAGCCGGTCTACGTGTATCTGAAATTGTCGGCCCTAAAGGACTTAAGCTTTCAAGTGTAAGGTTTGATGATTCAGAAATAATCGTTGTAGGCAAAGGGTCAAAAGAACGTCTGGTTCCTTTGTATCCACAGATAATTGACAGGCTTAGCGATTATGTTAAAACTTCCAGGCTAGAAATGATGAAGAAAATTAGAAAGAAAGTCACTACTGACTCCTTATTTTTAAACGCTAAGTCCAAGCCGCTTTCTCGACAAGGTTTCTGGTTAATTTTGCAAAAATATGCACTTCTTTCTGGCCTAAATACAAAAGTTTACCCCCATATACTTCGCCATTCTTTTGCAACTCACCTTCTTAGGGGCGGGGCTTCTTTGAGGCATGTACAGGAACTTCTCGGCCATGCTACTATCGCCAGCACACAAATATATACTCATATCAGTGATGATCAAGTTCAGGAAACTTTCAATAAAGCACATCCAAGATCATAATAGTTTCGAATTGGAAGGTTCAAAATGTCTACTATTACAATCACAGGCTTGTACGGGAGCGGTGCGAACGAAATAGGCATGAAGGTAGCGCAATCGCTACAGTATTATTATGTTGACCGGCAGATTCTTTCAGAGGCTGCTCAACAATTGGGATCAACCTTAGAAGAAGTTACAGAAATAACTGAAAGGCCAATCAATATTTCTGAAAAACTTACAGGATTCTTCAGAAACATGTTAGAAAGATCAGCCATGTCTGGTTCAGCTGTAGACCCTTATTTTGGTGGCGGGATGGACATGCTTTTAGTTCGTGAATATAGAGATTTCTCGAATTCTGAATCCGGTGATGGTAAAGATGCTCGCCTGTTAAATATCTTATCCAATGTAATTAATAGAGTCGCCGATTCAGGAAACTCTGTGATCATTGGAAGAGGCGCAAATATGTTACTTTCTGGACGGTCTGACTCTTTCCATATAGGCTTAATTGCAAGTTATGAGGATCGAGTGAAGAGAATCATGGATAGGGAAAAAATCGATATTGCAGCGGATGCTGAAAAATATATTTCGGAAAATGATGTCGCTAGAGCTTCATTTTTTCAAAGATTTTTCGGTGTAGACCCTACAGACCCGAAGCAATACCATATGGTCTTGAATTGTTCCGCTTTAGGTGAGTCCAATGTGGTACAACAGATTTGTGATTTGAGTAAAATATCTATCAAACCAAATTAAATTATGGAGAGCTCATGGCCAAAAAGAAACAAAATCGTATAGTTGCAGGTCAAAACAAAGCTCGGGAGAGAGCAAAAAGAAAATCAAAAAATCCTGGCTCTGCCGCTAGTTCCTATCAAGCACTTAGTAATAGTGATGACAATACTAACTCAGAGGCTCCACCAGTGGTAAGAGCTGAAAATCAAGGGCAGACAGTTTCTTCTGTTAGCAATGCTAATGCTCAAGCTAATGCCACTGCACCGAGTGCCATTCCCGGTAAGGCATCTCGCCCATCACAGGGAAACTTAGCAATCTCACAGAGTAGTCTAAAATCTGAAGTACTAAGAATTGGCATAATTTCTGCAACGGTAGGTTTGGTATTGGCGGCACTTAAGTTGAGTTCGTTTTAATTGTTTTTATTTCATTTATAAAGATTCAGTCCTGTGCGAAATAAATTCCCTCAAAATGGAAATAAAAAACTCCAACATCTACTAAATCCGCTACCGAAAGCTCCCGGCATATATTTAATGAAGGACTCTTCAGGGGGCATTATCTATATAGGGAAAGCACGAAATCTGTACAACAGAGTCAATTCCTACTTCACTAATTCTTACAATAGGGAACCTAAGATCAAAGCAATGGCTGCGAAGGTATCTGATTTTGACTATATAGTTACCGAAACAGAATCAGAGGCTCTTTTGCTTGAGAACTTGATGATTAAAAAGCATAGCCCTGTATACAACTCAAGGCTAAAAGATGACAAAACATATCCTTACATCAAAATTGACACATCTGAATCGTTCCCTCAATTATATTTCACTCGAGCAGTCAAACCTGATGGGGCGAGGTATTTTGGTCCATTCGCAAGTGCTTTATCTGTAAGGCGAACAATGGATCTGTTGAAAAAATTATTCCCTTATAGATCGTGCACTAAGCATATTACTGGGACAGATGAGCGCGCATGCCTAGAATTTCATATAAAGCGGTGTGTCGCTCCTTGTATAGGAAAGGTTGATTCCACAGAGTACCATGAAGTAATAAATCAAATGATTCAATTTCTGGAAGGCGATTCAGAACATGTCATCCAGTCACTTGAATCCCAAATGCTTCAAGCCTCTCTAGATCTGCGTTTTGAACAAGCAGCGATCATAAGGGATCAACTCAGGGCAATAAAATCTGTATCAGAAAACCAAAAAGTTGTGACAGGTAAGAAAACAGAGTCTGACGTGATAGCTATTGCTTTTGACCGTAATGATGCTTCAGCAGAGTTATTTCAAATCCGCCATGGGAAGATATCCGGCCGAGAGCATTTCAGAATGGAAGGAGTAGAAATAGAAGAGCCTGGATCAGTCATCGAAAGATTCATCCAGCAATACTACGAATCTACCACAAGCATTCCTTCGGAATTATTAATTCAGCAAGAAGTTGAATATAAAGAAGTTCTAGAGAGTTGGCTATCAGAGAAAAGAGGTTCAAGTGTAAAAATCTTATCTCCCAGAAGAGGTGTAAAGTCAAAACTCGTACAGATGGTTGCAAATAATGCACGGGAAGGACTGGAGCACCAGAGATTGAAATGGCTGGGAGAATCAGACAAAGTATTAAGAGCACTTAATGAAATAAGTGTAGCTCTAAGTTTAGAAGAAATCCCGAACCGGATAGAATGCTATGACGTTTCGAACACTCAAGGAACCAACTCAGTAGGTTCAATGGTAGTTTTTGAACGTGGCCGCCCAAAATCCTCTCAATATAGGCGATTTAAAATTAAAGAAGTTGACGGACCTGATGATTATGCTTCTATGCAAGAAATGTTGCGCAGAAGATTCAAAAGAATAAGGCTAATTGTCGACCATAACGCTCTTCCCTCAGATTTAGCGAATCAAGACTCCTTATCCGAAACACCAAATACTTTTGCAAGAAATGATTCTTGGTCTAACACTCCTGATCTAGTATTGATTGATGGAGGCAAAGGCCATCTAAATGCTGTCCAGGAAGTTTTTCTAGAGCTTGGAATCTCGAATATCCCCTTGGCTAGTATTGCGAAGCAGCGAGAAGAAATATTTGTCCCACACATGCCTGAACCAATTTTCCTTGATAGAACATCTCAGGGTTTATTTTTACTGCAAAGGATTAGAGATGAAGCACATCGATTTGCAATTACTTATCACAGACAACGAAGATCCAAGGCTTTAACAAAGTCAGATTTGGATTTGATCCCAGGAATCGGTCCTAAGCGTAAAAAGTTGCTGTTACGCAAATTTGGCAATTTATCTAATTTGCGTAAAGCTACAACACAACAAATAGCCGAGATACGCGGGTTTACCGAAACATCTTCAAATCGACTACTTGAGATCCTTGGAGGTTTTACAGAGAATATTAATCAAAAGTAAATGTCTGGAGAATTGTAGTGAAAGAGAATAATCCTGATCTCGTGGCCTTATGGGAAGAACATATTCGCCATGAATTCGCGACCAAGAATACTGAAGAGACATTAAAGACTATGATTGATGATGCGTACGTCAATCACATACCCACAATGACTGGCGGCAATGGGAAAAAGAACTTAGGGCATTTCTATACAAATCACTTTATTCCCAAGATGCCAGAGGATGTAGAGCTAGTTCCAATCTCCAGAACTGTGGGCGAAACAAGAGTTGTAGATGAATTTGTGTTCAAATTTACGCATACTATAGAAATGGACTGGATGTTGCCTGGAATAAAGCCCACTCATAAAAAAGTTGAAATACCATTCGTAGTAATTATTCAATTTGAAGGTGACAAACTAGCCCATGAGCACATTTACTGGGATCAGTCATCAGTTTTAGTCCAACTTGGCCTGTTAGATTCAAGTGGTTTACCAATAACAGGGCTAGAACAAGCACAAAAGGCTACAGACCCTTCAAGGGCATCAAATAGCCTTATTAATAATTGATAAATGAAAAGGGGCACCCGAAGGTGCCCCTCTCCCGCGCCACGGGAGTTGAATATATTAATTAATTTACTGCTGTGCAAGATTTCGAGTAATTGGCTCGCTAATATCTGAGTAATCATTGTCTTGAGTTGCAGACCCTGAAAAATCGCTAGAACGCACATCAGTGAGCTCAGTACGAATAGTACCTAGAAGACTAATAGCAACATCCAAATAAGCCTCCGTCAGGGGCACTTCAAGCGTTTTACCGGCTACAGAAAGGTATATTCGGTCTGCATGACCAGATATAGAAACTTGAGGAACAGTAGGAAGTGTTTCAATAATCTGTTTATTTTCAGAATATTCTTCTATTTTATCTGAATTAATCTTACGCCCTAAAATACGAACGGCATCAGTCAAATGCTTTTGAATCAAAGAAGCACGGCGAACTATTTCATCGCGTCGCGCACGTGAAATTTCTTCAAGGCCTACCAAGAGGCTGACATCATCAGGTATTTCCCCGTTAAAACGGGCATGAAGAAGACGGAGGAGCTCAACACGCTGAAAAGACTCAGCACGGGCTTCTTTACCCTCAGCTGGAGATGTGGGGTGAAGAACTCTTTGAGCTAAAGGTGAAATGCGAAGTTCACCTCTACCCTCCACTAAGCCAAAGTCACGTAAAGCAGCAACTTTAGCAAATAAAGTACCACTACCCTCAGCCATACCTAATTCCCAAGCAAGACCCTTAACACTAACTGTGCCATGGAACTTTGTAGCAATTCTCTGTGCTATTTCAACCGCATCAGCAAATCGAATGTCTGGATATGAGAAAGGTCCTAACTTAGCCATATAATCTCCTCGCTATAAATATAGTGTTCATGGACAACATTGTCAACTAATTGCTGATTAATCTGAATAAATAAGCAATAAATTCAGATACATTAACAGAATTAATCTGCTAATTGCTAAAATAATTGCTAAAAAAATCCTGATAAATCCTGATTCCTTTGTGAGTAGCACTTGTGAGTCTTCTTGTTCTAAAGGAACACCTGTTTGTCTGTTTGTGCCTAAAAAAACTAAACTCCCGATAAGTACCCAGGTTTATAGCTCCTAGTGACTTTTTACTGTTTGCTCTGCAGTAACTATCGAGATATTCAAGTAAAATGCTGAACTATTGAGAAGATAATCTTAATTAAATGTCATAGCAGCTGAAACCCTAAACATTTGTCTTTATTTTGAATAATATGTCTATAGACTGTGATAAAGAAGCTAACCATACTGTTAAATTTGTGTATTTACTGCGTTTGTTCTGCACTTATTCTTTTTTTATTGCTATTTTGCTGTCTATTTTGGCCTGCAAGGCAAACCAACATTCAGACCCACCGAAACTTCTGGTTGGCACTGCCTCAAGCCTTGAATACCTTTTAGAGGATTTAGTAGCTGATTTTGAGTCTGAAAATGATGTAGAGGTGATTCTTGTTATCGGGTCTTCTGGCTCTTTGGCCCAACAAATTTCTGCAGGTGCACCTCTTGACGTTTTTGTCTCTGCCAACCGCTCCATGTCCAGCCGAATAAAAAAATCAGCTCTATTGAATAACGAGATTCATACTTTTGCTTATGGTAAATTAGCGCTTGTATCTAATTTGAACTTCAAAGCAGGCACAACCTGGGAGACTGCAATAGCAGATAAACGAATTGAATATATATCAATTCCAAATCCCGAGCTTGCGCCCTACGGAACCAAAGCCCTAGAAGTGCTTCGCGGGGTCGTAAACTACAATGAATTAGCTAAGCGTATTGTTTTTAGTAGCAACGTTGCCAGCTCTTTGGAATTCGTAAAATCAGGCAATGCGCAAGCAGGGTTTATCTCTTTATCCCAATTTTACTCCGAATTAACAAATGATCTAAGCATCTGGGAAATCAAAAAATGCACCCAGGCAGAGCTCGAACAAACTATCTTAATAAATAATTTATCGTCATACCCTGCACTAGCACAATCTTTCGTAGATTATGTTATGTCAGATGCTTCTAGTAAAATAATCGAGTCTTTTGGTTACACGAAAGAAACCAACAAATCTAAAGAACTTGATAACTGTGGTCAAAACTGATGGACTGGGAAGCGTTACGTTTAAGTCTTCAAATCGGAATTTCTAGTACTCTTCTGTCGATTGTTGTAGGTATCCCAACTGCTTACTTTCTAGCAACTCATAAATTTAAAGGATACAGACTGCTTAATGCCTTAGTTTTAACCCCGATGCTCCTGCCTCCTACGGTCTTGGGGTATTATTTGTTACAGTTTTTTGGTGCAAGTGGATTTGCTGGGAAAACCTTAGAATCCTTATTCAATTTTTCTCCTGTATTTCACTGGACCGGAGCAACTATTGCCGCATTTGTGGTTTCTGCACCTTTTCTAATCAGATCAGCACAGGCAGGATTCGAATCATTGGATATATCTCTTCAGGACGCAGCAAAAGCTCACGGAGTTGATCCTTTATCCGTTTTTTTGAAAATCACTATACCTTTAGCTGCACCTTCGATTGCAGCTGGCATAGCAATGACATTAGCTCGATCTATAGGTGAATTTGGTGCAACCATAATGATTGCTGGCAACATACCTGGAAAAACACGGACTATGCCGATTGCCATATATGATGCTGTTCAGTCGGGAAGAATAAATGATGCACAAGTCTCGGCGCTAGCTTTGTCTTTCTTATCAATTGGCCTCTTAATGCTAGCAAGTACTCTCATAACAAAAAAAAGTTAATTTGTAATAAATAGGGTAAACACCATATGAAACATAGAAATCCAATTACCTTATTTTTTGTATTACTTACAGCCACTACATTTTTCGCATATATAAACGGCTCAGAAATAGGCTTTGTAGTAGGCAGTGTCGAATCCTTATCTTCAGTTTCTTCGACATTAATTCAAAAGAGTTTCTTCCTTTTCCCATTGGGTTTTGCCTTTGGTGCGGGCATGGTTGCAGCTGTTAACCCATGTGGATTTGCTATGTTGCCAGCATATTTGGGAATTTACCTTGGCGAAGGACCAAGTGATTCAACTAATAAAATTCTTAAAGTAAAGCAAGCGATAGTTGTGGGTTTGACAGTTACTGTGGGATTTATCCTTGTTTTCAGCTTAGTTGGAATACCTATGTCATTAGGTGCAAGAGGAGCAATTAGCTTATTTCCTTGGTTTGGCTTTTCAGTAGGAGTTATGGTTTTGCTGGCAGGGTCATACACAATTTCAGGAAGCCAAATCTACTCATCTATTCCTGTGAGGATTTCCTCTAAATTTGATCCAGGATTCATGAAAGGGACCGTTTCGTACCTGATTTTTGGAATTGCTTTTGGATTCGCTTCATTAAGTTGCACCCTGCCTATCTTTCTAGCGGTAATTAGTACTTCTAGTTCTGGTTCTATATTTCAATCTGTGCTGCAAATACTCTTATACGGCTGTGGAACGGGTTTAGTAATGTTGTTTATTACAGTAGGTATCGCAGTTTTTAGGGAGTCAACTATTAATTTTGTAAAGAAAGCATTCCCTTATATTAAACTACTAAGTTCAGTATTATTGATTTCCTCTGGTTTGTTTATCATCTACTATTGGTTGACCCTAGGTGAATTGCTAGGTACGCTTCTGTAGCCTAAGGCTGTTTTAAATTAAATTAGAGGTATGAGAGTGGCTTCAGACAGAAAACGAAAGATCAAGGCACCCAGAAGATCATCAGCGGCAGGTGGTAAAAATACCAATACGGGAAATCAGCGCAGATACAAAGTAATTTTCCTTTTACTATTTATTTCATTGATTTTGATTGCACCGTTGTTTTTTTTCATATCCAGAGATTCTAGCGATGATTTAAGCCAGCCTGTAACTTTATTACCTGGGATCCATTCTCCCCCTTACGTATACAATTCTTCTCCCCCTACTTCCGGTAATCATCTCGCAGTTCCCAGTCGTTATGGCTTTTTAGGAGATGATCTGGTACCTGAAGCTGCAGTCCATAACATGGAACACGGAGCGGTTGTAATCTGGTATGCCCCTGACAATCCAAATATCGCTGGTTCGGTAAATCGCCTGATCACAGACTTAGGCCCAAGATGTCTAGTAGCAGGTAGTTATCAAGGAAGAATGAATAGCACAATAGTTGCAACAGTTTGGGGTAGAATCCTTGAGCTTAATACTTATGATGAAGTGGTATTGGAAAACTTCATAGAGAAATATAAAGCGAAAAACGGGCCTGAGGCACCGTTTTGCAGAACAGAATCTCTTAACCCAGGGCAAATGAACTAAAAGGTGATTTATGAAATTGGAAACTGCAACTTTAGCTGGCGGATGCTTTTGGTGCTTAGAGGCTGTCTATGAACAGGTTAAAGGTGTTGATAAAGTAGTCTCTGGCTATGCAGGAGGCTCAGTTCCTGACCCTTCATATGAACTAGTATGTACTGGCCTTACAGGTCATGCTGAGGTTGTTCAAATTACTTTCGATTCCAATGTGGTTTCATTTGAAGATTTGTTGAAAATTTTCTTTGTAATACATGACCCTACAACTCTGAATAGACAGGGAGCCGATGTTGGAACACAGTATCGTTCAGCTATCTTTTTTGAATCTGAAGAGCAAAGGATAGCAGCAGATGAATTCATTTCTACGATGTCAGAATTCTCTGACTGGGCTAATCCTATAGTGACGACCCTCGAACCTTTAACAGATCTTTATGAAGCCGAACACTACCACCAGGGATATTTTAGAAACAACCCAGAACTCGCATATTGCAAAATAGTAATTGAGCCGAAGGTTGCCAAATTAAGGAAGGAATTTTTACCGGCTTTAAAATAACTCTACTCATCGAAACGTAAGGCTTCTGCCGGGTAAATTTTCGATGCTTGCCTTGCCGGTATAAACGTCATTAATAAAGACGCTCCATAAGCAACAACAGTTACTCCTATAACTGTCGACCAAGGGATTCGGTAAGAAACGCCTGGAATCTCTTCGCCTATATTGCTAACAATCCCATAGGACAAACCAAAACCTAAGCTCAACCCAACTACAATCCCTAATAGGGCAATAAAAGAGGACTCAATCAAAAATGATAGCTGTACCATCTCTTTTCTAAACCCAATTGCCCTGAGTACACCTATCTGCAATCTTCTTTCCACCACTGAACGTGCGGCGATCACACCTAGTGCTGCTATTCCGACTACTAAACCCAGGCCCATGAAACCCTGAATCAATTTATTAAAGGTCAAGCTGATAGCATTTTGTTCTTTTACCAGTTTTTCAAGCGATTCGGCCTGAAGTCCATTTTCAACAAATACCTCCTCAAGAGCAGTTGCTGTTTGAATTGCTATCAGAGGGTCTTTTAATGCTATTTCATACCACAAGACTGGCAAAGGCACAGGGGACAATTTTTGTAATGATGCCTGACTTATAATTACTGACCTAGCAAAAACAGCTTGTTCCTCCACAACACCGATCACTTTTAATTTCTTTGACTGAGCTCCAGTTGGTCCTTCTATTTCAATAAATACCTCAGGCATTTCTGAGTCGGTTCTTTGTATGTTCTCTAGTTCAAAGTCTGAAACTTCCCTAAATCCTTCAGGCGCACCTGATGCAACAATCCTAGAACTAACCACAGCTAGGCTTTCATCTTCTATCAATGCATTCCAAACATCTCGATCAGTTTTATACTGCGCATCCCTTAGAGTGAAACCGTAAGTCACGTACTCAGCATACCCAGCATCAATTCCAGTAACAAACCAGTCTTGGAAGTCTTGTTCAGTCTGCGATTGCCGTATTTTGACTGGTAACCCTGACAATTTACCAATGGCTAAAAATTCATCGAGATTCAATGAATCTGCTTGATCTATTTCGTCAGGAAAGTCATCAATTGGATTTGAGAAGTTGACGCTTGAAGTTATATCAAAGCCACCAGAAATGCGCTTTGTGTCATTGAATGCACCTGCAAAAGCAGCGTTAATAAAGCCCACCACCATAAGCGTAAAAATTACCAAAGAGAACATTGCTAGCGTCATCCCCGTGCGCAATCTGCTAGACATAGGGTATGCAGTAGCCGTACGTACGATTGGGGCAAGTGTACGACCCTGCCCTATAGCACGTGATATTAAATTAACAATATAGTCAGAGTTGTAAATTACAACCCAAACAGCACCAACAACTATAGTGACTCCTGATGTGACAAAAATTTCCACCCCAGCGTCAAAATTAGGTAGGCCAAAGGATTCCCAATCCCACGGGACTATCCAAAGGATCACTAACAAAGCACCAGCTATTGAATAAGCAAGACGCTCTGACAAGCCAAACAAATGTCTAATTACCAACGGAATGCCAATGATAGTTAAGGATAATCCTAATAGAAATAGAGTTAATTGTTCACTTGAAATTCCAGAGAACACTTGAGGAATTCCAAGCAAAATCATTAGATATCCGGTTAAAAATGCAGCCCATAAAAATTTAATTACTGATCTGGGTATTGATAGAAAAAGTAGCTTAATAGCCCTCTTAATTTTTAGACTCGCAAAGCTCCTAATTGTCTGGGCTATGACTACTGCAATTTGTTTAATAAGTAAATTTAGCCTGACTACTTCTGATGGGGGCTCAGGAATATCTCTAACTGCGCGAACTATGTTGAGCGAGCTCACTTTAATTGCAGAGATTACAACCACGCCAAAAGTCACTACCATCCCGAGGGTATAGGCCAAAACCATACTCTGCCATCGAAAACTGAAAGCTATTTCTAGTTTGAATTCTTCTGTAGATCCCAATGCTACGCCTATTACCTGAACCATAACGAGACCAACCAGTACGCCAAGTAAACATCCTATAGCTGCGGCAACAAGTGAGTAGATCGCGCCTTCAAATGTAAACAACCTCACAATATGATTCCGCTGAGCACCTACAGCCCTAGCTATCCCTAATTCTCGTTTTCTCTCTGCAGCTAGCATCACAAATATCAATGAAATCAGCAAAATACCTGCGATTATTGAAAAGGATCCGAACAGTAAAAAAATACTGGCAAGAGAGCCGCCTACCTGATCTGCAATCTCAAGCGTATCTTTTTTTATCGTATCAACTGACAAACCTATATCTTCAGTGATCTGTTTAAGATCTGTTTCAACTTCATCAGAAAATTTAGCACCACCTACCGCATTTCCAGTGTTAGAAATGTATATACCATTAATCATTTCCGGTTTCGAGAGAATTTCCTGGAAGTCCTCTAAGCGAAGTAGAGCCCCTGATGCACCATTGTCATATATGTCGAATACCTCAACAATTGAGGGTTCAGGTGAAAAATAAAGAGCCAGTTTTTGCCCTTTAACAATATCCAGTTCATTTGCTTCTTCAACGCTTAAAAATATTTGCCCTGGTGATAGTAAGTCAAAATTTACACCTAAAATTCGATCAAAACCGGCAACTTTTTCTGGATCGACGCCCAGAACAGAAAGCCTAGGCTCACTCCTTCTCGTTGCCACGCTGACTGCTGTTGTTTCCAATTCAATAATCGGGACTATCCCATCAACTTGCGAGTTCCTCAGAGCATTCTCTACTTCCACAAAAGCTTTGACATCCAGGAACTTTGGTCTACCCGATGGTTCACGATCTTCAGATTTAACTATCTCATCAATTTCACCTATAGCTGATACTGCTTGTACGCGTATGGAGTTAGATAAAGTATCGCCAGTTGCAAATGATGCTGAAAACAGTAAAGTGGCAAGCATTAACCCCAGAACTATCAGTACCGTTTGTGCCCTTCTTCTAGGAATATTTCGCAATGCCATTTTCAATACTATGGGATTTCGAATTGCCATGATTGAAGTCACAAGTGCTGATAGGACAAAAATGATTGTCAGCACAGTGGTAAGCGAACCTATGGGAATACCAAAAAGCGTTTCCATTTAGTTAATTAAAGAAGCTTTGCTTCGGACTTCATCAGACTCGATTTTACCGTCTCGCATAAAAATCAATCGTTCTGCTCGTGAACCAACGGTCTGATCATGAGTTACTAGAACGAAAGTTTGTTCTCTTTCTTCATTCAACTTACACAGCAAATCCATTATTAATCCACCCGTTTCACTATCTAAGGCGCCAGTTGGTTCGTCAGCCCAGACAATAGCCGGATCATTTACTAGTGCACGGGCTATCGTAATTCGCTGTTGTTGCCCACCAGACATTTCAGAGGGGCGTTTATTTGCTTGGTCTCCAACTTCAACCATATCTAAAACTTCAAGAGCTTTCTTTCTAGAAGAAGAGGCGCTTTTACCAGCAAGTAATAAAGGTAATTCAACATTTTCAGCACCTGTCAGGACAGGTAGAAGGTTATACGATTGAAAAACGAAACCCATATTAAGAGCTCGGTATGTTGTCCTATCCCCATCGGACATTCCGTGAATGGAAACTCCGTCAATAATAACTTGACCCGAAGTCGCATCATCTATACCAGAAAAAATGTTTAGTAGAGTGGTTTTCCCTGAACCAGAAGGACCCATTACAGCAACCATTTGGCCTTTTTCTATAGCCAGATCTACTCCATTAAGTGCATGGACTTCAATTTCTCCAGCTTGATATGTTTTCGTAACGCTATGCGCAGCAATAATTGGGGAATTCATCATTTAGTCTTATTATGTATTATTGTTTTAATTATCTTAGGGATTTTAAATTCCAATACGCTAGATGTTAGCGTATTCTAGGATCCAAATACTACGTTCGCAGACTGAGTTTTATCTGGTTTATTTTCATCTCTAACCATAAACTAACTGAAAGGTCTCAAATGAAAAGGCATTGGTTATTCAAATCTGAACCCAGTTCGTATTCTTGGGATGATTTAGTGCAAGATGAAGTTGCTGAATGGGACGGTGTTAGGAATTATACAGCTAGAAATTTATTACGCGATGCAATCAAAATTGATGACTTAGTGCTTTTTTACCATAGCAATTCTAAACCTTCAGCTATTATTGGAATTGCCAGAGTAGTTAAAAATGGCTACCCGGACCATACTGCTTGGGACTTAGGATCAGAGCATCCAGACCCTAAGAGTTCCCCTGAGAATCCTATCTGGTACATGGTAGATATTACACCCGTCAGGAAATTTACTCGGGAAATTAGCCTAAGTGAAATTAAAGCCGTTCCAGAGCTATCTGAAATGGTTTTAGTTAAACAAAGTCGATTATCAGTACAGCCAATTACCCACCAGGAATTCGAAGTAATACTAAAACTATCCGAATCAGACTAAATCAGACTAGGTGATAAGTTACATCAATAAATTACTCGATGCCCATTAACTCTAATTCGAAAATTAAATCTTTACCGGCTAGTCTATGGTTAGCATCCATCACCACTGTATCTTGGTTTATTTCAATGACACGTGCAATTTGGCCATTTGATGATTGAAATTGGTCCCCTATACTGATTTCTGCGGGCAATGAATCACGAGATACTGTTCCAACCATTTCCTCGCTGTAAGAACCATATGCATCAACGGCCGGAATAGTCACGGTTTTAATCTCTCCTACCGCCATACCTTTTACTGCTTCATCAAAACCTTGGATGACTTGTCCCTGTCCTAATTCAAATGAAAAAGGATCACGTTGTCTAGAAGAATCAAAAGTTGTGCCATCATCCAAAGTCCCAGTGTAATGAACAGTTACAGTATCTCCATCAACAGCAACTCTTTCCTCAGTACTGCATGAAACAAAAGCAAACAAAAATATGCTTAGAAAAACAAAGAAGTAACTAGCAGGGCATCGGGCTCGCTTGTTGTGTTTTGCATAGGTTCTCAAAGTATTGCTGTCTTTAATCATTTCAAAAATTCCTTCATCCTCTTCAAAGCTTCATTTAAATTCTCGCGAGAGTTCGCAAAAGTTACACGGATATAACCTTCACCCATTACACCAAAAGCCGTACCTGAAAGAAGGCTAACTCCTGCATCGTTTAACATTCGTTTTTCGAAGTCGCTACTAGACATGCCAGTATTTGTAATATTAGGGAAGGCATAAAAAGCTCCTTTTGGATTATTACAAGTTATACCAGGCAAACTATTTAACCCACTGACCATAATATCTCTTCTAGATTTGAATTCTTTCACCATAGCTTGAGCATCTTCTTGGTTACTGTTGAGAGCTGCAGCTGCAGCTATTTGTGAAAATGCTGCAGTACAAGAAACTGAATTGGTCATAAGTCTAGAAATAGGTTCAACTAGTGCATTAGGAAATACTCCATACCCTACTCTCCATCCAGTCATCGCGTAACCTTTGGACAATCCGTCTAAAATAATGGTTCTATCTCGCATGCCTTCAAATTGAGAAATTGATACATGTTGGCCTTCAAAGTAAAAATCTTTATATATTTCATCCGATAAAACAAACACATTGGCATCTTTAGCTATTTTTGCCACTCTCTCAATATCCTCTGGAGGCATCACGCTGCCACAAGGATTATTTGGAGAATTAATGATTATTAATTTGGTTTTATTGCTGACTAAATGCACTAATGAATCAACATCTGCGGAAAAGTCATTTTCCTCTTTGAGCTGCCACGGGATAGCTGTACCTCCAGCAAAATTAATCATAGATTCATAGATTGGGAATCCTGGGTTTGGGTAAATAACTTCATCACCATTTTCAATCAGAGCCAGGATGGTAAAAAACATGACTGGCTTGCCACCGGGTGTGATTACAATATTTTCTGGAGATACTGGATAACCTTGGCTATTACTCTGATGTAGTGCTACTGCTTCCCTTACGTCCATTAATCCGGGTGAAGGAGTATAGTGAGTATATCCATCGTCCAAAGCTGATTTTGCTGCTTCCCGAATGTGAATCGGTGTATCAAAATCTGGCTCTCCAATACCTAAATGTATTATGCTTTTACCTTCTGCTTCTAATGCACGGGCAGCAGCAAGCGCTTCAAAAGCCGTTTCTGTACCTAGTCGGCTCATCCTTTTTGCAAGTTTCATAATTCTCCAAGCTTAAACTACATAGATCTTATAATGGCTATTTTGATCTCACTACTTTTTAGCAACAACTATCATCCTTTGGCTGTGTGCAGAGTAAAGTTCCTGATTGTACCCCCCATGAACTTGGATAAACTCTAAGGAATTATCGTTAAGTAATTTTATCAGCTCTACTAACGTATAAAGCCTAATATGATGACCTTCTATCTGCCTAAACTTCTTAGCACCCTCTTCAACATCAAACCAAATATGATTTCTTCCAGCTATATAATCAAAGCTCCTATGTTCAATCACTCTAGTGCCATCTGACATAAAGAATTCGTCATTTTCAACTTGATTTGCCATAACCCAAGCGTGATTCAAAGTATCTAAAATTAGATATCCTTCCGGCTTAAGGGATTTATGGATTTGATTGAGTACTTTAGAGTTATCCGAGTCAGTTGGCAGGTACCCAAAAGAGGTAAACATGTTAATTACAAGATCAAACTGATTGTACCCTTCTATACTAGTCATATCAGCCTCAACAAAGTTGATATCGAGGTTTTGAAGCTTGGATTCAAGTTTTGCAGATTGGATATACCCTGAACTTAAATCCTGACCTGTAACCTTATACCCCCTCTTTGCAAGTTCAATAGAGTGACGTCCTTCCCCGCAGCATAAATCTAAGATAGATGAACCAGATTTTATTGGGACAGAACCTTCGATGAAATTGACCTCCCTGCCGGTATGATCTGAGTTAAGACGTTCAGCGTACAACCGAGGATAGTCTTCATGAAAAAAATCAAAATACCAAGGATTTTTCATCATCTCGTTAAAATTCCAAATATAGTTGTAGAATCTATCTTACAATCTTATTACAAATGATCTAAAGCATAATGGAAATAAATAATTACAAAGTCAGCAAAGGTATTCATTTTTGCTATGGGCACCGCCTGCTCGAATATAATGGCATGTGCCGTTATTTGCATGGTCATAATGCATACCTTGAAATTGATATTTCATCAAATCGTCTGGACCAGCTAGGCATGGTTGTGGATTTCAATGAAATAAAAGATAAAGCGAAAAACTGGATTGATCAGCATGTTGATCACAAAATGTTGCTATGCGATGGAGATCCCATAATTCCTGCACTAAAGGAACTTGGAGAACCATACTTTTTAATGGCAGAAAATCCCACAGCAGAAAATATTTCAAAAATGTTGTTCCGTGAAATTTCGAATTTAGGTCTGAAGCTAAATGAAATAAGGCTGTGGGAAACACCTTCAAGCTATGCCAGTTACTCAGAATAAAAAATTAACCCCGATTGCTGTTCTATCAAGTGGAGGACTTGATAGTTGTGTCCTTCTATATGAATTAAGTGTGAATTACAGCGTGGTTCCAATTTATGTTTCGCAAGGCCTGGCATGGGAACCAGAAGAATATAGCGCCTTAGAAACATTCATTTCAGCTCTTCATACAGAAAATATTCATAATGTTGTGAAACTTAGGATGCCTGTAGAGGAAATCTATGAGCAGCATTGGAGTATTACTGGTGAAGGAGTTCCATCCGCGAAAGATCCTGATGAGAAGGTTTATCTACCTGGTAGGAATATATTTTTACTTAGTGCAGCAGGAATCTGGTGTGCAACACATGATGTTAAACAAATTGCGTTGGGGTCCCTAGCAGGTAATCCTTTCCCTGATGCCACCCCTGAGTTCTTTAATGAATTTGCCAAAGTTATTTCAACTGCTACCTCTTCTATGATCCAAATAATAACGCCGTACCGCGATTTAACTAAATCTGAATTAATCAAAAGATTCGAGCACTTACCTCTTCATTTGAGCATTACTTGTAATGCTCCAAGTAACGGCACCCATTGCGGTAAATGCAATAAATGTAATGAAAGGCAAGAAGCGTTTATTTTAGCTGATGTGACAGATAGGACTTATTATGAAAGTTAAAAATAATAACAAAGCTTTAAGTAATAAACGGCGTCCGGAAGTTCTTCAAAAGCTTCTATATGAAGTTTTAGTTGAATTAGGTGAAAGCCCTACCAGACCAGGTTTGCTTAAAACACCTCAAAGATGGGCAGAGGCTTTAGTGACCTACACAGAAGGGATGACTCAAGATCCAGAGGATCATCTTAATGTCATCTTCCAACTAGAAGAGGATGACTATCCATCTGAGTCAGATGACATGGTCTTGGTAGATAATATTCAATTTGTATCTACATGCGAGCACCATATGGCTCCCATAAGGGGTGTGGCGCATATCGGATACATTCCTAACAGTACGAGCAGGGTTATAACGGGATTATCTAAAATAGCTAGAGTAGTCTCAGTATTTGCAAATAGGCTTCAGGTACAGGAACAACTAACTCATCAAATAGCCAGAGCAATTGACAAGCATCTAAATCCTCTGGGCGTAATCGTAGTAATTCAAGCGGTTCACTATTGCATGATTCAAAGAGGTGTTAAGCAGCATGGAACTAGAACGTTAACCACTGCGAGGAGAGGAGTTTTTCAGTCGAAAGGTGAATTAGAATTGAAATTTCAGGAGTATTTAAAATTAAAAATTAACACCAACCTTCTTTAGTGTTACCATCAGTTTTAATCTAATTTTGACCCTTAAGAGTTCTTTAAGTAAAGGTGAAGTATGAGCATAAACTTGGACCACACCATCGTACCTGCTACTAATAAGGAAGTCTCTGCAAATTTTTTTGCTTCAATAATGGGACTCAAATACCATGGCACACATGGCCATTTCGCACCAGTTAAAGTTAATGACAGTCTGACTATGGACTTCGATAATCGTGTCGGCTTTGAGAGTCATCATTATGCCTTTAAAGTGTCAGAGGAAGATTTTGATAAAATTTTTGAAAGAATACAATTATCTGGCACAACCTTTGGCAGCGAACCATATGCCCAAAGCAATATGAAAATCAACAAAAGGAATGGAGGGAGGGGCGTATACTTTGCGGATCCTGATGGTCATTCCTTTGAGATCTTGACTAGCTAACAATGAAAAAGGAAAGGGCTAAGAAATGTTCATTCTAACTGTAGAAATAAAAACAAAAAGCGCAAAAAGACCAGATTTCATCGAAGCAATTATAGAAAATGCAAAGGGATCAAACCAGGAACCTGAATGCATAAGATTTGAAGTCATTCAACACCAAGATGACCTTGATCGGTTTACTCTTGTTGAAGTCTACGAAAGCGAAAAATCACTCGACGCTCACAGAGGCACAAGTCATTTTAAAAAATATGCATCTGTCTCTACTGATTTTTTCGAAGTACCACCCGTAAGGACTGGTGGCGCTTTCATTTTCACACCAATTAACGGATAACTGAACAGGGTGCTCATGCAGTGAAAAAAGTAGGCATAATAAGCTCTGGAGATATGGGTTCTGCAGTGGGCATGCGCCTCAATCAGTCTGGTGTTGACGTCTATACATCTGATGAAAATAGAAGCAGTCGTACAATTAAACGTGCTGAACAAGTTGGAATCAAAAACGCTGGATCTATTAAATCATTAGTCTCTACGTCTGATATTTTGTTAAGTATAGTACCACCTGGATTTGCATTTGCTGTAGCTTCTCGGATACTTACGTTCATTGGAAAATCAGATACAAGCCCTGTATTCATAGAATGCAATGCTATTTCGCCTGCGACTATGCGAAAGATATCTTTGCTATTTGCGGGTCACAGTAATAATGTGATTGACGCTGGCATTATTGGAGGCCCACCTACTTCAAACACTTCGCCTAGGTTTTATTGCTCAGGTCCATCCCTTGATTCGCTTTCTGTTCTGTCTGATTCAGGTTTAGACATAAGAATTTTAGGTCCGAATATTGGTGATGCTTCTGCTTTTAAAATGCTATATGCCGCATCTACAAAGGGCACTACTGCCCTTTGGTCTCAATTAATGATCGCGGCTAAAATTTTAGACTTAGAGGTGCCCCTACTCGAAGAATTTCAACAAAACAGGAGTGAGATTTCTAATAAACTCCTAAATGAAATTCCGCGTATGCCCAGACGCTCTGCAAGATGGATAAGTGAAATGGAAGAAATCGCTAACACATTTAAAGAGCTGGGAATGACTCCAAAAATGATGGAAGGCGCCGCTGAAATTTTTGAACTTGTTTCAGAAACTAAACTTTCAAATCAAACTTCAGATGAAGCAGACCCTACTCTTGAATTCACAATGGGGATCTTGGCAGAGCACGTTAAAAAGAAGAGTGATTAGACTAGAGTTTTCTCCCAAAACTCAAATATTTTTTGCCACCCATGCTCTGATTGCTCTGGCCTGTAATTGGATGAGCCCCAATTAAAAAACCCATGTCCCGCACCATCATATCGATGGAATTCAAATTCCTTACCAAATTTTTTCAATTCTATTTCTATGCGGTTTACCTGATCAGGATCAGGATTTAAATCATCGTTGCCAAAGATTCCTAAAATGGGACAGTTAATTTGTTCTGTCATTTCAATTGGCGAAACGGGCTGCGAAGCCGTGATTCTTTCTGGAGCAGGGATAACGTTGCCTCCCCAACAATCTACTGCAGCGTCAAATCCTCCAATTTTTGCACTAGCCAAATATGCTACTCGGCCTCCCGAACAAAAACCTATTATTCCAACTTTTTTGGCCAAAAGCTGATCAGATTTCAAATAAAACAAAGATGCTTCAATATCACCAAGTACTATCTCATCTACTAATCCGCCATTTTCCCTAACCCTTTGAACAACTACATCTAGAGAACCCGGCCCTGACCTGTAGTGCAAGTTTGGGCAGATAGCTATATACCCGTGATGTGCCAAACGCCTAGTAACTTCAAAACTCCACTCATCCAAACCAGGCATATGGTGCGCAACCACGACTCCAGAAAAGGTCCCTTCAGTCGTTGGCCTTGCTACATATGCGTCAATTAAATCATTCCCATGTCCCCTAATTTGAGTCATTCCAGCTACTAAGTCCATTAGATCTCCTGTATAAAAGAAACGGCTAAATACTCAATTCAAAACCCGAGGTATGACCTGCTGGGGTAATGGTTAATAGATTTACAGATCCTTCTTTTGGCCAATTCTCGCTGCTAAAAAAATGTTCGTTAGTCAGATCATTTGCAAGCAAAGATACCATAGCTACTGTAGATCTATGGGATATAACAAGTATATTTTCCAGTGCATGTCGATCGACCATTTGGGAAATGAAATTTCTGACTCTCCGGCGAAGTGAATCAAGGCTCTCGCCGCCCGGAAAAACCATCCCGGGATCTTGGTGCTTCCACCATTTAGTAATTACTTCAAGGTCTGATTGAACAAAATGGTCGATCATTTTTGATAAAGCACCATAATCAAGTTCTCGGACTAGCACATGGTTTTGCAAAATGAGGCTCTTGCCAGCAGTAAGAATTGAAGCAGTTTGCTTAGTATAAGGAAACGGACTAACGTATACCGAAGCAAAAAGCTCGGCCTTCAATCGAGGCATAAGTGATTTTGCCTGCAATACAC
>CEOQ01037469.1_pt1 | contig 23625 bp, 22 predicted proteins | sample 361351 | NCBI WGS metagenome assembly CEOQ01 (sample SAMEA2619907, study PRJEB7988) | marine metagenome | biome: marine biome (ENVO:00000447); feature: deep chlorophyll maximum layer (ENVO:xxxxxxxx); material: "saline water (ENVO:00002010), including plankton (ENVO:xxxxxxxx)" | depth 60 m | reverse complement strand
ACACCACAACAAGTATGCAATGGGAAATCTCCGGAAAAGACGGCGGAGGAGCCCCCAAATGGATTGAGTCTAACGGAAGTGCCACAATTCTCGTCTCCATCTTGGGCGATTTATCCCTTGAAAGATCGGTTTGGATTACTGCAGATCCCTCGGGCATAATAATTCATCTCTCTGCTAGATGCCCCCTCGGTGGTTGCTGATGAGAGTTGCAGTACTTGGTGTTGGAGCCATGGGGGGGGCGATTGTTGGTTCTCTTTCAGACACTGATGTAGATTTATTATGCGTTGCTAGAAGGGGAATGGCCGCCCAACTAGAAAGAGGATTGACTGTATTTACTCCCGAGGGGGCGGTGGAAATGATTCCTAAGGAACGATACGAGTTGATAGACAGCGAGGCAGGACCCATTCCGAAAGAAATACGGGGTTCTTGTGAAGTGGCAATAATCGCTGGTAAGGCTTCTTCTACTGAATCTCTATCTTCAATCGCCCAGGAGGTCCTAACAAAAGATGGTGTCGCCATTAGCATTCAAAATGGCCTTGATCATGTCCAGAAAATGGGAAATATAGTCGGGCCTGAAAGATCGATTGGCGGTTCGACGACACATTCGGCTTGGAAGGACAACGAATTTTCAATTCATTGGACTGGCAGGGGGACCATAGAGATTGGCAGAATGGATGGTTCCCCTCCCAATGGGATTTCCTCTGAACTAATTATGAAATTGGAAGATGCAGGGCTAAACCCAAAATGGTCAAATGACATTGAGAGAGTGATATGGAGAAAGCTGATGATCAACGTCGCGATAAACCCGATATGTGCAATAGCCGGAATAAGAAATGGGGCACTAAAAGAAATCCCCGAACTCTGGAGTCAATCAATTGAGTCGATGAAAGAAGCCGAGGCGGTTGCTCTAGCTTCTGGAGTCGATCTTAGCGATCTTGATTCAGAAGACTATCTCATTAAAATTGTGGATTCGACTTCGGAAAATAGAGTCTCCATGCTTCAAGACCTTATGGCAGGTAGGAAGACTGAGGTTGACGAACTTTGCGGGGCTGTTTCCAACAGAGGTTCTAAACTAGGAATTCCCACTCCAAGAAATGATATGCTTCTCGCACTGGTTAGAGGGATCGAGTGTTCAAGAAATTTTGACTAGCATTGACACAATGTGCATTACAAATTTCCCTCAATTTTGGCAATTCGGGCAAAAAAAGGTAGATCTGTTGGACTGAACTATTCGCTTTACTACCCCTTTGCAATCTATATTTAGGCAATCATCCCCTTCTCTTCCGTAAACCTGAAAGTTGTGAATAAAATAACCAATGGCATCTTCTCCATCGACACCTCGAAAATCCTGTAGTGTCGACCCTCCGGCATCAATTGCCTCTGTGATTACATCATGAGTAGAGGCTGTAATCCTCTCGACCCTTCTTGAAACACCTGACTTTCCAGCCACATTTGTGGCCTTCCTCCTAGGGGAAACCCTAGCTCTATGAAGAATCTCGCAAACGTAAATGTTCCCGAGTCCGGCAACCACTCTTTGATCAAGTAGTGCTGATTTTATTGGTGTCCTCTTCCCTCTGAGAGAATCTGCGAGTTCGCTCGGAGTGAGTTGGTCAGGCGTAGGCTCGGGTCCAATCCCCTGAAGGAATTTGTTACTATCCTGTCTTTCAGTCGAGAATAAATCCATGAATCCGAAACGTCGGTGATCGGAAAAAACTGCTACACAGCCGTCCTCAAGATGAACAATTACCCAGTCATGTGGCCCATCCCCACTTCCTACAGGGGCACCGTTGGAAAACCTCCCTGGACGACTGGATGTTTTCTCCCCAATCAGAGTCCACCTCCCACTCATTCCCAGATGGCATAGCCAAGTTAATCCACTATCCAAGCGAATCAGAAGGTACTTTGCCCTCCTGTCTACTGAGATTACTCGGCGTCCCCTTAACGACTCCGAAAACCCTTCGGGGAATGGGAATCTTAGATCATCCCTTCTTAGTTCAACTTCTAAAATCGATTTACCCAATAGATGTCTCTCAAGTCCCAGGCGGACTGTCTCGACCTCTGGCAACTCTGGCACATTCCCCAATTGCTGGTAGGGACCATTACTTTTCGTGATTAGTAGGCATGGTTATTCACCGAAGCCTGCACGATAAATCGTGGAAGAATCTGAGAAGCTCCCCGATTGGGTGACTTCGGAACAAACGCCCGAAAGGCCGCCAGAAACTGTTATTCTTGGCAGAAGCAACTCGGCATCTAACGAGACCCCTCGGCAAATCTACGTTCAAGGGCAATTCGGTGGGCAGGGAGTTTTTCCCCCTAAGACAAACGCTGTTTTGGCTCTAATTCTCGGAATATTTGGTGTGGTGATGTGTTTGGCTTGCACGGGCATTCCTGGACTGATCTTGGCTAATCAGGCTCTCAAGATAACTAATCAGTATCCGGATCACCCTGATCATGGAGTGGCGAAGGCGGCCCAGGTTACCTCGTTGATATCAATTGCAATTACTCTTCTAATTTTGTTGATTACCTTTGGAATTTGGGGAGCGGTATTGGCCTCAACATACTAGTGATTTACAACTGAAGATAACATGCTGTTCCTCCAAACCCTTGAGGTCGATTCTTTCAACCAGTTCCAGTTCTGATTCCTCCAAGATCCTTTCTGCCTTCTTGAATCTTGAGTTATCATCGCCCTCCGAAGATCTCTCACTGGCTGCCTTTAGGCTGAGCAAACCCACCCCTCCGCTGGAGAGGAAAGATGAACAAATCCGGACGAATGTCTCGGCTTGATCGGCTATGCTGAGATCCTGATGGATCCAATCTGCCTTCCCTCTCAATATTGGAGCAATCAAATCGGGCCTCCTTGCATCGGCGAGTAGTGGAAAGAGTCCTGACCTCTTCTCTGAGAGAGAAACTAGGTCGCGCACCATCCTTGGTGAAATCTCCACTGCTACTACTTGGCCGCCATGGTGGTTATCAGCACCGCAAACAATGTCGTGTATGTGGCTTACTGTCCCCCCACTGGAGGCTCCCAAGTATAGGCAAGTTGATCCCGGTTCGGGAATGATTAGTGATGGTTCCAATTTGGTACGCATCAAAGCTGCGGCCACCTTTGACTTGGTGGGATTCCATTGCCTCCACTCAATTCTGCCCTCCTTCTTCCTCCTCTCGCCCCTAACTGACCTGCCCCGAACAGCATTCCTAGACCAGATAGATTTGCCCTGCCTCCTGATGCCCCATCCCAGAGGCTGAGTCCTTGCTGGCATCATTTTCCCCTCTTGGGCGGTTTGGGAAATTTCGCCTTAATGGAATCTATTTCGGAGTTGATTTCATCGATCTTCTCCCTACCCCAAATCTCCCCTCCAAAATGATCGACTCGGATTGCAATGCTTGCCTTTCCGGCAAGATATCTGGCAATCTTGCCACGAAGCCAGCGAGGTGAACGGCTAACCTGTGGCATGGAGAAGAGGACTGCCCCATGCTTTGGTGGAGGGGCGCCTCTTCTATGGGCGGCCATTGCCGCGTGAGCCCCCAGAACCTGTAATGATCCGGAAGGCATCCTAGCTAGCCTCTCTCTTCCACCGGCAAGAACAATTAGTTTTGCTGCGGAGATGGGACCCATCAAAGCACTTAGAGAAGGAAAGTACGAATTGGCGATTTCCCTGATTGACCCTTCGACATGATCGATAATTTCGGATGAGTTATTCACAGCTGAGGCCAGAGAGTGTATGGATTCCCATTCTGATTGTGAAGGTTGGTGCTTTGGTACTGCAACTCCTAGTCTATCTGCCAATTCACTAATTGAAGAAGAATCTCCTGTGGCCAAGGGAATTTCCCCTCTTTGCGAATCTAGGTCGGCCTCAGTAATGAACAAACCTACCCATTCCACGCACCTAGATTCTGCAGTGGTCCATGATGCTCTTAATTCCATAGTTGTAGAAACCAGCATATCCAATCTCCGATCCATATCTCCAGACGAGTCGGCGACACCAGATTTGGCCAATAATTCTGCAGCTTTCTCAATAATATGATCAGATGATTTGTCCCTAGGCCATTCGGGGTCAGAGATTGCACCTAGGGGATCAGGGGTAGCCAGTGGGAATCTTTCCAACAGGGTTGCTACCTCTGGCAACCTCCTCCCATTCTGCATAATGGAGAGTCTTTTTGCCACGGATGATGGGGTTATTTTTCCATCCCACTCGATCTCGTCTAGAGTCAAGCCGTCTTCATCGATGACTCTAGCTAACCTCCAATCGAAGTGGATCTTCACGGTTGTGCCAAAGAGTATTGTGGCTTGAACGGTGCGGAAAGACCAAGTTAGAGGAACGAATAGTTGAATAGTCGGCTGGTTCAGCGTGGGACGGTTCGCGTTAATGCGCTAATGGAGAGTGAGAGAGTGTTTTGCCCCGAATGCGGTTCCCTTTCATACCCAGACGGAAGGGGTTGGATTAAGTGCCCCGATTACAAATGCGGTTACGAAGGCCCTCTTTCCGGGCATGATGGAAAGGGTTCCGAATTTACTGACCCAATGACTGGTGAAACAATTGATCTATCAAAGACTACAGCAACTACTGATTCAAAATCGCTAAAGCACCTCACAGAAGTTGTCGAAGAGGAAGGGCCAAGAGGCACCCTAAGGGTTGGGGATTACATTTGCCCAAAATGTGATGGCGATAGGGCTTTCGTGGAACTAAGACAAACTAGATCCTCAGATGAGCCAGAAACGAAGATTTGTACCTGTGAAACTTGTGGACACAGATGGAGAGAATACCAGTAGGAATTGTCGCTAGTATGCCAATAATCATCAAGAGCCTCCTAATATGGAAGAGAAAACGAAGGTGATGGAATGCTGAGAATCACTGCAAAACAGCAATTGATGAGAGAGATAGTGGACATCCTTTCAGTCCTTACAAACGAAGCGAAGCTAGTCTGGGGGGAGAAGGGTCTTGGGGTTTCAGTAGTGGATGGTTCTCACGTCGCCCTACTATCTGCAACAATAGCAGATGAGTGCTTCGAGACATATGAGGTTGAGCCAGTTGAGATAGGATTGGACCTCGGTAGGATGAGGGATTTGCTCTCCCTAGCTGGGCCAAGTGATTTGGTTGAGATTGACTACGACGATGCAATTGGGACCATCAACGTTAGAGTAGGGGAAGTTCTGATGACTCTCAGAGGAATTGACACTAGCACAATGGACACCCCTAATCAACCGGGACTGGAGTTTAAATCCAAAGCCACAATTGACTCAGAGAAGCTTTCCAGAGCATTGAGGGCAGCCAAGTTCGTTAGTGGCGAGGTTGATTTGAGCATGGACAAGAATCAGATGTCGGTTTCGGTCACTGTCGAAGCAGGAGAGGGCGTGAATGTCAAATTCGAGTCTGGCGAATTGAGTGAGTTAACTTGCCCTTCCGCGACCCATTCTACTTACTCGCTAAACTACCTAGGTGATCTTACCAAGAGGCTTGCTGGAGGACTTACCAACGAAGTCTCTCTTGAGTTTGAGGAGAAGTATCCACTGAGGATGACTTGGATCAGTAATGACGGCGGTGCCAGATGGACTTACTTCCTTGCTCCTAGGATAGTAAATGATTGACCCGTGAACTCATCAATGGGTCCCTCTCCGGGCATCACGTGAAAAACAGAGTTTGCGTCATTGTTCCATCCGTGAATAATCCAGATGAGTTAGGAGCGGTGCTCGATGGATTGAGCAAACAAACATACTCTGATTTGGAGGTGGTAGTGGTAGGTCCTGTCGGAGATCCTGGTAGATCGATTGCAGAAGAAAGAGGCGTCAGGCATATTGATGACAAAGGGTCGAAGAATAGGGCAGATGCTTGCAACGTAGGGATTAGTGAAACCGAATCTGAATTGATTTTCTTCACGGATGATGATGTCATTGTTCCTAGTGGATGGGTCCAGAGTTTGATTAGATGGTTCGATAGGCCCGAAGTAGCGGGAGTGGGGGGTCCAAACTTTGCTCCTATGGAAGAGTCGACAATTTGGCAGAAGGCAATAGACGTTGCATTCTGTAACAAATTCTTAACAGCCGGTACAAATTATGGAAGGAAATCAGGAGCAGAACTAGAAGAAGTCAGTCAGCTACCAGGAGTAAACTCCGCCTATAGAAGGGATGTATTAACAGAAGTGGGTGGTTTTGACAAGGGGGCAATAGGTGCCGAAGACGTGATGCTGGACCATCGTATCAGGATGGCTGGATATCGTCTTTGGTCGGATGGTAGCGCGGTCATTTGGCATAGAAGAAGAGGATTGGGCAGAGTTAGGAAGCAGATTAGAAACTACGGCCTAGTTCGCAGCCTTGCAGGGAGGCGCTATCCCAGTCTATGGGGATGGAGCCATAGTTTGGTTTCTTCATTCCCCATTCTTGTGGCTTTTTCCTTCGTGGTGTTTGCATGGGGTTGTATGGAAGGAGGGATTGCATGGCCAAATTTCTGGGACGTTTCCAGGGATTCTGTCCCCATGGGAGTTGAGAGGTTTGCAGTGCATCAACTTCCGACATTGGCGATTTTGTTCAACGTTATTGCCTGGTCCGGGGCATCTCTTGGAGAGTCTCCAAACAGAAGTCCGAAGAGCATTTTTCTTTCATCGGCAGTATCTTTCTTACTTCTTTGGGATTATGGCTTAGGGATTCTCAAGGCAAAATGGAGCGTTTTCTCGGGAAGTCCGACATCGCAAATTGATGACAGGGACAGGGGCAATTGATAATTTGGGATTATTCTGGATATTTTGAGGATATTTTTCCAGCCTTCATCTCGCCCGAGACAAGATGCCATGTTGGTTGTCGAGGGCGCCAAAAGACGATTGTTAGAAGGCCGAAGAAAACCCCTCCAATAATTAGATTTAGCCAACCTTTGCGAATATAGTCTGGACTGGCGTTGAAGAAAGCCCAGAAAAATGATGGGAGTATTCCTGCAAAAAGGCAAATCAATGCTTCCTCCTTGAATAGCCTGGAGTTGCCTGGATTTTCGGGCATTGTTGGAGGTTTTTTGTTCCATCGGTGGGAGTCCCTCAATACCAATCTAACCAAAGAATTTGATCCTATCCGACCGCCATTTGTTGTGGAGGGGGTCGCCTTCTTCGAATCCCATATTCTGATCATTCGTGGACTCGGTCCGCCACTTACATGTGGTCTGCCATCGCATGCCTTACCCCAGTAGTCTTGTGTGGAGTCTGCTAATTCTTCCTTTGTTCCAGCTGGGGCGCTCAATAGACCTAGAGAGTTTGCGAGTTCCCACTCCGACTCGGATGCAATTTCGGCACCTTTCTCTTCGATTACCATAGATGCATCTGACATCCTAATTGGTTGAGATGAGATGCGGAAGGGATACTCGATAGCAACCTCGTGACGAGGTCCGATTCCGCCGAAGAGTATGGCCCTGTTATCAGACCCAACGAAAACAGAGCCTGGATCGATATCTATCCAGTTAATCTGGAGAGATGGCATTTTCACACCTCAGATGAATCTATCTCTCCCGTCTGGATGGACCACTGAGAAGCATATACATTGTTATTTTCGATCAGCTCCTTGTGAGTCCCCCTTTCTACGATTGCCCCATCGACCATTGCGACTATTTCTTTGGCGTTCCTAATTGTTGCGAGACGATGGGCGACGGCTATCGTAATCCTCTTATTCGAACCATTGGAATTTCCGAATAGTGACTCTTGGATTCTCTTCTCTGTTTCCGCATCCAAAGCAGCGCTGGCTTCGTCTAAGATTAGCAGATCGGGGTCCTTCAGAAGGGCTCTGGCTAGACTAATTCGGGCCCTCTGCCCTCCCGAGAGCATCACCCCCCTATCTCCAACCATTGTATCTAGCCCATCTGGGAGCTGCGAAACGAAGTCTTTCGCACCAGCTGCTTCCAGAGCACTGAAAATTTGGTCTTCATTAGACTCTCGGGCATAGGCCACATTCTCAGCGATTGTTCCGAAGAAGAGAAATGGGTCCTGAGAGACGAAACCGATCCTGTCCCTTACGGATTCGATCTGGAAGTCGTTAATGTCTCTGCCATTTATCAACACTCTTCCGCCTTGTGGCTCGTAAAATCTCTCTAAGAGCTTGAGAATTGTACTCTTGCCTGCTCCAGTATGCCCCATTACTCCCAGAAATTCCCCAGAAGATGCAGAAATCGAAATACCATTTAGGACGTTTTTCGACGAAGCGGGATAAGCAAAGGAGACTTCTTCAAATTGGATAGAGGTAATGGGGCCTTGCAAAGGGATAGCACCTTCATTATCAAAGATTGACGGCTCTAAGTCGATTATTGCGAAGACCCTCTTTGATGAGGCCTCGCCCTTTTGTAGTTGATTCAGCAACATTCCGAGGATAAACATGGGCATCGTCATTCTGGTAGAAATTAGGAGGAATGTAACGAACTGGCCGACCGTAATCTCTCCGGACTCCATCACCCAACCCCCTGCAGAAACCAAGAGCCCGAATGAAACGCCTGCAACAACATAAATTCCCGGTATGAATCTATTCCTGATGAATGCTGCTTGGACTGCCATGTCTCTGTAGTCCCCACTCTGCCTACCAATCCTCGATCCTTCGAACTCCTTAGCATTGTAAGCTTGAACTACGGTGATTCCAGATAACACGTTTTCCAGAATCGCAACGATCCCCCCTGTACTCTCCCTTTGTTTCCTGTACTTCCTCTGTACCCTCGTGGAGAACCATATCACCATGGGAATAATTATCACAAGTGGAGTGAACAATATTAGAGCAAGTTTGGGGGACATCCAGAACATAATCACAAATGCTGTGGAAAAGGTGATTGTGATTCTAATCATGCTAGTACTTGCGTCAGAAATAATATCCTCCAATTGTGCCACGTCTGCAGAAAGAACGGACATTAGGTTCCCGGTCTGCCTACTTTCGAAGTATGAAGCTTCCATATTTAGTAGGGAGTTAGTTGCCTCCATCCGGATATCATGCTGTGCCATGTAGGCTGTAGATTGCCATAGTTGGTTACTCAACCCCTGGAAAAAGGCTAGGAATGCGAATGAAACCAGGATTAGCAACCCGAAGCCCATCTCGATGGGATCAATTGGTCCAAATTTAGGAATGAAGCTGGAGCTTACCAATCCCTCTATGGTGGAATTGGTAAATGTCTTTGATTGATAGTAGTCTGCCGCCATCCCAATTGCAATAAACGGTATTAGATCGAAGGCTCGAGCTCCTGCATTAGCGAGAATACCTCCTAAGGCCCTTGGCCAATATCTTGTAACATAAGGAACTACGCGCCAAATCTTCCTGCCGACGACTTGTTTCTCATCAGTTAGTTCGGACATGTCCCTGCTTAGCGAAGAGCCGGTCAAGTCAACTGACTTCTCCGTTGCAGACACGGAGTTTCGAAAAGCAAGAGGCGTTTCAATGCTTCAGTCAATTTTTCCTTTTTGACAATATCAATCGAAACAAGTGGTGCGCCCGCCGGGATTCGAACCCGGGACAAGAGGTTGGAAACCTCTTGTGATAACCCCTTCACTACAGGCGCGCGGACCTGACGAACTAATAGCATCTCTAAACCGATTCGGTTGACTGAAGAATTTGAAAGCAAGTGCTTACTCGATTGAGTATGCGTCTAAGAAGAAGAGTTGGCGTAATTATAATTATTTTATTTCTTCCAATAAATGGCCCTTTGTGGAGGATGCTGATGGATTCAATGGGAGCTCCCATACCCATGGGGGAATTTCAATTTCTAGTATTCTCACTACTAATGTTCGTAATTGGGATACTAATGGTTTTCGTTCCAAGAATCAAATTGGCCACTTCTAATCAAATTCCATAGAGCGAATTTGGCCACTTTTCGTGAATGTTTGTCAATAGAGTCTCAACTTCATCCTCTAACCAACCTGAAGAAAGTAGTTTGGAACATAATTCATGCGTCCTTTTGGGGACTGTCTTGGGTCCCAAGACCGCCCCAGGCCTGCTTGAGTCGTCCAAAAAGTCAGTTTCCATCCCCCAAGGAGCGCTGGCCAATCTAGCTGATCTGACCAAATTCTCTATGCTGCCCTTTCCCATATTCACTGTGGCGGAAAGTCCATGAGTGAATTCCGAACTTACATCAGGAGGTGCATAGTGCCTAATTGCTCGATCGAGAGGAAAACGGGAAGATTCGCAATATTCACTCAATTCTCGACAAGTTTCTGCCCCATTATCCTCCACATGAAGTTGGACAGAAGTTTTCTCCGATGCGGCCATTGAAAGAGTCTCCATTAGAATGTCATTTGCCTTGTCCCATCTCTCATCGGAAACCCTGTAATGAGGTCTTCCTACCTCGCCAAGGCAGTTTGCGTTTCCTGAATCGATGTGTTCAAGAGCCAAGCTAATTGCTTCCAAATGGAGTTCTGAAGACTTCTCGATTCCGATATCGTCAATCTGTTTCTCCCAGGCAACGGGGTGCGGCCCAAGTACGACTCCCACTTTGAGCTGAAGAGATTTCCTAATTTCTTCTGCCATCGATATTGTTTCAGAGTAAACTTCTCTGTAGTCTTGGATGTTTTTTGGCAGAGTTTTGGAAAATGCTGGTTTGTGGACCAGCATTAATGCAGTTCCTCCGAATCTTTTGAATTCGGAAACAGCGTCAATGAATCGATTTGATCTGTCGAGATGCAGATGCTGGTCAATAATTGGCCCTACCCATTTGCCGCCCTCAAGCATCTTCTCACGCCAAAGCTCCTTCTTCCTGAAGCCTTGAAAGCCAGTATTCTACTGCCATCTCAGCGACCCTTCTGGAGGATATTCCCATGACGATTCCCCTGCCATTGCTGAAAAGTATGATTGTGCATTTGTGCCTATCGGCTTGAATTCTCAATGCATCCAGCCTCAAATCATGCTCTGCTTCTGAAAATCTATCAGCCGCGTGTCCCATGAGAACGGCCCTTCCCAGTGAGAAGCTTGCCAATAAGTCGCCCCTTTCTACAGTCAATCCACTCTCTGACAGCCCAATCTGAAGAAGGATCTTTTCTGCGATCATAGTGGCTGCCTCCTCATTTGAAATTCCATGGACCAATAATGAACCATCCAAATCGATTACGATTAAGGCTCTAGGTTCATCATGCTCGATGACTGCAAAGGCGCCATTGCTCCTAGCCCCTGCATACTTTATCGCTTCTGCAATTTCAATAGGACTTGTGGGGGTGATTCGGAACGACTGGGTCTCCACTGCGATTTTCGATTCCCCGCTCATGGCTCCTCCCTCATTTCCTCGACAACATCACTTCCAAAAAGGCTATTCTCTAACGAGCTTTGGTAAGCTTGGTGGACAGGGACTAGTAAAACCGGGGATCCTGCCTCATTCAGACTACCAATTTTGTTCGCCCTCATATCCGCTAATGCGCCCCTGAGTCTGGATGATATTCTGCAATCCCTTTCTCGGACTAATTCATCCGTTAATGAGGATGCTTCCTCCAACCACCAAGCAGCGCATACAGTTGCTGCTGCCCCCAAATCTGGATCTACCCACTTCGAACTAGAGACCTTATTTATTGCCATCTTTCTAATCTTCGACCATCTGCTTGACCTTCTCATTGTTGCTAGAAGATTCCTCACCCTTACCTGTTCGTCTGCCCACCTGGACTGCCAATCGGCCCATTTCGAGTCCCCTATGCCTGGCTCAATTGAGTAAATCGGCATTCCTCCCCGGGAGTTCTCAGCATGCCTTAGTAGCCTAATTCTTTCCGGGTCGGGGATGAAAGGACCATCCACTTCGAGCTCGGTTAGGTCTCTAACGAGCATCCCAAGAGTCGTTCCTGATGCTGCTGCTGATTCCACATGGATCCCCGGGCTTTCTTTGTCCTGCTTCTCTTCTTCTTTCAGAGAAAGCAATTCATCACTTGATGAAAGCAATGCCAAGCCATCCCAACCCCTCGGCCTCAGATGCTTCGGCATTCTGACACATGGGAGATAGGGCCACAGAACAATCGAGCCCCCCAGTGGGTCCCTGAAAACGGAAGGCTCCCATTGTAGTTCCGGCACCTTCACGGCACGTCGAATCAAATCTACCGATTGAAGTCAACGGTAAACAGTGTCCTTTACGATCTAAAGACTGTAGGATTCAAGGGTGATGGGCAACCGAACATAGTACGTGGAAGAAGCGGGACCTTTCTCCATCGAGCCCGTGATTGTGCTCGACGAAGTTTTTCCAGGGCACACGAACGCTCTGAATACCCTGTTTGGAGGTAGGCTGATGTCCATTATGGATACGGCTGCTGGAATGTCAGCCTCAAAGTTTGCACATAGAGAATTTGTCACAGTCTCTGTGGATGCGTTAAAGTTCAGGAGGCCGGCTTTCCAAGGAGACATCATTAGAACCACTGCTAGGGTAGTTTGGACCTCTCCTCGGACTGTTGGAGTTCATGTGACATCTTGCAGACTATCGCGATCAGAATGGATTGGGGAGGAGATATGCTCAGGATTCTTCTTCATGGTGGCGATTGATGATTCAATGAAGCCAGTAGAGATTCCACAATTTGAACCGAAATCGGATGAAGAAGAAGAGATGTGGAGTCGTGCCCAATCTGCAAGAGATGCAATGCGCTAGAGGGACTCCGGAAATTTTCCACATATTGCGAACTAGGTAGAAAACATCCCATAGTGCCCCATGAACTTATACCGTATGTTTGTGGCTGCCGTTATTGGATGCACTTAGCCGGGCCTAAAGGCCCGTCCGAGAAGAGGAAAGCCGAGTTGATCGGCGGACTCTACTTGGTCGGGACAAGAGGGAAGTTTTGCGCAGTAATTACAGAGAGGCAGATCACTATAGAAAGATTTGACGGCAAGGGGGTTAGACTCGATCTTGCTGCCATAGAAAGGATGAGGCACCTGAAGATTCCAATGCTCCCATCTGGAGCAGTTCTAATTGGATTGCTATCGATTTACCTTGGAATAACGACAATATTGCCCCCTATCAATCTGCTAGCAATAGTTCTCGGAGTTTCAATCATTTTAACAAACATTCTTTCTAGATACTCCATCCTTGCAATAGAAACTAGTTCGGGCGATAGGCACCTAATATCTGGAAACGAGTCGAACCTACTGAAATTATGCTTGGTTGTGGATAGAGTAAGGCACGGAGTTGAGATTGACGAAGCTCTGGTGGGTCTGGAAAGCTTGGAGACCGAATTGCCAACATTTCCTGCTATTCGGGATGCGAAAGGAATGCTCGGGTTAGGCAGCCTTGCAGAATCAATACAACCCTCAATTTCCAGATTAGAAGGCAATAAGGAGGAGGCTCAATTTTCTGGGGATTCATTTCAATTCGAAGAAAAAGAAGATTATGGCACTCTAAGAGGAGGTTTTTCTGCTGAAGAATACGAAACCGAAAATTATGAAGTTCTCCAAAAGGAGAAACCCATTTTCAAGGGTAACGCGTACGAGAGAGCATGGGGCGGGAGGGAACCACCATCCTGGTACAGAGAAAAGGAAACAGTTGAGGAATCCGTGAGCAGGATTGATTCAGCTTTCTCTGACGCTGCGGAAGGCCTTGAAATGTTTTCACCCGGTGGAATTTTTGACTTCGACGAGCCATCAGAAATTTCCAAAATCGGAGATATGGAGGCATTTCCTAATCCTAAGACTGAAGAAGAAATTCTCCAAGATAGACCCCCCTCCAGTGCACAGATGATCAAGCGGGCACACATGGAATTTGGAGCCCCATTGGAGCCTTACTCTGGGACAATCCTGCCCCCTCCAACTGAAGAAGCGGTCCGGGAGGAATGTAAGGCAGGAGTAGTGAAACAAGCAAAGGCTAGACAAGAATTGAAGGTAAGTAATCAAACAGATAAGGAAACAATAGTATCTAATCTTGAGGATTATCCTGCTCTGAATAGACTTGCTTCGACAATGTCTGGGAGTCGCATTCACAAAGTGAAATCAGGAAAAAGGGGTGCAAATGGCTGGATTGCTAGGCTACTAAGTCCGGGATCTGCAATAAACAAACCCGAGAGGAAGAGAGTCTCAAATGATCCCATTGAGACGGAGAGGTTTCAGACATCTCAATACATGAGGCTAAGAAGTGACCAAGATCATCAAGGAGAGATTGGATCCAGGATTCGGTCCATGAGCAAGAACACTGATGCCTCAACTGCTCGAGACAAGCTTGACTCTATTGTGAACAATATTTCCAATGGTGGTGAAGGGGTCCCTAAGCTTCTAGAATTGCCGAATGAAACACTAAGATTCAATCAACTAAGGCCTACCTCATCAAAAGAAGATCCTCATCCCTTGCCAGGACTGAAAAGACTCGGCTAACTAAAGGCCGACCATTCTTCGATACCTGTCCATCCTTCCATGATAGGCCCCCCTCTCCAGTTTCTGAAGTTTCTCGGAACCCAAACCCTCGATTGTGAATGAAGACGTAACAATGGCATGAACCATCGCCAATCTCATTGATTCAAGATTGTTCAGGACCCCCTTCCTTCCTGACATGTTTGCCAATAGTGCCCCAGCAAATGAGTCTCCGCAACCGGTTGGATCTACCACATCACTAACTGGGAACGCTGGAAGAGTGATTGTGCCGCAAGGAAGTTTAGCGAAAACACCTGAAGAACCTCTTTTGACAACCAAAGCAGTTGGGCCACTTCCTGCCGATTCCCCTCCATGGAGGGCCTTTCCAGACATTATAGGTTCGATTGCCCTAGTAAAAATCCCAGCACCAGAAATTGCACAGACCTCTTCTTCGTTTAGAATAGCAATATCTGCCTTCCTAAGTGCATCTGAGAGGCTAGCAAACTCATCTTCAATCCACATCATAAAGGTGTCAATAGCTGTAATCTCAGAATCTGGACACTGGTCTAGGACAGAAACTTGAGAAGCAGGGTGAGTATTTGCGCAGAAGAGAATCTTCGGAGACTCCCACGCACTCGGAATTTCGGGAGTGAAGTCACCCAGAACGTTTACTTCGGTTGAAATAGTCTCTACGTTTTCCATTGAGCCCTCGTACCTGCCGGCCCATCTGAATGTCTTTCCAGGCATCCTTGCGACTCCAGAAAAATTGATTCCGAGTTCCTCCAGCATAGTCTGGTGTGCATCGGAAAAATCAGAACCTATTGGGGCGATCAACCCGACATTCTGGAAACCTCCTGGTTTTTCTGGAAGGTGGAATGATGCTGAAACTCCCGCGTGGACCGCGGAACCCCCCAGTATGTCGGATCCACTAGCTTCGGGAGTTTCAATGTCATCATATCCAATGCTACCAACAATCACCAAGTCCATTCTATCGCCCCCTTGAAAGCAAATCCGGATGCCTTTCCAGATAGTCAATTGTAATTTGTCTTTCTAAGAAATCTGGTTCTTGCAATATGGCACGGTGCAGGGGAATCAAAGTATCCAAACCCAAGAGTATCGTTTCATCAAGAGCTGCTTCCAGCCTAGGAATTGCCATTTCCCGAGTCGGGGCCCACGCGATAATTTTAGCAAGAAGTGAGTCAAATGAACCTGGCATGTCATAACCTGAGAATCCATGTGTGTCTACCCTTATCCCCGGTCCGCTCGGCCAGTGACATTCCCACAACTTCCCCGGAGATGGCTCTAGTGTAACTGGGTTCTCGGCATTTATCCTAGCTTGGATTGCATGTCCATTGAAAACTACCTGGTCTTGGTTAATTGGCAACTCTTTACCGGAAGCAACAATTATTCCAAGCGAGACTAAATCCAGTCCAGTAATCATCTCAGTTACAGTGTGTTCGACTTGGACTCTTGGGTTCACCTCCATAAAATAGAATTCGCCTTCCGGGCTTCTCAAAAATTCAAATGTGGCCAACCCACTGTAGCCAATTGCTTTGGCCCCGGCTACAACCTTGGATCCGATTCGTTCCCTCTCTTCTTCGCTAATCCACGGCCCTTCCTCTAGAATCTTCTGATGTCTCCTCTGGATTGAGCAGAAACGTTCGCCGATGTGGATGGCATTTTTTCCATCCCCTATTACTTGAAATTCGATGTGTTCCGCGGATTCAACATACTCCTCGATAAACACTCTTCCATCGCCAAATGCCGACTCCGCCCTCCCTTGACAGAGTCTTAGAGCGGATTCGAATTCGGCCTCATTGTTGACGACTTGCATCCCTATGCCGCCACCGCCTGAAGCAGCCTTAATTATCAAAGGAAATCCAATTTCAGAAGCCATTTCTAGAGCCATTTCCAAATCCTGAACTGGTTTTCCTGATCCCTTTGCTACGGGAATGCCTGCACTTGACATAGCCTCTCTAGCAGAGATTTTGTCACCAAGTATTTCTAGTGACTCGGAAGACGGTCCAATGAATGTTATTCCCTCGTCAGATAGGCGTTGCGCGAATGAAGCGTTTTCTGATAAGAATCCATAGCCAGGATGAACCGCATCGGCCCCAACTTCACGGGCTGCAGAGACTATTGCTTCAATATCAAGATAAGATGCAAGAGGATCTTCCCTTGGTATGAAAAAGGCTTCATCGGCTAGCCTGACTGGCAGAGATAGTCTGTCTTCCTTTCCGTGAATAACCACAGACTCGATACCCAGTTCCCTGAGAGATCTGATTATTCTGAGTGCCACCTCACCCCTATTTGCGACCAGGACTCGTCGGAACACAATGCAATGCCAAGTGTACTTTCGTATGAGTGAATCGGACGATTAGTAGACGTCCCTGAGATATCTCTTCTCGGACTTCATCAACCCATTTTCTACAAAATCCTTGGCCTCTTCTAGGCTCATTGAACCATAATCCGAACAAATCTCAATTAGAGTCCTATGGACGTCTTTTGCCATATATTGCTTATCCCCGCAAACATAGAAGTATGCGCCATTCTCAATCCAGTTCCAGATCTCTTCGCCTTGCCTTTTCATCAAATGCTGCACGTAGACCTTTTCCGAACCTTGACGGGACCATGCCAGATCATGTTTAGAGATTATTCCTCTTTCCTTCCAATCTTCCATTTCTTCTTTGTACAGATACTCCCCCTCTTCCGTCCAATCTCCAAAAAATAACCAGTTTCGGCCTTTCGAGTTGTCAATTTCCCTTTGTTGCAAGAAAGCTCGGAATGGTGCAATACCAGTCCCCGGGCCGACCATAATTGCATCCTTGGAGCCATCCTCTGGAAGAACGAAAGATCTAGTTGGAGACATATAAACTCCAACTTCAGTGGAATCAGTTTCACAACGATCTGCCATAAAGCCGGTGCATAATCCGGTTCGATCACGATCATGATGGTTATACCTGACTATTGCCACCGTCAAGTGAACGGTTCCTTTCTCAAATTCTGGACTGCTTGCAATTGAGTACAATCTTGGCTTCAATCGGCTCATCCCCTCAATAAGTTGTTGCGGAGTGAATCCAATACTTCCAAAGTCCCTCAGAGCGTCTACGTAATCTCTAGACCAGATGTATTCCTCCAATGAATCATTATCTGAGATTAATTTATCCAGGGAGACTGATGGATTTTCCCCAAAAGTTCCGATCTCGGAATATCCCTCGGGCAGAGACCCCTCACTTCCTTCACCACTCCATTCGACAATCAGAGATCCGTTTTCGGTAGAGTATCTCGTCCTCTTTACAATTTTAGCCTCAATTGGGCCCGATGTATCTGGAGCCCTACCTGCTAGAGACCCTATCCACTTTTTGGAAACTCTATGGATCTCGAATCTTTCCGAAAGGGCCTCCCTCAAAGAACACTTTCCTAGGTTTGTTTCCACGACCTCGTCACCAGAAAAACTTGTGGATGAGAGGATTTGTTCAACCAATTCCGGAGGGCAGGTCGGAACTACCCCTAATGCGTCGCCAGCCTTGTATTCAAGTCCTGAGTCTTTCAGATCGAAAACTATGTGCCTAGTCTCTTTACGAGAATTTTCCCCGTTAAGTATGAAATTCTGAGAAATAGTGGTCATGAATGGATTCTTAGCACTCCAGTCAGCCATGTCCCTACACCTAAGCCTGCGAGCCGTTTATCTCTTATGAAACGAATGCGAGATGGGGTTCCCGACAAGGTAAGCATCAAGTCTTGGGTATTGAGTCGGAGTTCGTGGCAGAGGTGCTTTTCATCGGAAGTGGCAATGCTTTCTCACCACCTGGTAGGATGCATGCGGCTGCCCTATTCGACAGAAATATTCTGGTTGATGCACCTCCAACTATATTGCCACAACTTAGGAATTCAGGAGTTTTTCCTAGTCATATTAAACACCTACTATTTACTCACTGGCATGCTGATCATACCTTTGGCTTTCCATTCCTGATGTTGAACAGAAGCAAGATGGCATCTATCGAAAATGGTGAGGAGTTTTTGAATGTCCATTGCAGACCAGGGGGGAAGGAAAGAATGGAGCTACTTTGCAAAACAGGTTTCCCAGGTAGTTTGGAAACAGAAATCGAAGACAGGGTAATTTGGAATCAAGACGAGAAAGGTGAACTAGAAGGGACTGATTGGTCTTTCGAGCGGTTTCCGGTAAAACACACTCCAGAAACGGATCCCCACGGCTACAGGATGATCCACAGTAGCGGCCTAACTATTCTTCATTGTGGGGATTCGGGGCCATGCGAAGAGATCGAAAAACGTGCTTCTGGTTCTGATATTGTAATACTTGAGATGGGAGTCCCAGACTTCGTAAATAGTCCATTCCACCACAACCCTTCCGATATTGAATCATTTGTGAATAGGCATCCAGATGCAACTGTTCTGGTGACTCACAATTTTTCCAGATCCCCAAGTAGCAAAGGGGGTTTTGAAATTCCAAAACTCCCTGAAAAGGTCGTGCAATTGAAAGATGGGGATTCTCTGGAGATTAGTGATGAAGGTTCATTTGTTGTAAAGAACTAAGTGAAATTATTAACTGATATATATATCTAGCAAAAACTAAATGTCAATTTCTGCCAACTTGTGCTGAAAATACATCAATTATGGGGGCGTAGGAAGGTGAGATCTTTTTCTTTCTGTTGCCTAATCAATTTGCCACACATTAAATGGTAATTGGTGTAAAAAATAAACTTTGATAAAGCACAATAAAGTGTGCTATTGAATTCTATCTTGAGTGTTTTTTGTTGGCAAACATAGGGGTGATTTTTTGTTTCTAATTTTGTAATCAAACCCCTCGAATAATCCACCCTCCCAAGACAGTCTTATTACCGTAAACATACTCGCTCTGAAAACCTCGCCGCAAGTAATGAACCCAATGGGGGGGAGGAATTGCAATGGGTGGGATTTTGGCCAAGGTGTAAAAAAATGGACGGAAATATTTTCGAAAAAATCCTTGGCCAGGATAGTCTCTTTACTGACAGGAGAGCTTTCGATCATGCTTTCGAACCTGCAAGATTGCCTCACAGGGAGCATGAGTTGGATGCACTAGTAAGGAATCTTGTTGATGCTTTGAATGGCCATATCCCTTCAAACATGCTACTGTATGGAGTGCCTGGTTCGGGAAAAACTGTGGTCACTAGATTCGTACTAAGCCAACTTAGAGAAAAGGGGCTGGAAATGAGTCAAACTGTAAAGACATACGAAATTAATTGCAGAAACGTCGATACAAAATACAGAGTGGTCCAGACAATTGCAACGCAGCTTTCGCAAAGAGGGGATGTTCCTGTTCCTTTTACAGGATGGCCCACCGATCGAGTTCTAGAAACTCTGGTTGAAAGGATGAACAGGATAGGGGGAGTTCACATAATCGTCCTTGATGAAGTAGACAACTTGGTGGATAAGGGCGGTGATGACTTGCTATATGCCCTTACTAGTTTGAACACTGTTCTCAATAATGGGAGGTGTTCAATAATCGGCATTAGTAACGATTTGAACTTCACCCAGCATCTTGATCCCAGGGTAAGTTCTAGACTGAGTCAAGAAGACATCGTGTTCCACCCTTATGTTGCTACGGAAATTCAGAACATCTTGTCCGAGAGAGCATTGATGGGGATAAAGGAAGGGGTCCTTGACGAGGCCGTGATTAAGCTATGTTCCGCTCTTGCAGCTCAGGAACATGGAGATGCTCGAAGAGCATTGGATCTGCTGAGAATTTCTGTTCAAAAGGCTGAGCAAAGGGCACAAAAAATGGTCAACGTCCAACATGTCAAATTAGCCCAGAGTCAATTGGAGTATGATCAAGTTACACCGGTGATTCAAACTCTGCCTCTTCACCAAAAGTTAGTGTTATTATCCATATGTATAAACGAAGAAAATGGTCTCCGTAATATCTCAACTGGTGAGGTTTACAGGACATATTCCGAAGCCTGCTCAAAGATTTCTACAGAGCCCCTCACTACCAGAAGAGTTTCCTCATTGCTGAATGAATTAGATACGATTGGTCTGATCATGGCGAGGAATGTGAGCAAAGGTAGAGGGGGCAGGAGTAAACAAGTTAACTCGGCGATTCCCAAAGCAATTGATGCCATTTCCCTAATGAGTGAGAGTGAGCATCTAATCGGAGAGGCGTCCACTGGGAAGTACAATCTACAAGCACATCTCTAGGAAATGTCCTGACAATGGTTAAACCAAATGGTCAGGTCGACGGCTCGATGCCAGAAGGAGATGAGGAATGGAGGGGGGCCCTAAATAAGCCTAGTAGCACTCTTTCTGCTGGGGCAATAATTATCGGTATTTGGATGGTTTTTCTAACGATAATTAACATCTTAATTGGTGCATATTCGGAGGGAAGGAAAGTAAACTGGATAGCATTCATAACAAATGGAGCTGAAACGAATTCTGCTCACCAAATAGCTCTAACTTTTCCCGACGACCTGATGTTTGGGATTCTAAGCATTATTGTCTTGGCAATTGGCATAATCGGAATGAATTCTGCCCGAGAAGACGGTTTTATGGGGTGGGTTTCTAGTCTACACAAAGAAAAGATAGTTGCTAGCCTCTTTTCGATTGAAGGAGGGATGGAAAGGGTTCTGGCTAGTTGGATGGTGCTTTCGGGATTCCTCTACTACGTAGTCTGGAGTGCATTTGAGACCACATGGGTTGACCCCGGAGTTTATTCTGTCACAATTGCATCAATATCGATAGGGGTTGGCATCCATTGGATTCAGGATTCAAAGTCTGAGAATTAATGGAAATCTAAAGATCCCAAAAGATTCCTGCATCTAAGCTTTGATTCCTCATCGCATATTCTCAGAACTAATCCCTTTCCCGGCTGGCCGTAAAGAACAATTGCACCGATTGGTGCTAGTGGGTGGATAATTAATGGTGCAAGGTCCTCTTCCCCTAGAACATTGACCAAGGTTCTTTCCCGATTACCTTTCCACTTAGATAGTGCTAATTCCAAAGCTTCTAACAATGATCTAGTAATTCTCCCAGGCGGGTTATGGCATTCTAGGAAATGATCGTAAAGAGAGTGGTCAATTTCATTTGATTGGGGCCATTTTTCTCTCTTTGTTTGCCCATCAATTAATGCTATATCTGCAGGAAAATTTTCTTTTTCTAGACCTAGGACCGTGACATCTCCTACTCCGATTAGAGGGGCTTGAACCCCACCCAATTGAGAGATTGCCTTTTGTATTGCTACAGATGTGTCCTCCTCGGGCCCGGTAAGAAGCTTGCCGAATGGCTCCTTAAGAGCCATCTCTACTTCATCAGTCATATAAGCATCCATAGTAGTAAACAATTCTGGAATCCAGGGTTTCCCGAAACGATCAATTGACCCCGACCTAATCCTTGAGCTTGAAATCGGTTGTCCGTCCCAAGAAGGAGTCTTCTCAATGGGGAATATTTCCAAAGGTTTGAGGCCACTCTCGGACCTCATCCGGTTTATCTCAATACAATTCTCCACCGTTTCTACTGAACAGAATATTGCTGTGGCATTTTGATGCTCTTTTGCGGGTCCAATCCAATCCCTGAGAATATTTGTTGAGACTCTTGAGGATCTGTCCCCAATATATTCCAAAATCTCATTAGACCTTTGTTCCCATGAGTGGATTCGATTGTCCTTCAACTTGGCCAATTCGTCCCCTGTAATCCAGATTTCCAAAAATTCACATTCAGATAAACCTGATTCAATCAATTCCTTATGTCCAGAGTGGAAGCGGTCGAAAGTGCCTCCGACTAGTCCGATTCCATGCATTTTGTTTTCTCCACGGATACCCAGATATCATGGTGTGCCCCGGGGCGTAACGGCAACCTTCACTGCTTTACTCAGGCGCCTGACCCACCCCGGGACGTCTGTCGGACTGCGGGGTAGTCCCTTGATTCATTCTATTCCGTCCTCAGGGGACCTACGCAATCCGGCCACCTGATTTGCGTCTTCGGTCATCCTCCCATGGGGAGTCACGAAGGTCTTCGACAGGTGGTCACCCAATCAGTGGTGCCGTGTATCACTCTCCACCTCCGGCGAGGGGGTTTCGTCCACACGGTGTTGCCAGTTGGGCATCACTTGGCACCCGGATTTGCTCAAGAACCCAACGGTTCCGATGAATTTCTGTCAGCGTATAGTCCGGGATGGAAACCGGACTTACCAAGAATCAATCTTTCCGAGATTGCATTATCCCCCTCCATCATTGCCTCAATTGTGAAAATGGGCCATTTCTCATATGGTTGGGCCAGCCAACCTGATAGTCTGTGTGACCTCCCTGCTGGTGGGGGGGATTCTGAACGAATCGATTCCAATGCACTCATTAGATCCCACAAGGAAGAGGACGAAACTCCTTCTTCGAAGCCTGAAATGTTCGTGCGGAACAGATTATGAAGTGGCCCGATAATATCTGGACTACATGCTTTGTGAGAAATTGAAGATAGCCCTGGTGCCTCAGATTTTTCCCCCTCGGGACGTAATATGGCTGCACACCAAGGAATTGGGATCTGTAGCATTTCTTCCTTTCTGTTGCTTTCAAGAATCGATAATAAAAATTCAGAAGAGAACGGACTCCACCAAGAGAGGGGTAAATTTCGGATTATTAATTCTATATCATTCAAATCTGCAAACTCTGATCCAAATGCGTGCCCATATAACTTGGACCAAGTGTTGAGATTGTGATTTTCAGGTAGAGAGGTGGATCTTTCCCTAATACGTGATGCATAAAGATCCATTTCTTCTTGTGGGACCTTTCTAATTCTAAGTAGCCAATCCAACCCTATTAGTGCTCCTAGAGAATAAACAGGTGGATGAGATAGCCATGCTTCTACCGCCCAATCTAGCAAATCTGGATAAGAATCCTCTGGCAGCCAAGCTGAGTTTTGAATAAAGTGTGAAGCAAGCCAAGCAGCTCCTCTGTTGGCTTGATTAGGATCTATAGCTGGCCAAGATCGGAGCAGATTGTCTGGATCCTCCCTCAGTTTGGATGTAATTTTCTCAGAAAAAATCTTTCTGACTGATTCAGGTGCTTGATCTGCAAGTTCAGAAATCTTCTCTATTGGCATATGATCTATGTCTAGGAGTGCCAACCATTCTGGAGATATCCTGGAAGATAACCTCTGCCACCTCTGCCACCTGGAACTTTTTGGTGAGGCTATCCACGATGCTAATGGATACATTGCCTCCATTTGATTGGCCCATTCCTCGTTACCATTGGGATATTGAGATAATGCAGAGCTTACAATAGAGGCTGAGTCACCTTTGAGTTCGATTTGAAAGGAGTCTTTTTCGGAAGGATATCCAAGAATGGACAAGGGGGAAATTGTTATCTCCATTGAGTTTTCAGTCATGGGAGCAATTTTCCCGTGCTCGG
>CEOQ01051523.1_pt1 | contig 23701 bp, 24 predicted proteins | sample 361351 | NCBI WGS metagenome assembly CEOQ01 (sample SAMEA2619907, study PRJEB7988) | marine metagenome | biome: marine biome (ENVO:00000447); feature: deep chlorophyll maximum layer (ENVO:xxxxxxxx); material: "saline water (ENVO:00002010), including plankton (ENVO:xxxxxxxx)" | depth 60 m | reverse complement strand
GGGTGCAGAAGCTCCTGTGAAAAGGGGTAGAGGGCGTCCAAGGAAGAATTAAATTAGTTTCTGATTCCAAAAATCTGTAATTTTATCCCATGTTTGTATCATAAATATTTTATTCTTTTCTAATGAATGGAAGAGGTTTTCTATATGTCTTTATTGAATGGCATCAAAGTGATCGATGCTGCACAGTTTAATGCTGGTCCGATAGTATCTATGTATCTTGCCCTGATGGGTGCAGATGTTATTAAGGTTGAAAGTTTAGATGGTGATGACAGTCGTTCTATAGGACCTTTTTCGGGCAATGAGAGTAGCTACTTTATGAGTTTAAATCGAGGTAAAAGATCGATTTCTATTAATTTAAAAACTAATGATGGAATTGAACTTTTTAAAAAAATAGTAGAAAAATCTGATATTTTAATAGAAAATTTTTCACCTGGAGTAATGGAACGTCTTGGTATTGGTTGGGATGTCTTAAAAGAAGTTAATAATAGACTGATATATGGGTCAGTTACAGGTTTTTCTAAACAGTCTAAACACTCTAAACGCCCTGCATTTGATAGTTTGATACAGGCAGCTTCAGGGTTAGTTAGTGTAACTGGAACAAAAAATGGAGAACTTGTCAGGGTTGGAGTATCTATAGTTGATATAACAACGGGTCTATACTTATTGTCTGGAGTTTTATTGGCTCTATGGAAAAGAGAAAGAGATTTAAAAGGTCGTAAAATAGATGCTTCTATGCTTTCTGCTGCGGTAAATATTTTAGAAAATCCGATTGTTAGACATAGTTTTTCTGGAACTATTCCTAAACCAGAAGGTCTTTCTCATCCTGTTGTTTCTCCGTTCTCAGGATATAAGACAAAAGATGGAAGCATTTTCATCGCAATTTCTAATACAAAACGATTTGCGTTGCTCATGCATTCTTTAGAACTTCACGAACTAACAGAAGATCCTAGATTTATAGATAATGAGAGTCGGGTGAGAAATGATAAAGAGTTACGTCAAATACTTGAGAAAATACTCATAAAAAAGACGACATTTGAATGGGAAAAAATACTTGTACCTCTTGGTGTTCCTGCTAGTTCAATTAATAATATTCAAGATGCAAAGCAGAAATATCCAGAGGCATTTGTTAGTGTAGTGCATTCAGAGGCAGGTATAGGATTAATGCCCGGCGCACCTTTTATTTTTGAAGAAGAAGATTTTGATTTTTCTAAACCTTCGCCATTATTAGGCGAACATACGAATGAAATTTTAGCCGAATTAAATCTTGATCCTCAAAAGATTGAATTACTGAAATCGGGGAAGATTGTAAGAGATTTTTTGGATGGATAGCGTATTATTTTTTTTGTTCTTTTGGAAATCGCTTCTGCCACTGAATTCTTTGGTGCTTCAGGATGCCGTATAACATAAATCCACAAATAGTTACCAAGATTAAAATTACTAAAAAACCAAGTGTCATATATTTCTGAAAACTACTGTTTTGTAATATTGAAGAATTTTCTCTATGTATAGATTTTTTTTCAAATGTCTCTTGTTGTGAAATTTTATTAAAATTATTATTTACCTCAGGAGTCCATAGAAATGGAATGGAAAGCATAGAGAAAATAAAAACTAAAGGAATGATCAGTTTTGTAACATATATTTTTAGCAAAATTATCTCTGATTACATTATGAAATTTAAATGTTTATAATTTAAAATTATGTTGGTTTGTTCAAAGGCTTATACAACATCGTTATTATAACATAAAGTTTTCCCCCTTGAGGTTGAATAAATGCAAAAACCTAAAATAGGAATAAGTTGTGATTTAAGTAAGAGGACTTTTCCTGAAAACCCTAAAGAAAGAGATCGACATGTTTTAATGGATGCTTACATTTTATCAATAATAAAGAGTGGAGGTTTGCCATTCTTATTACCCTCTGTAACTGAAGTTAACTTAACTAGCCATTTTATCCGAAATTTAGATGGAATTTTAGTTTCTGGAGGTGCTCATGATATTGATCCTTCAAATTATGATGCAGATAGACATGCGAAGTGTGCACCTCCTAATATAAAGAGAGAAAATTTTGAAATATGTTTAATCAAGAAAGCAATGGAACTAGATATGCCTATACTTGGGATTTGTGGAGGCATGCAGGCAATAAATGTTGCAGCTGGTGGTACTTTATATCAGGATATTCAGAGTTTCTTTGATAATCCTCTTCAACATCAACCAGATGAAGAGTCTACTTATTCTTTTCATAATATAGAGATTGAATCATCTAAGCTTGAGGAATTGTTTAGTTCTTCTAGTGAACTTGTTAATAGTAATCATCATCAAAGTTTAAAAGAGGTTCCTGAATCATTTCATATTAATGCTTTTTCTGTTGACGGGGTTATAGAAGGAATCGAAAGCAAAGAAAATTCTTATATTTTAGGTGTTCAATGGCATCCAGAATCTCTTTTTTCTTATATGGAAGAAGATTTTCCTCATTCAAAAAAATTATTTTCATCATTTATTGAATCTTCCCTTATTTACGCAGAAGAGAAAAAATAAGTTTGTTGACTAAAAAAGGAATAGAATTTTGAAATTAGGAATTATCGGATTTGCTAGTAGCGGGAAAACATGTTTGTTCAATGCCCTAACTGAGGGGAAGTCTTCCGAAGCAGGTTCTCATTCTTCACGTCCAAATATAGGAATTGCGAAGGTTAAAGATGAAAGAATTGATTTTCTTTCAAGAATTTATAATCCTTTAAAGAAAACCTATGCAACGGTCGAATTTGTTGATGTGCCAGAAATGCTAAATAAAGAATCTGCAAATACTCAAAATTTTTCACAATTCTTACATGGTGTCGACGCACTTATAATTGTTGTCAGAAATTTCGACGATCCTTCTGTTCCGAATCCTAAAAATAGGGTAGATCCAAAACTAGATTTTAGTGAAATTGTTAATGACTTGATTTTTAACGATCTCATTCTAGTCGAAAGGAGGATCGAAAAATTAGAACGTTCAGTTAGACTAAAGAAAGATAGAGATGAGGTTCAGGAGTTAGAACTTTTGCGAAGAATTCAAGTTTTTCTTGAAGAGGGGAAGGTTATAACAAAACTGGATTTAACAGAGGAAGAGAAAAATATTCTTAAGGGTTTTGATTTGCAATCTTCTAAACCTTTTTTGCCAGTGATTAATATTTCAGAAGATCAACTAATTCATTCAAAAGATTCTTTCGAAAATATATTTTCTGAGTTTGAGATAGAGCCAATTACATTATGTGTAAAATTAGAAGAAGAACTATCCCAAATGTCAAAAGAAGATCAAGAGTTATTTTTAAAAGACTATAATATAGATTCACCTGCAAAGGATACGGTTATTAAATCGTCATTTCAACTTTTAGATCTCGATTGTTTTTTAACTGTTGGTGAAGATGAGGTACGTTCATGGCCAATTGTGTCTAATAGTAGTATTTTAAAAGCTGCTGGAACAATACATTCTGATTTAGAAAGAGGATTTATTAGAGCGGAAGTTATTTCTTATAATGATTTTGTAGAATGTGGCTCTATGTCTTCCGCTAGAAAAAAAGGTGTTTTAAGATTAGAAGGAAAGAAGTATAAAGTAAGTGATGGAGATATAGTAAATATCAGATTTAATGTCTAGGATATTTTTCCTTTTATTCTAAGAATTCTTTCCAACGATTTTTTTTCTGTTTCCGGGTCAAGTTCTAAATTTTCTATTTTTTTACAAAGAAATTGATAGTTTTTTTCATAGTTCTCAGAGTTATTACAGATTAGGATTATATCGGCTCCCGCATTAATGCTCTTAAAAGCGTTCTTTTCGCTTAATGAAATCGCATTCATATCAAGATCATCCGTGAGTACGATTCCTTCAAAAGATAATTTTTCTCGCAAAATTTTGATCATAATCTTTTTTGATTGACTAGATATGTGATCTGGATCAATTTTTGTATAAATTGTGTGACCTACCATAACAGTAAGAACACGTTCATCATTAGATTTTGAATCGAAGGCTAATTTAAATGGAATAAGTTCTCTAGTAGTTAGTTTATTTTCAGAAATATCGCAAATTGGGAGTTCATGATGGGGATCTACATGAATTTCTCCGATACCTGGGAAATGTTTAGCGCACGCGGCAATCAAATTTGACTGATAATAACTTATAATTTTTCTCCCTGTAAAACCGACTTTTTCTGGATTAGAACCAAAGGAACGATCTCCTATTACTGTGCATTCAGGATTGGTAGATAAATCTAAGACAGGAGATAAATTTAAATTTATTCCTACCTTTTTCATCTGTCTTGCTAGTAAAACAACACATTTTTTTATTCTTTTTTCTTCTTCATATTTTGAAAGAGATTGTGCTGATGGCAGGCAGTCAAAATCTGGTGATAGTCTACTTACACGTCCTCCTTCTTCATCAATTGAAACAAACAAGGGAATCTTGAGTCTGCTTTTAAGAGAGGCGTTTTGTAAGTTGCTAATTAAACTACAAAGTTGATCAAAACTTTTTATATTTCTTTTAAACAATATAATTCCACCAATTTGTCCATTTTTGATTCTTTCTATTAAAAATTTGGGTGGAGATATTCCATCAAAACCGATAATAAAATGTTGACCCGCTTTTTCTTTTGTAGTCCAGTTTTTTATATCCAAAATTTAACTCATAGTCTTAATTGTGAAAGCTTCAGCTAATTTATATCCTCCTTTTTTGCCATTTTCTTCTGCTCGCTTATAATGTCTTTCTTTTGCATTATATTGTTCTCCAATTTGGCTTACATGGCATTTAATGGACTGAATTTTAGTTTCTATGGTTTCTGAAATATCTACAAAAAAATTAGGATCAGTCGAACCTGTATATAGAATATTGTCTGTATGATGAGCATTTATGTTCGCATATGTAAGTTCTGGAAGAAAATGATGATCTCTCGCATAAATTAAACCCTTGAAAGTGGCATGACCAACTGCTTGGTGGTCTGGATGTTGGTAATGAGGTCTCCAAGGGTCATGTGTAACTATAGTATCTGGTTGAAAGTGACGAATTAGAAAAGCAATTTGATTACGAAATGCTCTAGAATCTTCTAATTCACCGTCTCGATTTCTTAGAAATAAAGTTTCTTGTACACCTAAAATTGCAGAAGCTTCTAATTGTTCTTTTTCTCTTATTTTTGCAATTTCATGTGTTGAATAGTCCTCCTTGGTTCCCTTATCTCCATTTGTACAAATGATAGTTCTGACTGTAGCACCTTCGGAAATCCATCTTGCAATACTCCCACCCGAACCCAGTTCAGCATCATCTGGATGTGCCATAATAATCAAGATATTTTTAAATTCTTCGTTTTTCAAGATTTTCTCCTTCTTTTTATACTTTTAATGTTCTCCATATCTTAATTTCAGCTTTTGCAGTATTTTCCCAACTAAAGATTTGAGCACGATCTTTTGCATTTTCCCCCAATTTTTCAGAAAACTTTTTGTTAATCAAAAGGTTATTAAGCGTTAATGCGTATTCAGATGTGCTTCCTTCAGGAACTAAGATACCAGTAAAATTTTGTTTGATAGACTCTGCAATCCCCCCAACTTTATATGCAACAGCAGGTAATCCGCATGAAGCAGCTTCTAGTGCAACAAGACAAAATGTTTCATATCTAGAGGGTATTGCAAGAAGTTCTACTGCAGAGTACCAGTAACTTAATTCGTAATGTGTCCTTGATCCAATAAAAGAGAAATTATCATATACATTTAATTTCTTTGAAAGGGAAAGAATTCTTTCTACTTCTTTTGTTTGAGAAGTGGATTGAAAATCTTTTCCATTAAGACCCTTGAAATTATTCTTTTTATTGTTTTTTTTCACAATTCCTCCTATGTGGAGAGCGTGAAATTTTAATTCAGGATTAATTAATTTAAGGAATTTTAAAGAATGCATATAAAGGTCTAGCCCCTTTACTGGATCTATTCTCCCAACGCTTAAGAAGTACTTAATGTCATTTTTCAATCCAAGTTTTTTTCTTGCAGTTTTTTTTTGTTGAAAAAAATAGGGATTAACACCACATGGAATAATATGAATCTTTCTAGGACTGATAGCGAAATCTTCGATTATTGTTTTTTTTTCGTTATTTGAGGATACAATTATTGCATCACAGAATTTGGATAGTTTTTTTTCGGTTTCAATTCTGTTCTTGTTTTCCGAAAATGCATAACTATGGAGAACATCTTCTTTTTGTTTCCCTAATGTATGAAAACGTAAAATTAAAGGGATTCTCCATTTTTCGCATAATTTTTTTCCTATTACTCCTGAAAGCCAATAATGTGAGATTACTAAGTCATAACTATTTTTTTCTTCTTTAGAAAACAAAAAAATCTGTTTTGTGAAAAGGTTCAAATAGTCGATGAGTTTATTTTTTTTTACATCATTTTGCGGGCCAGCGAGAATTCTAATTATTCTGGAATTTTTACTTGGAAATTGCTTTTTTTCAAGACGTGGATTATGAGATCTAGTGAAAATATCAATTTTAAATCCTAACTTTGAGAAAGACTTTGTTAATTCTCTAACATAAACGTTCATACCACCTGAAGTGTCTCCACCAAGTGAACTAAAAGGGTCTGTATGATATGAGATTATCGCAATATTTTTTGACATTTTATCAATTTATTTTTGGAATTATTGCCGTCGAAATGTTTGTTTCCAGAGATCCAAAGTCATATTTATATGATTCATTTCCACGTAGCATGTCAAAATGAGTCATTTTTTCTTCGATAGCTTGACGGATATTATTTGCTAAAAGGACAAGTCCACCGCTAAATTCGGGTGTAGTTGTGTCGTATCCAGAGTTATAAAGGTAAATTTTCCTGTTATAGACAAATGAAAGTGTAGATGCGATTGGAAAATTATCTAGTCTAAGAAACGATAATTTAAAAAATTTTTTTTCATCCATTTTTCTTGCCATTTCAAAGAAGAATTCTTTTCTTTTATCATTCCAAAATTCAGCTTTTTCAGGTTGGCTCATAGAATGCAAGGAGATAAAGGAGTTCATATCATTTTTTAAATTATCCTTTGACTCGTAGAAATCAATATTTTGTTCTGTTTCTACTTTTCTGATTTTTCTAAGTAGATTTCGTTTAAATCTTGGGTCCAAGTTTTCTAAGAATAAATCCCAAGTATCCGGAAGTTTAATTATTGGACAAACTTCTTCTTTTGCGCATTCTAATTTATGTCCAACAATTTTTTTTAGAATACTCAATGTAGGAGATTCATCTGGAATTCCTCGAAGTTTAATTTGTTTCCATGGAAGGTCAGAATTATTGAGATAATTAAGGAATAATTCTAGGCAAATTTCTTCAAACTGATTTTTGATAATTACGTCTAAATAATCTGATAAGTCTTTTCCTCCGATAAAACGTAAAGTCCCGCTTTTTTCCAATACTAGTGGAAAAATTCCAATAAGACTTTTATTGTTATCTCTAATTGTAAAAATTGTTAGTTTTCCTTCTCCAAATTTTTTCCACCAGGAGAATTGCCATTCTGGTTCGTAAAATGGATGCGGAACATTCATTGAACCTACTAATTTTGACCATTCTCTAGAAAGTGTTGAAAATACATTTTCTTGTTGATGAAGTTCAATTTCGTACAATTGTCCATTTGAATTTATGATTGACATTTGATTACTCAAAATATTTTTTGACAAGATTTCCACCAATTTTTATCAAGATTTCTAATTTTTTATTTAATGCCTATAAATTTTGCAGAATTATGATTTTCAATGGGGTCACTTAATTTTGTACTAGAGAAAAATAAAAAACGTTTATAAAAAAGAGTTTGAAATTGTTCAAAGCCAGCTTTGGAAACGCCCTTTCGTGAAGCTAAATTTTTATGTTCTACAAAGATTAAGGACCTTTTCAGTTTTTCTTTCTCTGCAGTTTCTAAAGCTAATTTTAAAACGGTAGGATAAAGATTATTTCCTCTCCATTTTTCAATTGTGAATGCATCATATAAGTAAACTTCATTTGCAGATGGTTTGATTGCCATATTAATTTCGTCAACACCGACACTACCTCTAGATGACCATATATAACTTGTTACTCTTTTGTTTATGATTGCGACATAACACTTTTCGCCGCGATCAAATCGGGGGTCTATAACGCTTTTTTCCTGCACCTCATAGATAAGTTTATTTTCGGGGGAGTTTCTATCAAGAATTAAGGTAGTAGATTCTATTTTGGGCTCAAAGTTTGGGATCTTAGTTGGATGAACAAAATCATAAAGACACAGTTCAACTTTTGATTTCATAACTGAATTTAAGAGTTTCAATTAATAATTTCCTTATTTAAATTCTCTAACTTGTCTAAAAACGGTTCCATTACATGAAAAAACTTTTCATATCTTTTTAAATTGTTAAAGTGATTGCGTACGAATTTTACAGTGTTTGGTATATAAGACAAATATCTTGGATTGTCTTTTTCTGTTCTCTGAAATGCGAAAGTGCCAATAGCTTTAATATTTCTTTGTAGAGCGGTTTCGAATAATGCGTTCAGAAACTCTTCTTTGGATTTAAAAAAGGCTCTGCCTCTAAGAATCCAAAATTCTTCTGAAAGTTTTATTTTTAATTCATCTGTAATAGAAGCATAACTATCGTAAATTAGAGAAGCTAGATCATAAGTAAGAGGACCTTTTCTTGCATCTTGAAAGTCTAGCATGATGAGTTCACTTCCTCCTTTAAAAATTAGATTTCTACTATGATAGTCTCGATGAGTCAAAGAGAAAGGGATTTTAGAAATAGAAGAACTAAGACAGAAAAAAAATTCGTGAAGTTTTTCCTTGTTTGTTTTTATGCCTAGAAGCTTATTGAAGGCAAACTTTTCAGTATGTTTTAATTCTGCAAAGAAAAAATCATCTGAAAAACTTTCTAGGGAAATTTTTTTTATCTTATAGGTCTCATCATTTGACTGTAATTTTGAAATCAAATGTACACTCTCATTATAATAGTCTTCTACTTTGTAATGATTTTGGATAACAAATTTTTCTAATAAATCATTGCCGCAATCTTCTAATAAGATGATTCCGCTAAAAGGGTCACATTTGTATATCTCAGGTACGGGAATATTGAGTTGTTTGAAATATTTCAATATTCTAAGAAAGGGAAGTTTTTCTTCATCGAAAGGTTCCTCATGAACCATTGCAATTGAACTATTTACAGTTTGTTTTTGATGTTGGATCCTAAAATATTTTCTGTTTGAAGCATCTCCTTGAATAGGAGATATATTTTTAACATCATCGGGAAAGTTATTTTCTATAAATTCATGTACTAAATTATTCTCTTTAGAATGCATGACAGACTCATTTTCCGTTCTTGATGTCTAGAAGTGATAATTTTTTAAGGACTTCCTCGTAAGACTCATTATCTTTCTTTTTAATTTCATAAGTTAGTTGTTCGCTATATGTAAACTTACTTAGGGAATTTTTAAATTTCCTCCAATTAATTTTTCCTTCTTTTGGAAGTAGGTGTAAATCAGTTTTTCCATCGTTGTCATGCAGGTGAATATTAATACAATTAGGCAGCATTTTTTCTATAGAATGAAAGTATGCTCCTTTTTCCGTAATAAGTGCATGGCCAGTATCAATACAATTTTTGACATTCGTATTTCCAAGTGAATTGATAAAATTTAATAATTTGTCCGTTTTACCTAATTCAGAAGGAATATTTTCAAGAGCAATTTTTATTCCTAATTTTTCTGTTGTTCTAATAATTTTTTCTAAACCATATTCTAGATATTCATATTTATCATTAACACCTTTATTGGCAGGTGATGAAGGATGGATTACAATTCTTTTTGATTCAAAAACTTCCAGACTATTAATTGCAATTTTAATAAACTCAATGCTTTTTTCCCTTTTCTTTGAATCTGCAGAGGAAATAGATAACCACTCTCCTTGTCTTGCTTCTGAGAGGCTGAAGTAAAATGGAGCATGAAGACTAACTATATTCAAGGAAAGGGACTTGACCCAATGTTCTAACTTTTTCACAAAATCTTTATTTGTAAAATCTAAATGTGGTTTCATTGCCCATAACTCAATCTGATTAAATCCCGCATTTTTAATTTTCTTTAAATGTGCAAAGGTAAGAGTTTCATAGGCAAACAAATGTGTAGAGATCGCAATATCTGGCAACAACTTTTTTTAAAATCCTTTTTTTGATTTTGTCTTATATTCTTTTTTGTTAATCGAGTTCTTCTAATTAAGTTTATCGATTGACATTATAACACTTACATACTTATAGTTACCTACTATCATACCAAATAAAATTAATTATAATTGTAGAAAATAATCGGCATTTTTTTTAAAATTTTGTTCAATTTTTCATTTAGATACTTTAATTATAAATGATGAAACAGTGAATACTTAATATGGAGGGTAGTTTTCATGGTAGATGAGTTAAGCAAACAAGGTATGCCAATGGATTTCTTGCAGAAAGAGCATTACCAGTCTCCACGTCGTGTATACAGTCAAACTGGTAGTGATTGGCAAAGGAGAGTCAATTTTGAGCAAATGCGCAAGGATAGATTAGACAGAGCTAAAGCTATGATGGAAAAACATGATATGGACGCTATTATCATGTATAAAGGTGAGAATATTCGTTATACAGCATCGGTTTTCCAAGGGAATTGGAAGAATAATATCTTTATTCGATATGCTGTTCTATGTAGGGGAGCTGAGACTCCAGTTCTCTTTGAAACTGCGGGTTCAGATTATGAGTGCGCAAGAATAGATGCTCCTTGGCTTGAAGGGAATATTCGTCCTGCTATCACTTGGAAGTGGTCTGAAACGGCTGAACAAATGATGGTTAACCGCATGGCAGATTCAGTGATAGATGTTTTAAAGGAAAATAATATTCCTTTAAATGGACGCATTGGAATAGATATCATGGATATGCAAGCATATAGTGCATTTACAGAAAAGGGTGTCAATCTTGTAAATGCATGGCCTGCAATGAGTGAAGCTAGGGTAATTAAAACTCCCGAAGAAATAGAGTGTCTTAAAATCAGTTCAACTATTGGTGATACTTGTATGTGGAAGATCAGAAATGAATGGTTAAAACCTGGAATTCGCGAATGTGATCTAACAGCATGGGTCAATAATCTGTTATATGAAGAAGGTTTTGATTTCGTTTACGATATTATTGTTGCTTCAGGTGGTAATACTAGTCCATATCGTAGGTGGCATACTGACAAAATGATTAGAGATGGGGACCTAGTTGTCGTTGATATCAACGCAATAGGGCCAGGTGGTTATTTTGTAGATTATGTGCGTTGTTTTAAATGTGGTGGAGGTTGGACTAAGAAAGAAAGAGAACTATATAGAGAAGTTTACGACACAATGTATGCCGGAATGTCTCAACTTGTACCTGGAAAAACTTCTAAAGATGTTGCTTCACAATTCCCAGAATATGCAGATGACAAATATGGTACTGTAACTCTGCAACAGTTTGCACATTCTATTGGTCTTGATTTGTATGAGGGTATGTGGATAAGTCGTGCATATAGTTTGGATTATCCAGTCGAAATTAAAGAAAATATGTATTTTGCAATTGAAACTTTTGCCGGTCATCCTGGTCTTCCTCAAACGGTACGTCTTGAAGAAAATGTTCTTGTTGGTCCTGATGGTCCTATCGTGTTTACAGGTTCGTCACATTATGATGAATGTATTGAAGATTCTCCTTATTTTGACTTTTCTGCGAAATCTAGAGGAGAGCCTCGTTTCGAGTTGCCAAGTTAAGTTTTCTTGTTCTCCTCTTTCTCTTTTAGAGTAAGGGGAGAACGGTTTTTAATTTTCTAAAGAATGACATATAGGAGAAAATGTGAGATGAGCGAACCGTGGAACAACGATATGTGGTTCACAAGTCCTTGGAATTTTGATGATGAAGTCAAGAAGGACATCACCTTTGATTTAAGTCCAAAGATACATGATGTTACTCTTCGTGACGGTGAACAGCAGGCTGGTGTCATGTTTAATAAAGATGAAAAAATCAGAATTGCTGAAGCTCTTGCTGAGGTTGGTGTTCACAGGATCGAAGCAGGCATGCCTGTTGTTTCAAAATCAGATGAACAAGCAATAATTGAAATTGTAAAAAGACTTGAAGGGTCTAATACTGAAGTTTTCAGTTTTGCTCGCTGTATGGCAGATGACGTTAAACGTTCAGCAGATACTGGTGTTAAAGGTATAATAATGGAAGTTCCTAGTTCAACTCATATGATTGAGCGTGCATATAGGTGGGAATTAGATAAAGCAATAGAAACTTCAGTACAGGCTACTCAGGTAGCAAAAGAGTGCGGTCTTTATACTGTTTTTTTCCCAATTGATTTTTCCAGAGCACCGATAGACTGGGTACTTGGACTGCTGAAAAAAGTCGCATCTGAAGGTCATATGGATGCATTGGCAATAGTTGATACTCTAGGAGTTCTGAATCCACACACCGTACCTTATGTTATAAAAAAAATGCGTGAGGTTTTTCCAGATGAACCATTTGAGCCTCATTTCCATGACGACTTCGGCATGGGTGTTGCAAATACATTGATGGCAATGGCTGAAGGATGTCAAATGGCGCATACATCTGTTAGTGGACTTGGTGAAAGAGCAGGTAATGCAGCTTATGAAGAACTTGCACTAGCTATGAAGACTATGTATGACGTTGATATGGGTCTTAAGACTGAGAAATTTACAGAAGTTTCAAGACTTGTTCAAGAGTTAGCCCAGATAAGCCTTGCCCCAAATCGGTGTGTAGTAGGAAAGAATCTTTATGATATTGAGAGTGGAATCATCGTTAGTTGGTTAAGGAATTGCGGAAAAGAGTTTCCTACCGAACTGGTTCCTTTTAGAGCTGAATTGGTTGGTCAGAGTGAACCTAAACCGGTAATCGGGAAGGGTAGTGGAATTGATTCTATTAACTGGTTCTTAGATCAACTTGGTATTACTGCATCTGAAGAAGAAAAAATGGCACTTTTAAATGATGTAAAAGACAAATCACTTGGTCTTCATAGACTTTTAACTCTTGATGAATTCAAAGAACTTGCAGGTGAAAATTAAGGTTTTTTAGTTCGCAATTTAGCTGTGTTGGGGAAACTTCCCTTCACAGCTATTTGATTTATAGGCCACCTTTCTCTTTTTATTTAAATTTTTTAATTTTGAGGATTTTATGAGGGCTGCATTACTCGAAAGCAAGAAAAAAATTAGTGTCGGAACACAATCTGATCCTGTTATTCCAAATGATCATGTCTTAGTTTCAGTTACATCATCTGCTATCTGTGGTACTGATGTTTCAATATGGGCTGGAAAAATGCCTGCTAACATCCCTTTAATACCAGGTCATGAATGTACAGGGACAGTAGAAAGTATTGGTTCAGATGTTTCTCGTCTAAAGGTGGGAGAGAAAGTTGTTTTAAATCCACTTTCGAGTTGTAGCTCGTGTTTTTATTGTGTGAGAGGATATACAAATCTATGCCTAAACGGGGGGTTGCGCGGCAGAGAAGTTCCTGGGACATTTGCTGAGTATATCTCAGTAAAGGAGACAGAAGCTTTTGCATTTCCAGATAGTGTAAGTTTTGAAGCCGCAACAAATTTTGTTGGTCTTTACACAGTAGTTTATTCTCAAAGGAAAGCTCCTTACATTCCCGGTGGTAGTGTTGTTGTTTTAGGGCAAGGTAGTAGCGGGTTGTTACATACTCAGCTTGCTAAGATTTCAGGTGCAGAAAAAGTAATTGCAATAACTAGAAGTAAATGGAAGCTAGAAGTAGCGAAAAAACTCGGTGCTGATGAAATCATTCCTACTGGAGAGGTTGATCCTGTTAAAGCTGTACTTGAACTTACCGATGGATTAGGTGCAGATGTAGTGATTGAGACAGCTGGTGTTGAAGAAACCATGTTGCAAGCTTTCGAAATGGTTCGCCCTGCAGGGACAATACTTCAATTTGGAATCGGTCCCGAGAAAATAAGTGGTGTGCCTGGACAATCTTATTATTTTAAAGATATTACTGTTATAGGTTCTAGAGCTGGATTGCCAGAGGATTTTGAACGTTCTATTAATCTTGTAGCTTCTGGAAAGATTGATTTAGAGCCTTTGGTTACTCATCATTTTCCGTTGGAGGAAATTCAAAAAGGTTTTGAATTTATAGATGATGGAGGTGATGGGGGGACATTGCGTGCCGTAATACAAGTCTCATCTTAAACAGATAAAATTTTGGGAGCATAAATGGATTTAGAGTATCCACTAGTTCATGTTAATGATGTGACTCCTGAAAAATTAAATTTGTCAGAGGGATGGCCTGATGGCGAGTATCGGATTGTACTTGATAAGAAACATGGTTGTTCTTCTACAATCTATTATTCTATTTTAGCCTCTAATGCAGTACATAAAAAACATAAACATAGTGAGTGTGATGAAATGTACTATGTTGTTAGTGGTCATGCATTAGCAGGCGTGGGTCCTGATAGAGTAGAAATCTTTTCTGGACATTATCATTATATTCCAAAAGGTATTGAACACTGGCTTGTCAATTTAAACAGGAATGAACCACTTGTACTTATTGGAATTTATGACCGTTGTCCTTCTTTTGAATTAACGGGATATGATTTTTTAGGTGATATTCCTAAGAACGATATGGATATTTCATCAAGAACTTTGAGAACTAAGGATCTAAAATATCACCTTGTACATGATGATTCTGTACCTCTTGTAAAAGTTTCACGTAATGAGGGATGGACACAAGATTATTTTTGCGAACCTATCAATAGAAGTCATGGTGCAGAAACATGTTGGATGTATGGATATTTTGGTCCTAAGACGATTCATATGAAACATAAACATAAATTTTGTGAAGAAGTTTGTTATGCGTTAAAGGGAAGTGGATATGCGGGTGTGGGAAATGATCGTGTAGATTTCAATGAAGGGCATTTTCATTATATTCCAAGAAATACAGAACATTGGCTTGCAAATTTAAGTGAGGAAGAAGTACTCATTGCACCTGGTTTTTATATTGGAGTTGGAGGCCTTGATGAATCAGGTTTTGAGTATATTGGGCCTGTAACAGATAATGATCTGAAATTAAAAAAATAAGAAAGAATATTTCTAAAAGGGGGGAATCATGACTCTTATGTATCCATTAGTTCATGTAGATGACATTCCTATCGAAAAGATGGAAGAAAAAGAAGGTTGGGCTATATCTGAATTTCGTTTGCCAATATCTGGAAATAATGGCAGTTCAACAACGGTTTTTCATTCTATTTTTAGACCAGGATCCACGCATGCGAAACATTTACATACAAATTGTGAGGAAATAGCTGTTTATTTAAAGGGTCATGGAGTTGTTGGACAAGGAGATGACCGTGCAGAAGTTAAGGAAGGTCACTGTAGGTTAATGCCAAAGGGGTCAACACATTTTTTCTATAATGAAACTAAAGACGAAGAAGCAATAGTTGTCGGTTTTTATTTAGGTGCGAAAAGTGTTGAAGATACTGGTTATAAATTTTGTGGGCAAGTAACAGAAGATGATCTGAAAATGCAGAGACAAGGATTAAGTGAGGGAATTCTAGTACATCTTGATGATGTGACTCCTGAAAAAATGGATGAGGAAGAGGGTTGGTCTATTACCGATTTTCGTCTTCCTTTAGGAAAACATAATGGAAGTTCTACTACTCTTTTTAGAGCAAGTTTTCAACCAGGCGCAGTTCATAAGAAACACCTACATGTGAATTGCGAAGAAATATATTATATTATTAGTGGCCATGGACTTGCAGGTGCAGGGCCTGACAGAGTCGAAGTTCGTGGTGGACATTTTCATTATATACCGAAAGGTGTAGAGCATTTTCTATACAACTTAAGTGATTCAGAGCCAATAGAAGCTATTGGTATATATATTGGTTCTGGAAGTGTCGAAGATACTGGCTATCGTTACCTTGGTGATGTTGAAGAAGATGATCTGAAAATTACAAATTAAACACTACTAAAAAAAAATTCTTATAAAAGATTGGGTTTTTATGAAAGCTCTTGTCTGCTTAGAACCTAATAAGTACGAACTTAGAACCGATATTCCAATTCCTGAAATTGGTCAAGGAGAGGTTCTTTGTAAAGTTGAATCAGTAGCTATATGTGGGACTGATCTTGGCATAATAGCTGGCAAATTTTATCCTATGTGGCCGCCTGAATGGCCTTTCATAATTGGTCATGAATGGTCAGGGACAGTCGATAAAGTAGGATGTGGAGTAACAGAATTTAAATCTGGTGATAGAGTTGCAGGGTCTTCAGCTGTAGGTTGTTCTCAATGTAGAAACTGTATGATCGGGAAATATAATCTCTGTTTGAATTATGGAAACAAAGAGTCAGGGCATAGACAATATGGAATGACTGCGCAGGGGGCATACGCGGAGTATATAAATGTTAATGCACGTTCTTTGGTGAAAATCCCTGAAGCAATTAGTTTTGAAGAAGCTGCACTACTTGATACGGCTGGTATAGCACTTCATATTGCAAAAAGAGGAGAAATTAGTGCGGGGGATACTGTGGTTGTAATTGGACCTGGGGCTATAGGCTCGATTGCATATCAGTGTGCAAAGGCTTTAGGAGCGGGAAGAGTGATAGTGGTTGGTAGAGGTCATCGTCTCGAAAAAGCTGAGGAATTAGGCTATGAAGTTATTGATTATGAAAAGGACAATCCTGTTGATAGTATGAAAATTAAAACTGAAGGTAAAGGACCAGATGTTGTTCTTGAATGTGCTGGAACAGTTGTGGCTATTCGTCAGGCTGTTGAAATGATTAAAAAAGGAGGAAGAGTTGTTATTGGGGGAATACCTTCAGAAGAGGCTTCACTTCCTTTAAATAGATTTGTACTTGATGAAATTGATGTAGTTGGTTCACGTGCAGCCCCTAATGCGCTTCCTGAAGTTTTGTCTCTTTATAAGTCCGGTGCTCTTAAATTAAAGACTCTAATAACACACAAATATGATATAAATAATTTTTCAGATGCTCTTGGAACATTTGAGAAAAAATTAGATGGTGCTTTGAAAGTAATTGTTGAACCTTAATGTAATTTTTTATTTTAACCGTGATATTTCAAACTTGCTATTTATTTATAATTTGTATATTTTAGTTATTTAGATTGATAGTTATTTTTTTGATTGTTTCTTTTCAATAAAGCTTTTATTTCTAAGAAGTATTATAGAGGACTTTTAAAATATGCAGATTACTGATGCGGCTTTGGAAAAAGTTAAAGAAGTAATGGAGAATAATGGTGGCGGGTTTGCTGGTATTCTTATTAGTTTTGAAGGTGGCTATAGATTGGATTTAGTGAAAGAAGGCGATGAGGGCCAGTACACTAAAATTGAAAATGACCACATAGGTGTTTTTGCAATGCAAGAACATGTAACGAGGGCAGAGAGGGCTAATGTAGACTTCATAAGTGATGGACCTACTAGCGGATTTAAAGTTACTCGCGATATGCCTGAATCAGAGTCTTCTTTGATGTCACAAATACAAGAAATAATAGACACTGAAATTAATCCAGCTGTTGCATCTCATGGAGGCTCAATCAATCTTCTTGACGTTGAAGAAAAACGTGTTTTTATTCAGATGGGTGGAGGTTGTGCAGGGTGTGGTATGGCAGATGTAACTTTAAAATCTGGAGTTTTAGCAAGGCTTCAGCAATTAGATCCAGAAATCGAAGTCGTGGATACTACTGATCATGCTTCAGGAGAAAATCCATACTATACGCCAAGTAAAAAATAGATTAGTTTTTCTCTCGTTATTGGATAGTAAATTCCATTTTTCCGTGTGCTTCTTTTAAAGTTTTTATAGTATTCTCTTGTTCATCTGAGGTTGCGAAGATGAATCCGAGATATCTGTCACCTTCAGGAAGTTGAACAATTTTTTCTCCTAAAGGAATAGTTATTTCTATTTCTTCTATACCCTTTATTTTTAAACCTTCTTCTTTTCCTTTTACCTCCTTAAGTATTCCAGATTTTGGTATAGGTATCATCATTACTCCTGAAGAAGAAGACATAGGGACTATTTTAGGAATTTTTTCTCCCATTATGTGACTAAGTATAATAGACTCAAGTGAAATTTCATCTAAAAACTTGATAACTCTTGAACATTTACCTCCAATTGTTCTACTTGCAATATCAATGATCCAAGGATTGTCATTACTGTCGATTCTTAATTCAGCGTGAATTGGACCATTTGTAAGTTGAATTGCATTTGAAGCATTCTTAGTTTCTTTCAATATTTTTTTTTGGATAGACTGAGAAAGTTTAGATGGTGTGACATAAATGGTCTCCTCAAAGAACGGTCCTTTAAGTGGTTCGGGTTTGTCAAAAATAGTTAGAGGTACAAACTCTCTATTTACAATAAGTCCTTCCACTGCAACTTCTATCCCGTCAATGTAATCTTCTACCAGAATCATTTTCCCTTCATCTTTTCCGCGAATCAAAACTTCTGGTTCATCTAAAATATTTTTAATTCTTAAATATGCTGCGTTGAATTCTTCTTTGTTGTTTGCTCTTATTACACCTCGACTTCCTGAGAGAAAAGTAGGTTTCATCACACATGGAAAAGAAATGGATTTTGAGATTAAATCTGGATTTTCCTCAGAGGATATTAATTTAAATTCTGGATTTCTAAGCCCTTCTTCAGATAAAATTTTTCTGAGCTCATATTTACTCCGTGTAGCACTAACGGATTCTACAGAATGGCATATAAGCCCTAATGAATTTGCGACCATAGATCCTAGAATTAAAGTTTCTTCATCAATTGCTAGTATTCCTTTTATTGGAAACTTTTCTATATGTTGGATAATTTTTTGTTGACTCAGATTGTTTTTCGAATAATCTAGTGTAATAGAACTGCCAGGGTTTAAATGCCCTAAAATATCAGGTTGATCTGTTCCAATAATTGGATTTATTGAAAGTTTTTCTGAGGCATCTATGTATGCACCAGCTCTGTATGTAGAAGTAGTCATGAGTAAGAGTAAATTATTTTTTTTCATTAGCTTGCGTACCAGCCACCATCTACAAGTATTGAGGTGCCAGTAATTAAATTGCTTGCTTCTGATGAAAGAAAAATACATGGACCTATAAGCTCTTCCATTTTTCCAAATCTTCCCATAGGTGTCCGTTTGCAAATGGCATCGTAAACTAAATGGTCTTCTTTAAGAACATTGGTTAAGGGAGTTTCAATAAAAGTAGGACATATAGCGTTAACTTGTATATTGTCTTCAGCCCAGTCTATAGCAAAAGAACGTGTAAGTGATATAACGCCTCCTTTGCTTGAAGCGTAGGGGGCATAGGTTTGTTTCTTCGGATTACGAAAAACAGACCATCCCATTAAAGAAGCAATATTTATTACCTTTCCTCCATTATACTTTTTCATTTCATTGCCAGCTTCTCTAGTCATAAAAAAATAGCTTTTTAGATTTAAATCGAGCACTTTGTCCCAATCTTCTTCAGTGACTTCGTTTACTGTTTTTCGCACATTGGTTCCCGCATTGTTAACTAAAATATCTAATCCACCTAAATTCATTGAACATTCTGAAATAATTTGTTTGCAGTTTGAAAAATCAGTGATATCTGATTCAATAAAGACACATTTTTTACCTAGCTTTTGAATTTCTTCCTTGATTTCTGTACTTTTAGAAATATCAATATCTGTTATAGCAATATCTGCACCGGCACTCGCAAGACCTATTGCTATGGTTTTACCTATTCCTCTTCCACCGCCAGTAACAAGTGCCTTTTTTCCATTCAAATCAAATAAATAGTGGGTCATTTTCCCCCCTGTAAAAAAATTTAAGCAAGAAGTTAATTTTTTAAATTATTTAAGCATACGATGACTTATTTGTTACTCAAAGCTTAACATTTATCGATTCTGATTAAAATTTTTAAAATAATGCTTTTTAAGACATACTTTAAAGATGTAAAATATAATACATGTGTTTTTAAATCTTTCATCAAGGAATCTTAGGACATCAAACTTTCTAATGTACATGCCGTCATTTTTGACCTTGAAGGTGTTTTTTTTGCTGGAGAGGCAGTTTTGCCTGGTGCTCTAGAGGTTATGAAGACAATCCATGAGAAAAAGTTCCCTCATCGTTTTATCACCAATATTTCTAAGGAAAATGTTTCGGAAATTTATGATCATATGTTCTCAATCGGACTGAATCCGGATAAAAAAAACATAATTGGATTGTTGGACTATGCGGGTATATTTTTGAGAAGAATTTTTAACGATTTAAACACAGTTTTTGTTATTGGATCAGAAGAACTGCGACTTTCCGTTTCCAATGCCGGATTCGAAGATTTGACGCTGGAAAACCCAGATAAAGTAGATATTGTATTGACTGGACTTGATGAAGAATTAACGTATTTTTCACTGAGTAAAGCGTCTTATTTAGTTGCTAAAGGAGCGAAATTCGTATCCATGAATTCAGATGTAAGAAGACCTTCCGGAGCAGGTGCTGAATTTCTTCTTGGAGGTGGTGCTATAGCTGAAGTTATAAGAGTTTCTTCAGGAAAGGATCCAGTTGTTATTGGAAAGCCTTCACCCTATCTATTTCAAGAAGCTATTATCCAGATGAATCTGTCGACTGAAAATATTTTAATGGTTGGAGATAATCTCCGTACAGATATTATTGGGGCATCGAATTTAGGGATGAAAACGGTTTGGATTAATCGTTGGGGAAAAATTAAAGGGGATCCTGAAGTTATTCCTGATCTAGAGATAAAGACTATTGATGAATTACTCCCTTTTTTGTCTTTGTAGTGTTTTACATTTTATTTTTTTTAAGTTTTGCAGTTTGTTTATTTTTTAGAAAAGAAATTTATAAGAAATGAGATTAAAATGCTGATTAAGATACAAGTTATGATAGGAAAATGAAAACTCCATTTTTCCCCTTTTAAATGGATATCTCCGGGAAGTCGCCCGAAAAAAGATATTTTTGGAAAGAACCATAGAATAAGGCCTAAGCATATTAAGGCAATTCCTAGAAAAATTATTAGTTTTGGAAAATTACCTAAAGGGGACAAGTTAATCTTCTGCCTTTTTTAACTAGAGTCTTCATCAAAAGATAAATCATTTTGGAAATCTTTAGGAACTTTTAATCCAAGATGGGTAAAAGCAAGATCTGAAGCACATCTTCCAGACCGAGTCCTTTTCAAAAAGCTTGTACGAAGCAAATATGGTTCGACCATATCTACGAGACTGTCAGTGTCCTCATTAAGAGTTGCAGCCAAAGCTTCTACCCCCACAGGACCACCTTTATAGAGTTCTATTATTGTTTTGAGGTAATTTCTATCTAATTCATCTAATCCCTTTTCATCTACGTTTTCCATAGCAAGAGCCTCATTAGTAGATTCTAAAGTGATGTCTTTCTTGCCTTTAGAGTGTATATAATCTCGAACCCAAAGTAATAGACGATTTGCCGTTCTTGGAGTACCCCTGCTTCTTTTTGCTAGTTCTGCGGAGGCTTTTTCTTCAATTTTTAGATTAAGACGTTTTGCACTTTGATTTATAATAATTTCTAGTTCTTTCTCATTGTAGAAGTCAACGTGATACATTAAGTAGAATCGATCCCTGAGAGCAGCTGTTATTGAACCTGGTCTTGTTGTTGCACCAACAAGTGTAAAACGTTTTAATGAAAAATTCATAGTTCTTGCCATTGGTCCCTGATCTATTACAAAGTCTACTTGAAAGTCCTCTATTGCAGGATATAGGAATTCTTCTACAGTACGAGGTAGTCGATGAAGTTCATCGATAAATAAAACATCTCCTTCTTGTAGGCTAGTAAGTATTCCCATAAGGTCAGCGGGTCTCGATAAAGCTGGACCTGAGGTCTTTACTAATCTAGAGTTCATCTCCTCAGCAATAATATGAGATAGAGTAGTTTTCCCAAGTCCCGGTGGACCATGAAATAAAATATGTCGAACGGGTTCTTCTCTTTTGAGCGATGCATCCATAGCTATAGACAATTTATCTATAAGATTCTTTTGTCCTACGTATTCTGAAAGTTTTGTGGGTCTTAGAGATAAAAATTTGTCTTCTTCTTCTATACTTCCTTTTTGTCCGGAGATACGTCTTTCAATAACCAATTTTGTCCCCTTAATTACTCAGACGAAAAACCTCTTCTAAGATGGATTCAGTAGAGGCTTCATTTCCTATTTTTTCAAGAGCACGGATAACTAAATTCTCTGCTTCATTTGTTTTATAGCCTAATTGTGTAATCAATACTTCAGTTGCTTCAGAAGAATTTGAGTTTTGATTAAATGATTTTGTGATTTTATCTCCATTTTGGGATTTAAAAATCTTATTAAACTCTTGAGACTGAAGTTTGGAGACGATTTGTTCAGCTTTTTTTTTGCCTATACCAGGGAGTTTGTTAAGTACAGGCAAATTAGAATTTGCTATAGCATCGGCAATGAGATCGGGGGATATTCCTAATGCCTTTATTCCACTCCTTGCACTTATTCCAGGGACTTTAATAAATCTTATGAAAAAATCCCTTTCTTCTTTCGACAAAAATCCTATTAGTCTTGGTATCATTTGACTAGAGGTAACATTACCTTCTAGATAATGATATGTATGCAGTTCAATAGGTTGATTTTCTTCCATTTTTATTTGTATTTCTGGTACCGCGTATCCACCAATATACATTTCATATGTCACACCAGTTTCGTTACAAATAGAGATGGTGTCATCTTCAACATATTCTACTTTCCCAAAAATTTTACTTATCATTTATAACCATTCTTATAAAATTAGTTTCTAGTAAAATGACGATCAAAATCACAATAGGCAGCCGCAATTGCATCAGCTAGATCAGGTGGTTCTGGCAAATCAGTCAAATTGAGACGTTGTTGGACTACCATTTGAATTTGCATTTTGGTTGCTCTTCCTACACCTAACAAAGATTTTTTTATTTCAGTTGCTGAATAATTATGAACGGGAATTTTTTCTTTAGATGCAGCAAGTAGGATAACTCCTCGAGCATGACCCATAATAATTGAAGTTCGTGGATGATTGTAGTGACTATATAAGTTCTCTACTGCCATTACATCTGGCTTATGTTCTAAGATTATTTTAGAAAGGTCTGTAAATAAATTGCATAGTTTAATTTCTAAGGTGTCTTTTTTTTTGTTATTCAATACTCCACCTTCTACAAGAATAGGATCTTTTCTTTTGTCTTCAGCTAGTAGTATAGCATAACCCGTACATGCGAGACCTGGATCTATACCTAGGATGTAGTAGGGAGAATTTTGTGTTTTCATCTAAAAGTATTTCGTTTAGGCGGTAATTTCAAAGAGTTACTTTTTCCATTTCTTCATCAGAAATATCGAAGTTCGCGTAGACACTTTGAACATCGTCGTTATCTTCTATCGATTCAAGTAAACGTAGCATTTGCTCAGCATCTTTTCCTTCAAGTTTTATAGTTGTTTTTGGAATCATTGAGACCTCTGCTGATTCCGGAATGAATTTATTTTCTTTAATTACATTAAGCACGAATTCAAATTTTTCAGGTGTAGTATGAATTTCGTAAAATTCTTCTGTAACCTGCATATCTTCTGCATCAGATTCAAGAACTATCTCCATGAGACGGTCTTCATCGTGATCAATTTTAGGAATTAATATGAGTCCTTTTTTTTCAAAATTCCAAGATACTGCATTAGGTTCTGCCATGTTCCCAGAGCC
>CEOQ01069933.1_pt1 | contig 23787 bp, 24 predicted proteins | sample 361351 | NCBI WGS metagenome assembly CEOQ01 (sample SAMEA2619907, study PRJEB7988) | marine metagenome | biome: marine biome (ENVO:00000447); feature: deep chlorophyll maximum layer (ENVO:xxxxxxxx); material: "saline water (ENVO:00002010), including plankton (ENVO:xxxxxxxx)" | depth 60 m | reverse complement strand
ATTTTTTTTGCATCGGCTTGAGATTTATTAAATGTGACTATTACATTATAACCATTTTTATGCAAACATTGCGTGATTGCTAAACCAATTCTCTTGGTGCCGCCAGTTATTAATACCGTTTGATTCATTGTCATAGTATTATATTAAGGATTATTGAAGAAAAGTACATAAACTTAAAAATTAAAATTTATTTATGACCACAAATAAGCATTTATATCAGTATCTCATCGAAAAGATTAAAAAATCAGGAAGGTTGCAGTTTTCTGAATTTATGAATGATGTCCTCTATAATAATGATTTTGGTTATTACATCAAGAAAGAAAATATTTTTGGAAACAAAGGTGATTTTATAACAACTCCAATTACATCTCCATTATTTGGTGAATGCTTGTCTCAAGAGTTTATAAATTTAAAAGAATATTTGAAAGAATCATCAATTTTAGAATTTGGAGGAGGGGATGCTAGCCTTTTAATTTCTATATTAAAAACATTACAAAAGAAAAAATGTTTACCTGAAAAATACATTATTATTGAGATATCACAAAGATTAATAGAATTACAGAAGAAGAACATAAAAAAAGAAATTCCTGAATTATTAAGTTTAGTTGAATGGAAGAAGAGTTCAGAGAAGGTCTCAATAGACGGATTACTAATTGCAAATGAGTTTTTTGATTCATTACCTACTGAAAGATTTAAATTTGATAACGATAAATTTTTAATATCATATATATCAGAATCTAATGGAAGCCTAAAAGAAGTTTGGGATAAGATTACTGATGAACAAAAAAAAGAACTTCAAACTGCAGTTGGAAAAAAAGATAAAAAATTTCCAAATAACTATGTTAGTGAACTAAACATGGAATATAAAAAATGGGTTAAGAATATCAGCAAATCCATCAATAATGGAATTATTATGATTATCGACTATGGATATAATAGTAAAGAATATTTTTTAGATGACCGTATGGAAGGGACTCTCGTATGCATACATAATCACCAACCTAATTTTGATCCATTGATTAATATAGGAAGCCAAGATATATCATCGTTTGTAAATTTTTCACACATATCTAATTTGGCTGTTAAAAATGGTTTAACAGTAGATGGGTATCTTCCTCAATCAAGCTTATTATTAAATCTAGGAATTCTTGAAATATTTGAAACTAAAGATTATAGAGCTGACAAAAAAGTTGACGAATTAAACAAATTGAAAAATATACTTTTACCAAATACAATGGGCGAAATATTTAAAACTTTAGTTTTAACAAAGAATATAGATAGAAAATTATTATCTACAAAAGAGTATAATCAAATAAATAAGCTTTAATATGGATTTTATTCAAATATTAATTTTATCAATCATACAGGGTGTAACGGAATTTTTGCCAATATCAAGCCAATCACACCTAATTCTTACATCATCTTTGTTGGGTATGAAAGACCAAGGATTAAGTTTTGATATAGCTCTTCATACAGGTTCTTTGATTGCAATTTTAATTTATTATAAAAAAGAAATTAGCAAAATATTTTCACTATCTGATGAGGGTATTCAGTATTTAAAATTAATCATACTTGGATCTATTCCTTTACCCATAGTAGGAATACTATTTATAGATTTGGTTTCAACTAATATGAGAACTGTAGAGTCAATTGCTCTGATGACAATAATATTTGCAATAATTCTATATTTAGCTGATATCAAAAAGAATGATGACATAAATAAACTAAAATCTATCAGTATATTTACAATTGTTTTTATTGGTTTCATGCAAACACTTGCAATCATGCCTGGTGTATCACGAGCTGGAATAGTCATTACGGCTGCATTACTTGCAAACTTCAGCAGATATGACTCCATTAAGATTGCATTTTTATTATCTATCCCTGCCATTTTTATGGCAACGGTGTATCAGTCTATGCAGTTATATAAAATTGGAAATATTGAAATTTTTAATGAACATTTGTTAGGAATGTTTTTATCTTTCATATTCTCATATATAACGATTCATCTATTTATATCAACAATAAATAAAATATCATTTACTCCATATATTATTTATAGATTGATATTAGGTGTTATTTTACTTGGATTTGTTTAAGAAATTTTTCAAACAATCTTGAGCAATCTCTTTGTGAGCATTTTCAATAATATTTTGTATTTCCTTATTTGATTTTTTTTGATTCTCTTCTTCTAATTTATACGATTTAATTTTAGTAATTAAGCTTTTAAAAAAATCTTCAAGCTCGCACACCACTAATTCCATGAAATTAGTTAATCTTTCTTCCTTTCTAATATCAAGCTTTTTAACAAGAGATAAAAGTTTCTGATATTCTGTAGGACTTTCAGGATAATAGGCGCTATATTCTTGAGCACAGTTTCGTAATAACTGTGATAAGTCTTTATACTCATTTGGAACCTTACATCTTTCACAAAAAGCATCTATATCATTAACATAATTAGCAATATGTAATGCAATATTTTGTAGTTTGGAACGATATTTTGGATCTCTCAGTTTTTTAATATGCATTAAATTTTGTTTTGACCATTCAGGCGCTATTATTTTCATGGCATTGATTTCGTCTAAAAAAGAAAAGAAACTGTCTACATCATTTGTTTTATATATCTCAAGCCATTTTCTTTCTGGCGTTAAGTATTTAAGCTCACCACTTTTAACAATTTCTTTTAACTTATCGATTGTCTCTTGTGTAATTGCAAAATTTTCAAGGTTTGCGTAAAACCTTGCAACTCTTAGAACTCTTAGAGGGTCTTCTGAAAAAGCATCCGAAACATGCCTTAGTTTTCCGTTTTTAATATCTTCTTGTCCATTAAATGGATCAATGAGGTTTCCATCTTCATCTTGCGCTATGGCATTAATGGTTAAATCTCTTCTTGCTAAATCTTCTTCTAAAGTTACATTTGGATTTGCATCAAACTCAAAACCTGTATAACCATGACCTGATTTTCTCTCTGTTCTCGCTAGCGCATATTCTTCACCCGTTTTAGGATCAATAAATACAGGAAAATCTTTTCCGACTTGTTTAAAACCCTTTGCCTTCATTTCATCAGGTGTTGAGCCCACAACAACCCAATCTTTTTCTTTTACAGGGATACCAAGTAATTTGTCACGAATTGCGCCACCTACTAAATATATTTTCATTTTAACGCCCTGATCTTTTTCTCCATTCATTAATCTCTGTTTCACTAAGTGAACTATTAAGATAGGTAGGAACGACTTGTTCTATAAATGTTGTGCCTTTGATTCCTGTATCGCTAACACTATCAACTTGCAAAGAATGATAATTATCGATAGTAAAAATTTTACCAGGCAGGCGCTCAAAAATATATGCTTGTATTCTTGAGAGAAAATCAGGAAGAGGTATTACAAATCTCTTAATTTTCATAAACTCTAAAGTAAGCTTAATCAGTTCATGAAAGGTATAAATTTTTGGACCAGTGATGTCAATAGCTTGATTATATGTTTTTTTATCATTAATGGATTCAATTATTATCTTGGTAAGATCTCCTACATAAATAGGTGCAAATTTTGAGTATGGGCAAGCAAGTGGGAAAATAGGACTATATTTAAGAATTTTAGCAAACCTATTGAAAAAAGTATCATTTTCGCCAAACACCACGGATGGTTTAACTATTGTTACATTACAAAAGTTTGACGTAATCTCTAATAAATATTTCTCAGCCTCAGCTTTACTTTTCATATAGTTGCTTGTATTGGAATTCATTGAGTTTAGTGAGCCTATATGTATCATACGTTTTATTTTATGATACTTTATTACATTCGAAATCTTTTTCACCAAATTGACATGGAGATTTTCAAAGCTATTAATACTATCCAATTCGTTTAAGATACCAACTGTATTGATTACCAAATCAGAATCTTTTGTATATTCTCTTAAAGCAATGTCATCATTAATATCTGCTTCAACAATCTTTATATTAGGAATAACTAAAAGCTTTTTATTTTTTTCCCTGCTTCGAGTAAGAATAGTAATATTATTTGAGAATTTAGATAATTCAAATACAAGTCTGGAACCAATAAATCCTGTACCACCAAGCATCGTAATATTATTTAAATCTAACATGAAATAATTATTTATATAGTTAGTATAGTCTTATCAGTCTGCTATTTTGTATATTTTTTTATTTCTACAGAAATTTTCCCTGACGCTTCCATAGTTATTAATCCACATGATGCGCCTCCTTGTGTTCTGGTCTTACCAGCTGCACCAGGGTTTAAAACATAAGGTTTCGTACTCATATCACAAATATGTTTATGAGTATGACCATAGATAATGAATAATGCATCAGGATGTGATTCTCTCAGAGAATTATGGTAATCGATAGCATGTTTATCTCCATGCTCAATAACAATATCACCAAATTGTGTATGAATTGTTTCTATTTTTGATAAATCTTGATAATCATCATTATTGCCATTGACAGCAATAATATCTCGACAAGATTTTTTCAAATTATTAATTATATTAATATCGCCTACATCTCCAGCATGTATAACGTAAGAATTTTTATTTATTAAATTACTTATTTCTGGATGTAAATCAGAATGTGTATCTGAAATTACAATGAATGATATTTCCTTATCACTTATAGTTCTTTGTTGGTTTTTCATTTTAATCTTTAGAAAATAGTTGCGCCAAAAATCTTAATCGCATCATCTTCAATTCCTAGCACCAATCGGCCTAAGAAATCTCCATCTACTGTTTCACTTTTTTGTTTGTAGAGGACTGTTACATACTCATTCCTTCTCAAACATCCTAAAAATTCTCTTTCTTTTGTTAAACTAGTTAAAAGCTCACTACCTGCCCATTGTTTACCAAGCGTAACTTCATCAGTTCCCATAAGTAATTTTTTTGAAAAATTCTTAGTAAAACCTCCATAGTCTTTGTTGTTAGAAGTTTCTACTAGATTATCCCAGAGAGGGTCTGCAATCTTTAAGATTTCTTGATCTGTTAGTTCAAGAAGCTTCATTTATTTTCTCAAGAAGCTTCTTCTTTTTTTTCTTCTTTTTCTTCGTCAACCAAATGATATACAGGCGCTTTTTCGAGTTCAAACTTACCAGTTTTTGGATCTCTGCGTGAAACTGTTAAACAGTGCCAATTATCATCATCCAATTTAAGAAAATCACCGCGATAATAATAACCAGGCCAACGAGTTTCCTCACGGAACATTGTGTGTTCCGCAACACATTGAGAAACTAGCACACGGTGTTTTAATTCCCAAGCTCTCATGAGCTGGTGATAATCTTCAGCTCCTATATGCTCAAGATCTTCTGTTAAAGTATCTAATAACTCTAGACCTCTCTTTAACATTTTACCATTGGTCATATAATGAGTACCGATTCCTCCACAGTAGTCATCCATAATTTTTTGTAGTCTTTGTAAACCTTGTATTGGTAATAAATAACTTGGAGATACTGTGCCACCTGTAATTTCATTTCTACCAACAGTATAGTTTTCCATAGGTTGATATACTTCTTTTTTGAACTTTTCACATTGGGTTTCAGTAACTTTAATATTTTCCGCTTTTTTGTCGTTTATATATTTAACGGCTGCTTTAGCGCATAATCTACCTTCAGTGAAAGACCCGGATGAGAAAGCATGTGCTGTACCACCAGCAGCATCGCCAGCAGCAAACAATCCATCTATCGTCATCATCCTGTTGTAACCCCAAAAATATTCTGGTGGCGAAAGATCTTCTGGTCCACTACACCAAGCGCCAGAACAGGTAGCATGAGACCCCATAACATAAGGTTCAGATGTAGTTAGTTCAGGGTTTTGATATTTAGGATCAATGTCTTGTGACGCCCAAACAACAGCCTGTCCAACTGTCATACCTAAAAAGTTTTCCCATCCTACTTCTTCTAAGTGAGGATCTTGAAAAGCTTCCATGGTAACCATATGGATTGGACCGCCTCCAGCAATTGTTTCTTGAATGAAAGCATGGTTTCTTAAACATGTTGGCACTGGATGATGATCAATATATTCACCAACCATTGCTTTTGTATTGTCATACCATTTTTTCTCATAGTTTTCGCCAGCAGCATTTTGAGTATATGTTTTAAGATGTAAAAAATACGCTCCAACTGGCCCATAACCATCTTTAAATCTTGTTAACACAATTCGGTTTTCCATCTGTGTCATCTTTGCTCCAACAGCTATAGGTAATGCGTATGCAGAACCATTGCTCCATGGCGCATACCAAGTACGTCCCATACCTTCACCTACTGCTCTTGGTTTAAAGATATGTGAGGCACCGCCAGCAGCACAAATTACTGCTTTTGCACGAAATACATGGAAGTCACCAGTACGCATATTAAAGCCACAAGCTCCTCCAATCCTGTTTTCTTGTGTCTCATCCATCAAAAGATGAGTAATCATGACCCTGTTATAAATTTTATCAGCTGACTTTTTGGCAGCTTCAGCTACAATCGGCTTGTAACTTTCACCATGGATCATAATTTGCCATTTTCCTTCACGCTGATATCTTCCAGTTTCCTTGTTACGCATCAATGGCAGTCCCCATTCTTCAAACATATGAACTGCAGAGTCTACATGACGTGCCATATCGTAAGCTAGATCTTCACGAACCATTCCCATCAAATCATTTCTTGCATAACGAACGTGGTCCTCGGGTTGATTTTCACCCCATTGCATACCCATATAACAATTAATTGCATATAAACCTTGAGCCACAGCACCACTTCTATCTATATTAGCTTTTTCAGCACAGATAATTTTAAGGTCTTTACCCCAGTATCTAGATTCGAAAGTGGCGCCAGTACCTGCCATACCACCTCCAACTATAAGAATGTCACAATCTTCACGAACAGTTTTAATAGCCATTAGTAATATACTCCTTGTTTTAATTTACCAACTTTATCCATTTCTGGTAAACCATCATCAGCAGTTTCAACCTCTCCAGTTTTAAGATATTTTGGTTCGTTATAAAGCAATTCTGATTCATACATTTCTTGAGTAGGATTATTTTCTTTTGCAAGTTCTGGAATACATTCACCCCATGGTTTTGTTGTTATAGGTGAGCAAAAGTTTTTTTCCGTACCATTTCTAAATTTAATCTTCCAAGAGATAGTACCTTTTTCTTCTTCTCGAAGTACACGGACACTATGCCCTAAAGGTGCAAAGTCAGCATAACCCCTAGCATCTATTGCATTTTGATCACAAGCTTTTACACATGAATAGCATTCCCAACACATATTAGGTTCTATATTAACTGCACGTCTTAAAGTCTTGTCAATGTGCATAATGTCTGACGGACAAATATCAACACACATTCCACACCCATCACATCTTGTCATGTATACAAAAGTTGACATAATTACTCTCTCCTTAATTTTCTAATCATATAATTCATTAATAATTCTTTGGTTGTTCTCTTCTTATACCTAAACCAAATTGTTTAGGCTTATCTGCAGGTTCTGGCAGATTACTTCTTGAGCCATCTGCTTCTGCTAAATGTTTTTGTATTGCTGCACCAGGTTTATAAAACATATGAGCAAATTTTGACCAATAAACACCACCAAATAAAACTATATTTGAAAGTATAAATAAAATTAAAAATAAACTAGCTAATCCTGATGCGCCTATTGTTTGTGTATATGACCATAGTAGTGCTGTTGATTGTGTTGCTAGAAGCGATAAGACAAATAAGTCAGCAAAAATTACGTGATACCATGGATGGCCTTCTGCAGAAACATTAACTCTTATAGCAAACCAAAACCAAAAACCTCCCACACACGTCATTATCGCACCAATATGCCAGAGCATTGGAAGTAATGGAGGTGTAATTGACGATGGAGTGGAATAGTAGAAGATCATAATAAAAGAAGTTACCCAAAAAATTATAGTTCCATACATTCCTAGTAGATGTGCAGTTCTACGTTGGAAAGTGCAAAATTCAGATGATGTTAAGATATCAGACGCAACTGTTTTTAGTATGATAGATGCTTTTTCTCCCGTGCTAACAGTCCTTGTTGCCGATTCTTTCGCTTTTTTAGCATTTTCAAAGAAATATTTAACATTTTTTTTATGAATCATATCAAGGATAGTTCCGCCGATTACTAAAATAATCATTAAAATTACAAATATCTGCATTGCTATTGATGGCATCACACTAGAAAGTATAGAAAACGGATTGATAGTTAGCATAGTTTTTTTCGATCTCCCTTTTTTAATATAATCTCAATTTATGAGGTATTCAGCATATCTTACTCATGCGATTATAATAGATTATGCCTATATTAGGAATTAATTATTTACAAAAAAATGAAAAATTTTATTTTGATTGATAATAATTCATTAATATTTCAGCAACTTCTTTTCTCGCAAATTCCTGAGGCAATTCCTCTCCATTAGATAGCATTTCCCTTACTTTTGTACCTGATAGAAGCACAAAGTCGTCTTTATTATGGTCTTTTACATCCCTCATCATTACAACTTTATTTAGTTTTTTTGAATATGCTGTATGGTCTGCAGCAAAAATCTCAATTTTTAATGATTCTTTTACAATAGGATTTTCGAATATTTCTTGAGCATCAAAAGCGCCATAATAATCGCCTACCCCCGCATGATCTCTCCCAATAATTAAATGGGAACATCCGCAATTTTGCCTGAAAGTTGCATGGAGTAATGCCTCTCTAGGCCCAGCATAAAGCATGTCAAAACCGAAACCTGAAATAATTGCTGTATTTGGAGCAAAGTATAATTCAACCATTTTTCTAATAGCTTTATCTCGAACATCTCCAGGTATATCACCCTCTTTTAGTTTACCTAATGTCATATGAATAAGAACTCCATCAGCATTTATTCTATCTAATGCCATTTTACATAACTCTTCATGCGCCCTATGCATAGGGTTTCTTGTTTGGAAAGCAACGGTTTTTAACCATCCAGAACTTTGAAGTTTTTGTCTTATTTCAGAAGCTGTTGCAAATGTATTTGGAAACTCCTCAGGAAAGTAACTATAATTTAAAACTTTTATTTCTCCCGCGATTAAAAACCTACCAGATGATAAAAAATTTTTAACTCCAGGGTGGTTGGAATCATTAGTTCCAAAGACATTTTTTGCTATTTCATTAATTTCATTTTCACCTAATTCTTCTATTGATTGAACTGACTGAATTGCAAGAGGTGGATTACCATCAATATTAGGGTCCAATAAGGCAATTCTTTCACCAACCTCAATTCCATCTATAGAATTATTCAAATTCATAATTGGAATGGGCCAAAACAACCCATCCATCATCTTCATTGATTTTGCAATACTAATTGAGTCATTTTTATTCATGAATCCTGATAATGGGGTAAAATATCCTGCCCCCAACATAACTGCGCATGATGCTGCTGACGAGTTAAGAACAACCTTTTTTAAATCCTTTGATTCTTTGAGTAAATCCTGTCTTTCGCCATCATTATTGACATATAGGGGCAATAGCTCTTTCGATCCATGAGGCTCTATCAAATTTTGCATGAAAAATCCATAAAATTTTAACTATATTTTAATTGATGAACTAAAAAAGTAATATTATAATTCACAAAACTTATATATCAAAGAGATATATCAAGTCGGGAATATACTGTAAAATCCAGTATTTTTATCAAGGAAAATATATAAAAGGTGAACTATATGGAAGAAGTTTTAGAAATCAGAGACGGGTGTACAACACCTACTCAATTATTAAAAAGTAAGGCATTTGCTCAATATTTAGAGATTTATAAAAAACAGTTTATAAAAGATCTTGAAAAAAGAGATGATTCAAGCCTAAGTGAAGAGGTTTCACACAAACTTGAATATATTAAGAGTATAGAGCCTAAGATATATATTTCTATACTAGAAGGATCAACTCCATTTTCTGGAGATGATTTAAGAGACTTCCGCGATGCAGTACAGTTCCTAGATGGGGCATTTCACCACTATAGAACCAAATCCTATTCTCGTCTTGTAAGATTACATAATGAATTATTAGATCAATCTTTAAATAGTGAAGAAATTAAAGATAAAGTTTCGATTAAAGCTGAAAAACTTTCTAACCTAATTATTGAAACTAGAAGAATACTGCTTATAAAAGTTGGGCTTGGAGAAGGGGTCAGAAGAACAAAAGGCCTTGATTGCAGACCAAATGTCGCAGTAGGGGAGATTTCTGGGCATTACATTAAATTGCCTGGTGATTATTCAAACCTAAATCAGGTACCTATGACTAGTTGTTCAGATATGCGTACTGGTGTTTACTATACAACACACGCGAACAAAAGAGCATATCCTTTTTTTGCACTAGATCATAATCCGATTAAAAATGATTTATTTAAACCAGAAGAATATGTAGCGATACCATTTGAAATTGGAGCATGGAATATATTGTGTTACATCCATAAAACTCGTGGCTACATTGAGATTGAAGCAGGTTTGTTAAACCTATTTCCATTCGCAAAAATTGAAAATGTAACAAAAAAACAACCTGATGGAATATTTGTTTTAGGTTGCCCTAATTCAGATATGAAAGACTTAGGTTACTACCACGACAAAGAAAATGATCTTTTAGTTGGATTAATACCTGGACTGGATGATTGTCAATATTTTGGGTATGGAAAAAAACCAATGCTAACTTTACATAATGTGCTTTGTATAATTAAAGGGGATTTACCATTACATTGTGGCGCAACAAGGTATGTAGTTAGGTTTGATGAAAAAACGAATGAACCGTACATTTTTGACTCGTTAATCAAAGCAGATGATATGGGTAGAGCTATATTAAAGGAAAATGGATCAGGTGAAGAGGTTCCATATTTCTATGGTACTGAAACAGGGGCCTTCGCGTGTTTAGATGGATTTAGTGAATATGCCAAAATGCAAATGGAAGGTAGAGAAATTGGATACAATAAACATTCTGGTACGAATGCTAGACAAATTGTTCCAGTAACAGAATATTCTGAAATTTCAACTGGATCGGAATTAGACATTTTATTATATCTAAATAATTACGATATCATCCCTCAAGGTGAATCCTGCATGAAAGCTGATATGAAACCGGGTGATGCGCTTGAGCATTTTAGAAGTGGCGCCCGTGTTGCTGCAGGTAGTACTCAGACACATAGAGGAGAGGTTGAAATAAGTTATTGGGCTAATCCTTTCCCTTTATTGAAGGACAAAGAATGGAAGGTTTTGCCTGAACATGCTGAAATGTGTGAAAAATTTGAAAAAATTGAAAAAAGATTTTTTGATAATTTTAAACAACGTGTATCCGATGGTAAAATGAAAATAGGAGTTGCACATAGCATGTTAATGGCAGGTGTTTATAAAGAAAGCAGTGATGATGTTCTTAAAAAAGGCGGTTTTTCTGAGAGAGAAATGGTTGAACATCATGGCCCAGAACGAGCAGCTCATGACATGATAGATTTAATAAAGTCAGCAGCTGTAGAAAAGAGAAAAAGAATGAATAATGGTAAAGCAAAAGAAGTTGATATAACAATAGCTACCATTGGTGATAGCAGAACAGGGAAGTCAGAAATGGCTGAAAAAATGGAAGGCGTATTGAGCATGAGTCTTATCTAAAAAGCTTGATATATTCTAAAAATTACTTATAATTGTATCCATATCATTTCAACAGTTTCATTTTCATTTTGAAAAAAAATTCGTAAATACTTGGAGGAAATTTTTTAATGAGCAATGTTATAGAAATAACAGATGCTTCTTTTGAAGAAGAGGTTCTTAAATCAGATATACCTGTTCTTTTAGATTTTTGGGCAGAGTGGTGTGGCCCCTGTAAATCTCTAAGTCCAATAGTTGATGAGACATCAAAAGACTATGAAGGAAAAATTAAATTTGCAAAAATTAATGTTGATGAGAATGCTGACACTACTAAAGAATTTGGTATACGAGGAATCCCTACTCTAATACTTTTTAAAAATGGAGAAAAAAAAGAGACGAAAGTTGGTCTCTTAACTAAATCAGAACTTACATCATTTCTAGACAACAATATATGATTTCAATAAACCCTTACAATAACCCACAATAAAATTATGAACTTAACTGAACTTAAAGAAAAACCAATCCAAGAACTGGTCCAAATTGCTGAAGGTATGGGTGCTGAAAATGTCAGCAGACTCAAAAAACAAGATGTTATTTTTACCATTTTAAAAAATCATTCATCGAGCGGCGAAGATATTTCTGGGGGCGGAGTCTTGGAGATATTGCAAGATGGATTTGGTTTTTTAAGATCCTCAGGAAGTTCATATTTAGCTGGACCAGATGATATTTATGTTTCACCTAGTCAGATAAGAAAATTTTCACTGCGAACAGGTGACACCATATTAGGTAAGATTAGACCTCCAAAAGAAGGGGAAAGATATTTTGCGTTATTAAAAGTTGATGGAGTCAATCATGATGATACTGAGAATTCCAGGAATAAAATTTTATTTGAAAATCTTACACCTCTGCATGCTAACGAAAGATTAAGATTAGAACGTGGAAATGGTAGCAGCGAGGATATTGCTGCAAGATTAATTGATATTGCGTCGCCAGTTGGTAAAGGTCAAAGAGGTTTGATTATATCTCCCCCAAAAGCCGGTAAAACAATAATGCTTCAAAATATTGCTCAAAGCTTAACTTCAAATAATCCAGATTGTGAATTAATAGTTCTACTAATTGATGAAAGACCCGAAGAAGTGACAGAAATGTCAAGAATGGTCAAAGGGGAAGTAGTTGCAAGCACATTTGATGAACCCGCACATAGACATGTTCAGGTTGCTGAGATGGTTATAGAAAAAGCAAAAAGACTGGTTGAGCATAAGAAAGATGTAGTTATCCTATTAGATTCAATAACAAGGCTTGCAAGAGCTTATAATACAATGGCTCCTTCATCAGGAAAAGTATTAACTGGTGGGGTAGATGCAAACGCATTAACAAAGCCAAAAAAATTCTTTGGTGCCGCAAGGAATGTGGAAGAAGGGGGAAGCCTTACTATATTAGCAACAGCTCTAATAGATACAGGGTCAAAAATGGATGAAGTGATTTACGAAGAATTTAAAGGTACTGGAAATATGGAGATACATCTAGATAGAAGAATTGCTGAAAAAAGAATTTATCCAGCTATTAACATAAATAGATCTGGAACAAGAAGAGAGGAATTACTGACAACTCAAGAGGAATTACAAAGAATTTGGATTTTAAGAAAAGTTCTTCATTCTATGGACGAGCTCGATGCAATGGAATTTATGCTAGGCAAACTCCAGTCATCTAAGACAAATGCAGAATTCTTTGAAGCTATGAAAAAATAATTAATTCCCTATATCTTGTCTGTAAAAAATTAAATCACTATTTTCTTTTGTAAAAGCCTCATCTTCATAAGCTTTAATTTTTTTCATATTTTCATAAGCCAATGAAACAGCGTTTTCTTTATCAGGAGCTGTTACATTTATTGATAAAATTCTGCCACCTATAACCTTTATTTTTCCATTTTCTATTACAGTGCCAGAATGAAATATTTTTATAAAATCATTTTCAATAATTTCAGATAAATCTAAATAAAAATCTTTTTTAAATTTACCTGGATAACCTTTAGATGCCAGAACAATAGTACAACAGAAAAGAGGGTCACTGTCATTTTCTTCTTCTTCAAAAATATCAAAAGCTAGATTTTCAACCCCAGATATTAAATCTAATAAATCTATATTGTAATGATTAAGAGCTATCATTATATTTTGTGTTTCTGGATCTCCAAGTCTACAGTTATATTCAAGAATATTTATTTCACCATTCTTATCAACCATCAATCCTATATATAAGAATCCCAAATAATCAGACCCAACTTTTTTATTAATAGATGCAATTGTTTTTGCATATATTTCCTTTATTTTCATATTTAACTTATAGAGAAAGTTTTTATTTTCTAATACAAACGGATGTGTAATTGCACCCATCCCCCCAGTATTTGGTCCAGAATTATATTCATCTCTTGATTTATAATCTTTAGTCAACGGTAGAAGTATTCCAAAATTTCTAAAATTACATATATAGATTGCTGACATTTCAATCCCTGTCAAAAACTCTTCTATTAACACCTTTTTTGAGGAGTCATCATTCATAAGTTGTGTAATTGCTTCTAATGAATCTTCAAAACTATCTGTTATTACCACTCCCTTTCCAGATGCCAAGCCATCAGCTTTAATTACTACTGGATATTTCCTAGTAGAAAGATATTTAGTAGCAGATTGTTTTTCTGAAAAAGATTCCGAAGAAGCTGTTGGCAAATTATTTTCATTCATGAAGGATTTTGCGAAAACTTTTGATCCTTCCAATCTAGCATGTTCTTTAGTTGGTCCAAAAATTCTTAACCCTTCTGCGTTAAATCTATTTACTATTCCATCAACAAGAGGTGCTTCTGGGCCAACAATTGTAAGATCAATTGAATTTTTTTTTACAAAATCTATTAACGAGTCAATATCAGTAGTTTTTAATTTAATATTAGTTGTTTTTTTTTCAAAAAAAGTTCCACCGTTTCCTGGAGCAACATAGATAGAATTTATTTTTTCAGACTTACTGAGATTCCATGCTATTGCATGCTCTCTCCCTCCCTGACCTATTACCAAAACTTTTAATAACATATTTAATGTTTGAATACTCGGATACCAGTAAAAACCATTGACATTTTATGCTGATTTACAGCTGAAATTATTTCTTTGTCCTTTATTGAACCACCTGGTTGTATAATACTACTTACCCCAATTTTTTTAGCTAAGTCAACATTGTCTCTAAAAGGAAAGAATGCTTCAGATGCCATCACACAACCTTTGAGATTTATTTTTTGCTTTTTTGCTTTATCTCTAGCTATATTAGTTGAATCTATCCTACTCATTTGTCCAGCTCCTATACCTAAGGTTTTCTTATTTTTAACAAAAACGATAGCATTTGATTTTACAAACCTTGTTACCTTAAAGGCAAATAATAAATCATTAATTTCTCTCAATGAGGGCTTTTTTTTAGTTACAAAATTTAAATTATTTTTTGCTATAGACTTTGAATCAGACTCTTGAATTAGAAAATTACTTTTTAGCGCTTTCATATCATATGATTTTATTTTGGGGTCAAATTTATCAATTATTAATAATCTTATATTAGGCTTAGCCTTCATGATTTTTAGGCCATTATTAGTGACTTTTGGGGCTATGATGACTTCTACAAATTGCCTGCTAACTATTTTTTGAAGCAACTTATCGTCTAAACCCTTATTAAATGCAATTATTCCTCCAAAGGCAGAAGTAGGATCTGTTTTATATGCATAATCATATGCTTTTGATAATGAAACATTTTCACATACGCCGCAAGGGTTTGCATGTTTTACAATCACACATGCCGGTTTTGTAAATTGTTGAACACAACTGTATGCGCTTTCTGCATCAACTATATTATTATATGAAAGTTCCTTGCCTGAGACTTGATTAAAGTCAAATCCACAAAAACTTGGACTCTTTATTTTATATAACTTTCCTTTTTGATGAGGATTTTCTCCATATCTTAAAATCTGTTTCATTTCCAAATTTATATTAAATGAATCAGGAAGAGTTGACACAGATGATTTATCTTTTTGCTGAAGATAATTTGTAATTGTTTGATCGTAAATAGAGGTTTTAGAAAAGACTTTCTGCGCAAGATAGAACCTTGTTTTTTCTTTTGTATTTCCAAATTTCTCTATTTCTTTAATTACATCATCATAATCTAGTGGGTCAGTTATTACAGTTACTCTTTTGTAGTTTTTAGCAGCAGCACGTAGCATTGTTGGTCCACCAATATCAATATTTTCAATTGCATCTGCTAGTTTACATTTTGGATTTAATATTACTTTTTCAAATGGATATAAATTAACAATCACTATGTCAATTAAACTAAAATTATCTTTCAAATTTTTTAAATCTTGCTTATTTTTAGCCAAAATTCCTGCATGAATTTTTGGATGCAATGTCTTTACACGACCCTCTAGAATCTCATTAAAGTTTGTGAATGTTGAGATAGAAATGTTAGGAATGTTTTTAGACGTCAAAAACTTTGCAGTACCGCCAGTTGATAAAATGTTATAATTATTTTCTACTAATTTTTTTGCGATTTGATCAATATTGCTTTTGTCTGAGACACTGATGATTGCAAACTTCTTATTTATCTTAGATGCCATTTAAAATATCTATTGAATCTTATAATCTTTAATCCTTTTAATCAATGTTCCGCGATTTATTCCTAGATAATCAGCTGTTTTAGTGACATTTCCGCCTAGATAGTTCAGAACAGTTGAGATTAATGTTTTTTCGGTTTCAGAGACAAATAGGTTATGAAGATTGCTAACCCCAGAACCGTTCATTTTTTTTAAATAAGAGATAGTTTCTTGCTTGATTGTTTTGCTAAGTGAATTATTTTCAAGATTTTTAATTTCTCTTTTTTTACGCATTTAATGAATACCCCAATTACTCATTTTTTAGATTTTTTACAGAAAACATCCGAAACCATACTATACTACAAATATAGTTCTAAGTATCGTAGTAATTTAAGATTTTAGGTTTATTATTAATTGGTAATATAATTAGATAATGTATTAATAGTGAAGTCGCCATTTATGAAAAAATCAGATTTTAGCAGTTCTTTATGTAAATCAATGTTAGTTTTTACTCCTTCTACAACAGTTTCATTAAGAGCATGAATCATTTTCTTAATAGCAACATTTCTGTTGTAGCCTAAAACTATAATTTTTGCCAAGAGAGAGTCATAGCTAGGAGGGACTTCATATCCAGCATAGATATGTGAATCCATTCTGACACCAGGACCACCTGGAGCATGAAAAACTGTGATTTTTCCAGGAGAAGGAATAAAAGTTTTTGGGTCTTCGGCATTAATCCTACATTCTATAGCATGGCCTTTAAATTTAATATCATTTTGAGAAAGAGTAAGTTTTTCATTTGAAGCAGAAAGAATTTGTTCAGATATTAAATCTACGCCAGTTATGAGTTCAGTAACAGGATGCTCTACCTGTATTCTAGTATTCATCTCTATAAAATAGAATTTACCATCTTGGTATAGGAACTCAAAAGTGCCAACGCCTGTATAGCCCAGATCTTTGCAGGCTTTAGAGCAAATTTCACCAATTTCATTAATTGATTCTCTTGGAATATTTATAGCATTGGATTCTTCAATAATTTTTTGATTTCTCCTTTGCATAGAACAATCTCTCTCGCCTAAATGAATAGCATTGCCAAAATTATCACATAAAACTTGAATTTCTATATGTCTAGGTTTATCAAAATATTTTTCAAAGTATAAGTCACCACTTCCGAAGGCATTTTGAGATTCACTTTTTGTTATTTCAATTGATTCAGATAAATCCTTTTTTTGGTTAACTACCCTCATGCCTCTACCACCGCCACCATGAATAGCTTTGAGCATAATTGGATAACCTACTTCATCAATTTTTTTTGAGTTTTGATTAAAATCGTCTGAGAGTTTTTCATCACAGCCAGGTATACAAGGTACACCAAATTTTTTCATTGTATTTTTTGCTTTAATTTTATCACCCATAGTTTTTAATACTTCACTAGATGGTCCAATAAAGATAAATTTGTTTGTTTCTACTATTTCAGCAAATGCAGCTGATTCAGAAAGAAAACCATAGCCTGGATGAATCGCATCAGCATCAGTTAATTCTGCAGCACTTATTATAGAAGGCATATTTAAGTAACTTTTTTTAGGATCTGCTGGACCAATACATACTGATTCGTCTGCTAATCTAACATGGGGTAGTTGACGATCAATTGTAGAATGGACGGCAACTGTTCGTATCCCTAGTTTTTTACAAGAGCGCAATATCCTTAGCGCAATTTCACCTCTATTGGCTATAAGTATTTTTTTTATCATTTCTATTCAATTATAAATAGAGGTTGACCAAATTCTACTGGTTCAGCATCATCAACGAGTATATCTTTTATCACACAATTCCTTTCAGCAGTGACTTGATTCATCATTTTCATTGCTTCAAGAATACAGACAGTATCACCTTTATTGACTTTCTGTCCTTTTTCTATGAATGGTTTCGAGTCTGGAGAAGGCCCTCTATAAAATGTTCCCACCATTGGTGAATCAATTGTTTCTCCTTCTGGTTTTTCTTGTTGGTTTATTTTTTCTTCTTTAGTATTTTCTGTAACTTCTTGAATTTTTTTAGCGTGAGGACTAGGAATAGTATTCTCAGTCTTTTTTGCTCTAGATAACTTTATTGATTCTTCCCCTTCCTTAACCTCTATTTCAGTCAAGCCAGATTCCTCAAGAAGCTCCATAAGTTTTTTAATTTTTCTTAAATCCATAAATTAACCTAAATTTTTTTTATTGCTTCTTGTAAGGCATATTCATATCCATTTGAACCTAATCCAGCAACTAAACCGTGACTAATATCACTTAAAAAAGATTTTTTTCTAAATTCTTCCCTTTTAAAAATATTAGATATATGAACTTCTATAAAAGGAATTTGTGTGCTTAAAAAAGTATCTCGCAAAGCTATGCTAGTATGAGTTAAGGGACCAGGATTAATTATAATAAATTTTATACCTTCCTTTTTTGCAGACTGGATTACATCTATAATCTCATGCTCTGCATTACTTTGAATAAAGTTTAGGGATATTTTCTCTCTTGATGCAATTTCACTCAGCTTAGACTCAATATCTGCTAGAGTTTCTTTTCCATACACTTCAGGCTCTCTTGTGCCTAGAAGATTAAGATTAGGACCATTTATGATTAATATATCGGACACTTTTTATACCCCAAACTAAAACTAGTGATTTTTAGTAGAAGTTTAACGAATTTAGCTGAAATTACAAGAATTTAATAAAAAATGAAATTTTATAAATTTAGTGACTCAAGTTTTTTGGAAAAAGTTTCAGCATCTATAAACCCAACAATTCTAGAGCCAGCGATTTCACTTCCATCTGATGAGAAAAACATCAGAGCTGGCGGCCCAAAGAGCTTCTTTTCTTGAAAGAATAAATTTATATTATCATTCATATTAGTGACGTCAAATTTAACCAAGTTCATCTTTCCAAGCATATTTGATACTTTTTTATCACTGAATGTGTACATTTCAAGTTCTTTGCAAGCAATGCACCAGTCAGCATATAAATCAACCATAGTTAAATTTTTTGACTCTTTTATTATTTTATGGAGATCATTTGAATTTTTAACAACTATAAATTTATTAGCTGTTGGTTGATTAATAAAGCTTGTTATAGGTAAAAAATTTTGATTCACATTAGCCCCATAAATCAAAAGAGAAGCATAAGCTAACATCACTACTGAAATAAATTTACTTAAAAAACCCTGAAAACTTGTTCCAGTATTTTTTCCATGACTGTAAATTAAAAAGACAATAGTTGCTGGCAATAGGGCCCATAAATATGCTGCTATTTGTATAGAGACAATTCTTTCTAGTAACCAAATAGCAACTGTAATAAAAAGTAGACCAAAAATTTTATTTGTTATATCTAAATACGGCCCTATTTTTTTTACTAATGTTGTAGCAGAAGTTCCAAGAGCTAGCAATGGAGTACCCATTCCAAAACCGAGCGCAAAAAGAGCGAAACCCCCTAAAACATAATCATTAGTGCTAGCTATATAAATTAATGCGCCAATTAGAGGTGCAGTTACACAAGGTCCAATAATTAGAGCTGAAAGCGATCCCATCATACCAACGCCATAGAAAGATCCAGGTTTTAATTGGTTACTAGATTCCGATAATGATGTTTGAATAAATGTTGGCATTTGTAGATTTATAACTTTAAACATTGCTAAGGCCAAAAAGATAAATAAAGATGCAAAAGCAGTAATCACATATGGGTTTTGTAAATTTGCTTGTATATTACTGCCAGATAAAGCAAAAATAATCCCTATAATTGCGTATGTAATTGACATAGAAAAGACATATGTTAAAGACAACAAAAAAGATTTTTTTGTTGAAATATTTTGTCCTTGACCAACAATAAGGCCAGTTAATATTGGAATCATAGGAAAAACACAAGGGGTAAATGCTAGAAGTAATCCAGCTATATAAAACAGAAATACATTATATAAGATAGACTTGGATTGTAATATATTACTAATGCCTATCTGATTTGTTGGTAAACTTGTTTTTTGAAAAAAACCTTTTGTTGATTCAATATTAATTAAAAATGATTTTTTTGCCGGTGGATAGCATAAACCAGCATCTGCACATCCTTGATAATGAACTGTTAACTTAAAATTCTCAATTGGTGTATTAGATAGGATAATTTTTGCATTAACATTATTATAATAAACATCAACATCACCAAAGAATTCATCAGTTTTTTTCAACCCATCGGGCATTTCTACCGACTCTATCTTTGTGTTATTACTATTAATTTCAAACTTAAACATACCAAGATACAAATAATATCCATCTGCTATATCCCACCCAACTTCTATATGTTCTTTTTCAAAGTTTTTTAATTTCACAATAAATGCTTTATCTGGATGAAGGAATTCATTAGTGGAATTTAAATCTTTAGAGAGCTCAGATTCTGCTTTTACAGAACTGATGATATTGTCATGAGTAAAGAGAAAAATAGAAATTAATATAAAGAGAAAAATTTTATTAGTCAGTTTCATTTTTAATCCATTCTAAATATTCGTTTGATCCTTGATCAATTTTTATAGAAATTATCTCAGGAACCTCATAGTTATGCAATTTTTTAATAATAGATTCTATTTTTTTATATGAGCTCCTATGAGATTTTATAAGAATCAAACTCTCTTGTGATTTTTGGAGTTTTTTTCTCCAAAGAAAATGGCTCTCAATCTTTGGTATAATATTGACGCAAGCACAAGCCTTTTCTTCAATAAGTTTTTTACTTATTTTTCTTGAAATTTCTTCCTCATCCGTAGAGGTTAGTGTTAATATGAAATCATCTTCCATACTTAGATATTAAAATATAATGAGATTAAAATACATAATACCCATATTTTTAATCTTAGTTCCACTTATTGAAATAATTTTATTTATAGAAGTTGGTTCAAGAATTGGGACAATGGAGACCATTATCTTAATTTTTACTACAGCTTTTTTGGGAGTTTATTTAATCAAAAATGGTAAATTCTCGTATTTTACTGAGATACAAAACAGCTTACAGCAAGGAATAATGCCTGAGCTTGCAATATTTTCAGGCATGTTCTTTTTTTTAGCTGGTTTTTTATTAGTAATACCAGGTTTTTTTACAGATTTAATAGGAGTGTTATTATTATTTAAGCCCTTTAGACATATAATTCTAAATAAATTCATGAGTAGCTCTAAAAATTACAGGAGATATCAAAAAAAAGGCCGCACAATTATTGATGTTGAGCATAAAAATATTGATGAATGATACTTCAACCACTTGAAATTTGAGAAAGAGTCGCTATCATTAGCAATCTAAGGGTTAGAGTGCTAACGCAGAAAATAAGAAATAATGAGGTATATTAGATGAATATAAGACCATTACATGATCGCGTGATAGTAAGGAGAATGGATGAAGAAAAAACCTCTCCAGGTGGAATTGTAATACCAGATTCGGCAACTGAAAAACCAGTAAAAGGAGAAGTAGTTGCAGTTGGTAAGGGAAAGATATTGGAAAACGGTGAAATTAGACCGCTTGATGTTAAAGCTGGAGATAAAATTCTATTTGGAAAGTACTCAGGCACTGAAGTTAAGGTTGATGGCGAAGAGCTCCTCGTAATGAGAGAAGATGATATAACAGCCATTGTTGAAGAATAAAATTATTTAATTAGAGGAAAATAAAATGACAGCAAAAGAAGTAAAATTTGGTGATGATGCAAGAAAGAAGCTAGTCAATGGAGTGAATATCCTTGCTAATGCAGTTAAAACCACACTTGGACCTAAAGGTAGAAATGTTGTATTAGATAAATCATTTGGTGCGCCAACAGTCACTAAAGATGGAGTGTCTGTTGCTAAAGAAATTGAGCTTAAAGATAAATTTGAAAATATGGGAGCGCAAATGGTTAAGGAGGTTGCTTCTCAAACATCTGATATTGCTGGCGATGGAACGACAACTGCGACCGTTCTCGCTCAGTCACTACTAAGAGAAGGTTTAAAATGTGTTGCTGCAGGAATGAACCCAATGGATTTAAAAAGAGGTATAGATAAAGCGGTCAATGTAGCAGTAGAAAGTTTACAAAAAATGTCAAAACCTTGCACTGATCATAATGCAATTGAACAAGTAGGAACTATTTCTGCCAATTCAGATAAAAATATAGGTTCTATTATTGCTGAATCTATGGATAAGGTTGGTAAAGAAGGTGTTATTACTGTTGAAGAAGGCCAATCATTAGAAAACGAACTTGAGGTTGTTGAAGGAATGCAATTTGATAGAGGTTATTTGTCTCCGTATTTTGCTACTAACCAACAAAATATGTCAACTGAGTTAGAAGACCCTTATGTACTTTTGTATGATAAGAAAGTTTCTAACATCAAAGACATGCTTCCTATACTTGAAGGAGTAGCCAAAGCAAGTAAACCGCTTTTAATAATTGCTGAAGATGTAGAAGGCGAAGCTTTAGCAACTTTAGTGGTAAATAGTATACGAGGTATTGTTAAGGTAGCTGCTGTAAAAGCTCCAGGCTTTGGTGATAGGAGGAAAGCAATGTTAGAGGATATTGCCATTCTTACTGGAGGAACAGTTATTTCAGAAGAGGTTGGACTTAGTCTTGAAAAAACTGACATAAACGATCTTGGTAAAGCTAAGAAAGTTACTGTTACAAAAGAAAATACTACTATTATTGATGGTGGAGGCGAAAAGTCTTCAATTGAAAATAGAGTTAATCAGATTAGAACTCAGATTGATGAAGCAACGTCTGACTATGATAAAGAGAAAATGCAGGAAAGAGTAGCTAAATTAGCTGGTGGAGTAGCTGTAATCAAAGTTGGCGCTGCAACAGAAGTAGAAATGAAAGAGAAAAAAGCTAGAGTTGAAGATGCTCTGCATGCAACCAGAGCAGCTGTGGAAGAAGGTGTAGTTCCTGGTGGAGGAGTAGCTATGCTTAGAGCAAGGCAGGCATTAGAAAAACTTAAAGGTGATAATGCTGATCAAACTCAAGGAATACAGATAGCATCTCAGGCAATGGAAGAACCACTGCGTCAAATAGTCACAAATGCTGGAGATGAAGGTTCAGTAATTTTGTCGAAAGTACAAGATGGAAAAGACTCTTATGGTTATAATGCTGCAACATCTGAATTTGGCGACATGTTAAAAATGGGGATATTAGATCCTACAAAAGTAGCTCGTACTGCACTACAGAATGCATCATCAATTGCTGGATTGATGATAACAACTGAAGCTATGGTAACTGAGCTTGCTAAAGATGATGACGCTCCTGCTACTGGAGCACCAGCTATGCCTGATATGGGTGGCATGGGCGGCATGGGCATGGGCGGCATGGGTATGTAACCGTAAAATCAACTAACGCATATATATAAAAACTCAAAGCCTCTTTTCAGAGGCTTTGTAATTTATTATGTGAGATAATGAATGTAAACAGAGAAAGATTATGGAAAAAATTTGGATAAAAAATTACCCAAACAATATACCTCCAGAAATTAGTCAGAGCAAACATAACTCTCTTCAAGATTTGTTTTATGAAACAACCGAATTGTTCTCAAAAAAAACCGCATTTAGAAATTTCAATTCCTCAATTACTTTTGATGA
>CEOQ01096923.1_pt1 | contig 23878 bp, 21 predicted proteins | sample 361351 | NCBI WGS metagenome assembly CEOQ01 (sample SAMEA2619907, study PRJEB7988) | marine metagenome | biome: marine biome (ENVO:00000447); feature: deep chlorophyll maximum layer (ENVO:xxxxxxxx); material: "saline water (ENVO:00002010), including plankton (ENVO:xxxxxxxx)" | depth 60 m | reverse complement strand
TTAGAATGACAATGGAGATGTTTTTATTTATTTTTGTCCCTTAAGTATCCTTGCTTGAGGGTTCTATGGTTTTCCACCTTAGGCCAACAACCTGGAAGGCTATTGGACTTTCATGTCCATCAAGCATTCTTCCATCATGAATATTTTTAGTACCAACAACCAAGTTTAATGTTGGACTTAATAACATGAATTACACGTTGTTCAGTTAATAGCCACACGGTAATTTTCCCGACTAAAATCATACTTAAAATGCGCCCTAAACCCACATTATTTTTATTTCTCTTTAGCGTAAACCTAATAATGGCCCAAACGGATAAGTCCGTCCAGGGCGCATTTGGCGCAGTCACCATTGACGGCAAGATTTGGAATCAAATAGCGCTTCGTCCCGTCTTACCCTTCGGAAAATTATCCATCGCCCTCGACCTTGTTTTTTATATTGATCAGGATGGGAATATTCATGAAGATGAGTGGGATTTCTCTTCGGGAGAAAAAGTCAAGAACACGCTCATAGATAAAATTTATTATATCAAATACGGCAATCGTTACGGTGGGAATTATTTTAAAGTAGGCGCTTTGGATAATGTAACCATGGGTTACGGTATTTTGATCAGTAATTACACCAATACATTGTTATATCCCCAAGTCCGAAAAGTGGGAATGGAATTTGTTGCCCGCACTATGGGACTCAATGTTTACGGTTTTACCAATGATTTTAAAGAAAATATGGGTGTAACCGGTGTTCGGATTTCTGCTCCCATGGCCTATGGCTTCACCGGTGGTTTTTCCTGGGCAGGCGATCGAAACCAATATCTAGGGTTGCGGGACTCTGATGGAGATGGCCGACCGGATTTGGTAGATGATTTTCCTGATAATAATGAATTTTGGTTGGATACTGATGGAGATGGTTTAGCTGATTTGGATCCGGGTGAGTGGGATATTGATGGCGATGGCATTACCGACATATTAGACAGCCGCATTCCAGGATGGAATTTGGATACAACTATTGTATTGGATGGTGATATTGAAACTAAACCTGATCCTCTAAATATCCATGACGAAGCAGAGGGTATCAATTCATTTGCATTTGATGTAGGAATTCCACTCCTTCGGGATGGCCCCATTTCCTTAGATGCTTATGCCCAATATGCTGCATTGCTCGGCAAAACGACCAATCCTATCAATGGCAGCCAAGAAGATGTGGGCTACGGGATTATTCCATTAGGAATGTCGTTGAGATTAGGCCCGGCGCATTTTTCTCTGGAATTCAGAATGGTACCGAACGGGAAATTTGAATTCGGTTATTTCAATCGTTCCTATGAAATTGAACGGGCGACTTTCCAAAGCATAGAAGGGAACCAGGGAACCATTATCACCAAAGCCAGTAAATTGGGGTCATTTGGGAAACAGAATGGCTTTTTCTCCGGATTGAATCTTGATTTAGGCAGTTTATTTGATGCTGGGTTTTCCTATCAAAACTTGAAAGGAGAACAATACGATGAAGACACGAATCAATTTGAAGATGCTGCCAACCAGAGTTTTAGCGCAATTTTAAAATTGAAAAAATCTATCAGCCGTATTGACCGAGCCTCCTGGTTTTACCAACAGCGAAATGTACCCAATCCTTTTGATTTTGAGTATTCTGAATCCACTATTATGGGCTATAATGTTGGCCTGAGAATGGGGAACGGCATGGTTTTAACTTATGTCTTCCGTCGAACATTCCAGGATATGAATGGAGATGGCGATGTTTTGGATGAGGATGAAATGATTAACATGACCAGTATTGAAACAAGTTTCTCTTTTTAAAATGAAGTCAGCAGAGATTAGAAATTCATTCATCGAATTTTTTCGCGAAAAGGATCATAAAGTTGCCCGCAGTTCACCTGTGGTTCCTAATGATGATCCAACCCTTCTTTTCACCAATGCAGGAATGAATCAGTTTAAACCCATATTTTTGGACCAAACAAAACCGGAAAACTTGCGTGTGGTGAATAGCCAAAAATGCATTCGTGTCTCCGGGAAGCATAATGACTTGGAAGAAGTGGGTGTGGATACATTTCACCATACTTTTTTTGAAATGCTTGGCAATTGGTCCTTTGGAGATTATTACAAAAAAGAAGCCATTCAATGGGCTTGGGAACTTTTCACGGACGTTTGGAGATTGGATAAAGATCGTCTTTGGGCCACAGTTTACGAGGAAGATGATGAGGCATTTGATTTATGGACGGAAGTGACGGATATTGCACCGGATCGCGTCTTGCGTTGCGGGAAAAAAGACAATTTCTGGGAAATGGGTGAAACAGGACCATGTGGACCTTGTTCCGAAATTCATTATTATGTGGGAGACGATCCTGATAACCAGGAATCCTCCGGTGTGAATGTGTCCGATGAATATTGGGAATTGTGGAATCTGGTATTTATCCAAAATAACCGGAGACAAGATGGAACTTTGGAAGAACTCCCGGCAAAACATGTAGATACAGGCGCCGGATTAGAACGGATCTCTACGGTACTCCAAGGAAAAACCAGTAATTATGATACTGACTTGTTTTCACCGATCATTGAAAAAATTGAAACCTTGTCCAGGGAATCCTATCAAAAAAATCCAATCCCGTTTCGCGTGATTGCAGATCATATCCGGATGTTATGCTTTTCCATTGCAGATGGTGCTTTACCTTCCAACGAAGGACGTGGATATGTCCTCAGACGGATTCTACGACGAGGTGCACGATTTGGCCGTACCTTAGGCTTACATGATCCATTTTTGTTTGAATTGGTGCAAACCGTTGGCGAGATCATGGGAGGCATTTTCCCTGAATTGGTAGAAAAGAAAACTCATATTGAAAAAGTAATTCGGGCTGAGGAATCATCCTTCAATCAAACTTTAGACCGCGGAATCAATCATTTTGAAAAAATTGTTGCCAAACTTGATGGAAAAGAGATTAGCGGAGTTGATGCATTTAAATTGTATGATACCTATGGATTCCCATTAGACTTGACCCAACTGATGGCTCGGGAAAGGGAATTAACTGTGGATGAGACTGGATTTAATGCAGCCATGGCTGAACAAAAAAAGAGGGCGAAAGCAGCTGGGAAATTCAAAACAGGAACAGATACTTTAGAATGGATAATTGTTTCTGATGGGATGGATTCAAAATTTTTAGGTTACGAAACTTTAGAATGCGATGCCCAAATTCGTCGTTATGCGAATCAGGGCACCCAATTATTATTGGTTTTGGATCAAACACCATTTTATGCCGAATCCGGCGGACAAATCGGGGACAAGGGCACCATAACAGGTGAAGGGATTGAACTCAGCGTATTGGATGTAATAAAAGAAAATGAATCCTTCATCCACATTTGTGAAGGATCTATAGAAACGGAAGGATCTGTATTCTGTAAAGTGGACGATCCCCGACGCCAATCCATACGCAAAAATCACACCGCGACCCATTTGATGCATAAAGCACTTAAAACCGTGCTAGGTGACCATGTAAACCAAGCCGGCTCATTAGTTCATCCCGATTACTTAAGATTCGATTTAACTCATTTTGAAAAAATTACGTCCGAACAGATTACAGACATTGAAACAATGGTGAACGACCAAATCTTAATCAATACTGAGTTGGATGTTTCCGTTAAAAGTTTTGATGAAGCTCGTGCTGCCGGGGCGGAGGCACTCTTTGGTGAAAAATACGGTGATGAAGTCCGGGTTATTCAAGTTGGCGACTATTCCCTAGAACTTTGCGGCGGAACCCATGTGGATCGCACTGGTGATATCGGTTCTTTCAAGATTACTGAAGAATCTTCCTTATCAGCCGGCGTACGCCGTATCGTAGCAGTTACCGGGCAAAAAGCTGTGGCACAAATGCAGGATAATGCTGCTGTTTTACATTCACTTCAACATTTACTCAAAACACCGCCGCAAGGTATGGTTGAGCGAGTGGTGAGTCTTTTGAATGAAAAAAAAGATATTGAGAAAAAATTGAAACACCGTTCATCACAGCCCTCCCAAGATTTGGATTTGTTGTCGGAAGCTGAATCCCTGGGAAATTCGCAATTGGTGATTAAGAAAGTAACTGCAGATTCCATGGATCAATTAAAAGGACTGGGCGACCAATTATATCAAAAATTGACCAGTGGTGTGGGAATCCTGTTTGCAGAAGGTGAAGAAAAACCCTTCGCTGTGGTGGTAGTTTCAAAAGATTTGAATGAGAATGGAATCTCTGCCGGAAATTTGGCAAAAGAAATTGGTGGTTTAATGGGTGGCGGTGGTGGTGGAAAACCCAATCTTGCCACGGCTGGTGGCCGAGATAACAGCACAATTGACCAAGCGATGAAACAAGTAGAAGACTTAATAAAAGAAAAATTAAAAGAATGAAACATGCAATTTGAATGTATAGATCAGGATTATTTTATCCATATTGAAAAAAATGAAAAAGTCATGGAAACATTAACTCGTTTCTGTGAAGAACAGGGTATTCAAAATGCCAAAATATCCGGTATAGGTGCTGTAAAGGAAACTGAAATTGGCGCGTTTGATACAGAAGCAAAAGAGTATGTTCGCAAGCCGTTTCCTACGGTTTGGGAATTGGTCAGTTTTGAAGGAAATGTGACTATAAAAGACGGACAACCTTTTGTCCACGCTCATGTGGTTATGTCCGATCATGATATGAAGACCATCGGCGGTCACTTGTTTGAAACAACTGTGGCGGCAGTAGGAGAATTTTTCTTAAGAAAATTTGATGGTCAAGGGTTCCGTAAACTGAACGAGGATGTAGGCCTGCCCTGCATTTGCTTAAAAAACAGGTTTGAAACATCATGAGGAAAATCATACATACACCCTACGCTCCTGATGCCATAGGGACATACAACCAAGCAGTTCAATCCAATGGATTTATTTACACTGCGGGCCAAATCGGGATTGATCCCGGGACCGGAAAACTGGTGGCAGGCGGAATTAAAAATGAAACTTTTCGTGCATTGCAAAATATCAATGCCATCCTGAAAGCGGCAGGTGTGGATAAAACTCATATCGTTAAATTGTCTGTTTTTCTCACAGATCTCCGAGGCTTTAATTATGTAAATGACTCATTCAAAGCCTTTTTTGGCGGTGTGGATTATCCGGCTAGATCCACGGTGGAAGTGTCTGATCTTCCATTAAACGCCAAAGTGGAAATTGAATGTGTGGCTTTTGTGTAGGTGAATGAAATTTCGATATTTCATATTTTTAATTTTGATCACCGGATTTTGTTTTGGTCATGCAGAAAAAGAGCAACAATTAAAAAATCCAAAAATAGCATTTTATTTTTCATTGGTCCCCGGTTTAGGACAAGTTTATAATGGCAAATGGCTAAAGTCCGCCTTGTTGATTGGATTGGAAATTGCTGCCTATGATGCCTGGACACGAAATAAAGATATTTATAACAATTGGGATCCTGAAACAAGTCCCAAAGAATATGAACTACCGAAATACCGGTATCTTGCCAAACGAAACAAGTATGCGTGGTGGATTGGTTTCATTTATGTTTATGGGATGATAGATGCGGTGGTGGATGCACATTTGCATAAATTTGACCAAGTGATGGACAGTTCACTGGATAACGAAAATAAGGAAAACATTAAATATGCAGAATAGAGAACATTGGGGGTCTAGACTTGGGTTTATCCTGGCGGCCTCCGGCTCCGCTGTGGGGCTGGGAAATATTTGGAAATATCCCCATATGGCCGGTGAAAACGGTGGTGCAGCATTTACAGTTGTTTATTTACTCTGTATTCTTATTGTGGGCCTTCCCATTGTGATTGGTGAATTTGTTTTAGGAAGAAAAACTCAATTAAATCCTGTTGGGGCGTATGAATCTCTGGCGCCTAATTCTAATTGGAAATGGGTTGGAATGCTTGGTGTTGCCTCTGCTTTCGTTATCCTTTCATTTTATGGCGTCGTTGGGGGATGGACCTTAAAATACACTCTAATCTCACTCTCCGGTGGTTTTCAGGAACTTGCAGGTAATCCGGACCTTTCTGGAAAAACTTTTAATTCCTTTATTACTTCAACAGCGCCTCCTGTGTTTTGGCAAATTTTATTTATGACTGTCACCATTTTTGTCATTGTACAGGGAGTGAAGGGCGGCATTGAAAAATGGACTAAAATTATGATGCCGGCTATTTTAGTGATTCTTGTAATGTTGATGGTGAGAGGGTTGACACTTCCAAATGGAGATCAAGCACTGGGCTTTTTGTTTAAACCAAAATTTGAAGATCTTACAGCATCAAGTATTGTATTAGCATTGGGGCATGCTTTTTTTACATTGAGTCTGGGAATGGGAACAATGATAACATACGGTAGTTATCTTCGCTCAGATCAAAATCTCATGACGTCTGCGCTATGGATAATAGTTCTGGATACAGCAATAGCTATGATGGCAGGTGTTGCAATTTTTTCAACCGTTTTTGCCATGGGAGCAAACCCAGGGTCTGGTCCAGGACTCATTTTCGTAGTTTTACCGACGATCTTTCCAAAGATTGCCGGAGGTGCTATTTGGGGAACATTATTTTTCTTTTTATTGTTTATGGCTGCATTAACATCAGCACTTTCAATTTTAGAAGTCATTACTGCATATTTTATTGATGAAAAAGGTTGGTCAAGAAAACGTGCTACAATCATTTTTGGTGGTGTTGTCACCCTGGTTGGTGCATTTTGTTCATTGTCAATGGGATCTTTTAACATTACATCCTTCATTGGTATGAGTTTCTTTGATGTGTTAGACTATTTATCTTCAAAATATATGCTACCAATTGGTGGAATGTTATGTGCTGTTTTTGTTCTGTATAGATGGGGTATTCCAAGTTTTGTTGCTGAGTTGGTGGTGGGCATGGAGGATCAAAATGTTAATCAGTCCATTGTTCAAATTTTATTCATTGTTTCTGCTGCTGTGGTTGGTTTCATCTTGTTAAATGAAATTATTGCCACCATTACCGGAAATCCGATTATAGGATGACATATGCTTGTTGAACGACTTTATCCTCCTAGATCTCGTAGATATAACATTTTAAGAGATCCTTTTACAGATGTTGGTGCGTATATGGATTCAATTGGATTAATACAACTCTTTACCATTTGGACTTTAACTGTTGCTGGAATGGTCATGGAGATGGGATTGGAAAACAGATTCGCCTATTGGGAATGGGGTGGATGGATTTTTGGAATTTTAAAATTAGCAATTGTAACTGCATTCTTTATATTAATCCTTCATCCTAAACAAATCTGGATTGCGGGGAAAAAACGACTCAATGAAAAAGAATTTGGTCTTCATCTAGGGATTGCTGCTCTATTGTTGATTTTTGGATCGCTTGGCTCAAAAATGGTCTTGAACCAGGTAATAGGCATCCTACCTTACTTAGCTGCGTTTTTGGGTGGCTTAACCATATTTCAATTTGTGATTGAATTTGATCAAACAAAAGGGACATGGTACAATTTTCATTGGTCTAAAAAGAATTTTTATTTAATGATTTCTGTTTCTTTCATGTTTGCCGCAGTCGGCTTGGGATTTTATTTTGATGATCCGATTATCACCAGTGCAGGGGTGGTTGCACTGCCATTCCCTGTGATAGCTTTAATCTGGCCCAGCCATGTTCGCCATCTTCAGCGAGCTCGATTTTATCCACTGTTTATTTTAGCCATGTTTTTATGTGTCCGAGCCCCGTGGTTTATTGTTCCACTGGCTGGATTATTTTACACACTTCGGACGGTGAATTATTTCAGGTATGGAATTGTATATCCATCCTTTGGTGTTGATTTTCACTCGTAGACTAAAAAATGTATGATGTAGTTATTGTAGGCGCCGGACCCGCTGGCACAACCGCTGCTTTGTATGCCCACCGATTGGGTCTTAAATGTATTTTACTTGATAAAGCTGTTTTTCCCAGGGATAAGATTTGCGGCGATGCCTTGTCCGGGAAATGTGTCCGCATCATGCGTGATTTAGACATCCTGGATGAAGTAGGACAGTTGGAGGGCTCTGAAATTAACCGAATCACTTTTGGTAGTCCTAAAAACAAGAAATTCGACGTGCATTTGAAAGGGACATCGACCAATGACAACATTACCACAGGATTTGTAATTCCACGTGAAATCTTTGATAATTATTTGTTTGAAAAAGCGGATGAAGTCACTGAGACTCGACAAGGGTTTTCTGTGAAAGATCTGATTATTGAAAATGATCATGTGGTGGGCGTGAAGGGGAAAACAAAAAATGGTAACGAAGAAGAACTCCGGGCGCCCATCGTCATGGGGTGCGACGGTTATAATTCCATTGTTGCCCGGAAATTGGGGCTCTACGAAATGGACATGAAACATACCTCTGTGGCCATCCGGTGTTATTATGAAGGTGTGAAAGGGTTGACTGATCAAATTGAGCTCCATTACGTGAAGGAAGTGAATCCGGGATATTTGTGGTTGTTCCCCGCAGGAGACGGGCGTGCGAATATCGGTATAGGGCTCAGTAAAAGTGATGCTAAAAAGGAAAATCGTACCTTACGTCAAGTATTAGATGAGATTACGCAGACCGACTATTTTAAAGATCGCTTTGCCGATGCAAAACGATTGGAACGGCCAGTGGGCTGGAATTTGCCCTTAGGAAGTCTCCACCGGAAAAATCATGGGAATGGTTATATGCTTTTGGGAGATGCTGCGGGATTGATTGATCCTTTTACGGGGGAAGGGATTGGCAATGCTATGGTGTCAGCAAAATATGCCATGGAAATCGCTGAAAAAAGCAAAGAGTCTGGGGATTACTCCAAAATTGCATTCTCAGAATACGATCAATTATTATGGGATGAAATTGGTAAAGAACTTAGAACAAGTACCAAGTTGCAAAATTTAGCGAAATCGAAATTCTTGTTAAATTTTGTGATTAATCGAGCTGCGAGAAATGAGGAAGTTCAAAATATTATTTCGGGGATGTTATCAAATGAAATTCCAAAAGATGAACTTTCAAGCCCTTTATTTTACTTTAAAATTCTATTCTCCTGATGGATGAGAGCTTTGGATAGAAAAGACCTACTCGGAATTCTCAATTTATCACGTTTTACCGCATTTGATTTTGAAACAACGGGACTGGACCCAGTCCATGATCGTATCATAGAAATTGCCGCCATCCGTTTTGAAGACGGTGAAATCACAGACCGCTTTGTCCATTTGATCAATCCTGAACGCCACATTTCCAATATGATCACAGAGATCACAGGCATTTCCAATCAAATGGTTCAAAAAGCTCCAACAGAAGAAACCATCATTGATGATTTTTTGGATTTTTTGGGTACGGATCCTTTGGTAGCTCACAATATCCATTTTGATGAACAATTTCTAACTCAATTATGCGAACGGTTAGGCAGGAAGGAAGGCCAGCACACAAAATACGATACCCTTCAACTTGCTCGAAGTTTATTCTTTGAACAACCTGTTTTCAATTTAGGGGCGCTATCAGAATATTTTGGTCTATCATCAAAAGGCGCGCATAGAGCAGAGAAGGATACAGAAAACACTGGATTAATCTTTCTGGAATTATTGGACGAATTGGCCAGTTATCCTTTGGAAATGATATCAAAAGTCAATGCGCTAGCAAAAGGTTCAGACATTCCCAACCAGCAGTTATACATCAATCTCGGGAATGAACTGACCCGCCGAGGTGACTTAAAATCACATTTAAAAAAATCCAAGTACAACCACGATTTTAAATGGAATACCTATCGCTGCGAAGGCTCGCGGGATGTAACTGAAATCACTGCTCAAGATGTGTTTGGACCCACGGGACTTTTGAAGCATGTTCATCCCAATTTTGAAAGCCGGCCAAACCAGGAAAAATATGCGAAAATGGCCGAGCATGTCTTGGTAAATGAAAAAGGTGTCGGTGTGGCAGAAGCAGGAACAGGACTGGGAAAATCCATGGCTTATCTTTTTGGTGCATTTAAAAATTCTCCGAATGTAGAAGATGAAGGTCCAACAGTTGTTGCGTGTCATACCAAACATCTCCAGGATCAGCTTTTTTATAAAGACCTACCTCAATTGGCTGAAACAATGAATGTCCCCATCAAAGCAGTGATGATGAAAGGGCGCACCAATTACCTATGTAAAACAAGATTCGATTGGCTCATCTCTGATGCAAGGACACTGGATGGCTTGGATGTTGAGGCATTGATCCCGGTTTTATTTTGGATGCAATGGACCAAAACAGGGGATTTGTCTGAATGTTCCGGATTTTTCAATGCCCGACGGACTTGGTTGAAATCAACTTTTTGCAGTGAACCGGGATTTTGCACAGGTGAAGTGTGCAATCATCACCATGGTTGTTATTACGGAAAATTAAAAAGCGCGATTTACAAAGCACACATCCTTGTGGTGAACCATTCCTTGTTGATGACCGAAGCGGCCCAACCTGGATTCCTACCAAATTTTAATGCTGTGATCGTAGATGAAGCTCATAATTTGGTGAAATCCGCATATGATCAATTTAAGACGGAATGGAGTGAGCAAAGCGTCTCCTATCTACTGCAAACTTTGGATCCGTCCTTTCCCCGGTCTGCACGGTGGAATAATATTATAAATAATATCAAAGAGGTAGAACCATCCGTTGGCCATTTTCGGGATAATTTGAAAGATTCTGTTAAGAGCGCCCAAAAATGTTTGAAAGAGTTTATGGAAGTGTTATCCGACGATAATCATGCTAAGTTTACTCCCGCGAAAGCCTACCAGGATAAACCCATTCTAGGCAATATAGATAAAGTGTATGCGCCAGTTACCGGTGAGTTATTTTCATTAAAGCAGGGACTTGAAAATGTTTTTAAACTTGTGGATAAAATCAGGAAAGCTATTTTAGAGATAGATCCTACCAAGGGTGATTTTCCGGTATTACATTCTGTTTTTGACCGTGGATTGGAAACCATAAGCGGACTAATGACTTCCTTGGTGAGATTAACGGAAAACCAAGATCATGAGTGGGTGTATTGGATGGAGGGAGAGTACCGCAATCCGAATACGTCGAAGGAAAGACTTATCTTGTCTCTTCATGCGTCTTTGGTGGATGTTGCTGATACACTTAATGCCAATTTTTTTACACGCTTCGATCATTGCTTTTTAACCTCTGCAACCTTGAAGGTGAATAAATCATTTAACTATTTCTTGCGCCGTATCGGATTAGAAGATTTTGCAACTGTGCGCACCCGGGATTTCTTGAGTCCTTTTTTATATTCTGAACAAGTCACCTATCACCAGTACGGAGGCGCTAGAGAAATATCTACCGAGCCTACTAAGATCGGAGACTTGGTTTATCACTTGCATAAGACCATTGGTAAAAGAATGATGGTTCTATTCACATCAAGAAAAGCTTTAACAGATACTTCAAGCTATTTGCGGGATAAACCCGGTGGAAGGGATTTGCCATTATTTGCCCAGATTCGCGGAGCATCCCGGCCCGGAATCATCAAAGGAATGCACCAGCATCCCAATGGAATCCTCTTTGGAACCAACAGCTTTTGGGAAGGCGTAGACTTGCCAGGAGACCTTTTGGAAATATTGGTTTTGGTGAAATTACCATTTGATGTGCCCTCAGAACCTTTGGTGAAATCCTATGCTGGGTTTGTGAACCGAATGGGTGGTAACAGTTTTATGGAATTTTCACTACCTGAATGTGCCATTCGGTTTCGTCAAGGATTTGGTCGTTTGATTCGCACAACCCATGATGCAGGAAAATTTATTTGTTTAGACAACCGCATTGTCACCAAGCGCTACGGCAGTATTTTTGCTGAAGCTTTGCCTTTGGAAATGATCCCTTTTTCGGAGTTGGATTCAATTCAATAGATCCTGTTTTCTGTCATTGGAATAAATTGGTTGTGACTCATAAATTCACCGATGGAAAACCTAACTATTTCTCCCCGTTCCTTTTCCTATTGGGATTTCGCCCCGCTTTTTAAAGGGCCTGTGAAGGTCTCTCTTACAAAAGAATCTGTCAAAAATCTCAAACAATCCCATCAACGGCTCCTTACCCAATTAAATGCCGGAAAAACCATTTATGGCGTGAATACAGGTTTTGGGAAACTCAGCCAGTTTAAAATAGAACCGAGGGATCAAAAACTGTTACAATTGAATTTAGTTCGCAGTCATGCTGCAGGTTTAGGTAACCCATTGGATGCAGGAATTGTAAGATCAGTTTTCGTTCTGAAATTATTGACCTATGTTAAAGGATACAGTGGCATTCGTCTCGAGGTTGCAGAAAAAATAGTTCAATTTTTAAATAAAGATGTTTTACCAGTCATTCCCGAAAAAGGTTCAGTAGGTGCCAGCGGAGATTTAGCCCCATTGGGACACCTTGCATTGGCCATGATTGGTGAAGGGTCAGTGTTTTATCAAAACAAGAGGATGTCAGCCAAGGTAGCACTAAAAAAAGCCAGAATTAAACCACTTGTTCTTCATCCAAAAGAAGGATTAAGCCTTATAAATGGAACACAAGTTTCAACAGCGTTGGCCATCAAAGCATTACTGGATGGTGATACACTTTTAAAATCAGCAGATATTGCAGGCGCGTTGTCTGTGGAAAATAGTTTTGCAAGCCGGAATGTTTTCAAAAAAGAAATCCACGATCTGAAAGGACATCCTGGTCAACGAATTGCTGCAAGGAATATTTGCAAACTGTTGAGAGGCAGTAAAATTGTTCAATCTCACAAAGATTGTGGGAAGGTACAAGACCCTTACAGTTTTAGGTGTATTCCTCACATTCATGGTGCCAGCAGAGATAGTTTTTCCCGAGGGGCTGAAATGATTAATAATGAAATTAATAGCGTCAGCGATAATCCTTTAGTCCTGAAAAATGGTGAAATTGTCAGTTCGGGACATTTTCATGCAGAACACGTTGCACAGGCGTTGGATTTCCTTGGAATTGCCATGTCAGAATTAGGTGCAATTTCCGAAAGACGAAGCCATTTTTTTATGAAAGGGATTGATGACAAGATCACCCCTTTTGTTGCAAAAAATCCCGGAATAGAATCTGGGTATATGATTCCACACGTAACAACGTCAGCACTTGCTTCTGAAAATAAAACTTTGGCTCATCCTGCAAGTGTTGATTCCGTTTCAACTTCTGGTGGTCAGGAGGACTTAGTCAGTATGGCACCGTGGTCAGGGATGAAGCTTTTTCAAATTCAGGAAAACGTTGCAAATATTTTGGCTATAGAGCTATTAATTGCAGGCGCTGCCAACCACCTTGCTTCATCCGGGAAAACTGCCGGAAAGGGAACTGCACCTGTCTTGAAATTTTTAAACTCAGTTTGCAAGTATCAGAAAGGAGACCGTGTTTTCACCAAGGAAATTGAAGTGATTTTAAGTTCCATACAAACCGGTGAATTAATTGATACTGTTTCAAACCATATTTCTTTGGAGTAATCGTGAATAACCGTCCACCCTTTAAACAAGCATTTACTTTTGATGATGTTTTACTTGTTCCCCAAGAATCAGCCGTCCTCCCCAAAGATGTAGAACTGAGGACCCGTTTAACGAAGAATATCGCCCTTAATATTCCCGTTTTAAGCGCTGCAATGGATACAGTGACTGAAAGTGAAATGGCCATCGCCTTAGCCCGGACTGGCGGAATTGGAATTATTCACAAGAATTTAACCATTGAAGATCAGGCGAGAATGGTGGATCGTGTAAAGCGGTCTGAAAGCGGTATGATCTTAAATCCGGTGACGGTAGAGGCGGACTCAACCATCGCAGAAGCCAAAAAGATCATGTCCCAATTCAAGATTAGCGGGCTACCTGTGGTGAGAGATGAGCACTTGGTTGGCATTCTCACCAATAGAGATATTCGGTTTGAGACCGATGACTTTTTGAGTGTATCTGATCGAATGACATCGGAAAATTTGATTACTGTGCCCACGGGAACTTCTTTGGAAAAAGCGAAAGATATATTACAGGAACATCGTATCGAAAAACTTTTGGTGGTAGATCAGGAGGGAGATCTGACCGGATTAATCACTGTGAAAGATATCCAGAAAAAGGAGGATAATCCCAATTCTTGCAAAGACGAAAACGGCCGTCTCCGTGTGGGCGCTGCCATCGGTGTGTCCGCAGATGCATTTGACCGAGCCGGTGCTTTGGCTGAAGCTGAGGCGGATGTCATTGTCATTGATACAGCTCACGGGCATTCCCGAGGCGTATTGAAATCAATTGAAAAAATTAAGTCATCTTATCCGAATTTGGCGGTTATTGCAGGAAATGTTGCCACAGGATACGGAACAAAAGCATTAATTGACGCAGGTGTGGATTGTGTGAAAGTTGGGATTGGCGCTGGAGCAAGTTGTACAACAAGAGTCATTGCCGGTGTAGGTGTACCCCAGTTGACGGCAATCATGGATGCGGTGGATATTGCCAAGGGTGAAGATATTCCCGTTATAGCAGACGGCGGGCTTCGTTATAGCGGTGATGTGGCAAAGGCTTTAGCCGCCGGCGCTGATTCAGTCATGCTAGGCAGTTTACTTGCAGGGATGGATGAAAGTCCCGGGGAAACAATTTTATACGAAGGCAGGCAATACAAGTCTTACCGTGGAATGGGATCCATGGGCGCCATGCAAAAAGGCAGTGGTGACCGGTATTTTCAGGAAGGCGCAGAAGCCACCAAATTAGTCCCGGAAGGTATTGAAGGGATGGTGCCTTATAGAGGTCCTGTTAAAAATACTATTCATCAATTGATTGGTGGCGTTCGATCTGCCATGGGGTATTGCGGGTGCAAAACAATTTCGCAATTTGGACAAAATACGCAATTTGTCCAAATCACTACTGCAGGTATAAAAGAAAATCACCCTCATGAGGTCCGAATAGTGAAAGAAGCTCCCAACTATCAGATCTCAGAAGGGTGATAAAAATTCAGGCTAAGTAGATTTAGCTTAGTGTATTAAAATGGCGGGTGATTTGAGCCTTGCGACGTGCACCAGTATTTTTGTGAATCAAATTCTTGTTCACAGCTTTATCAATCACACTGACCGCATCAGCATAAACTTTTTCAGCATCTGCCTTATTGGTCGTTGATAAAACTTTTTTAATATGGGTGCGCAGACGGGACATATTTTCAACATTTCTTGCCCGTCTTTTAATATCTTGGCGTTCACGCTTTATTTGTTGCGGATGTCTATCCATTTAGTAAAATTCCTTTAGTTTAAAGCCTACAAAATTACACATTCTTGAAATTCAGAGTCAATGATCTGTTTACAAATAAATAAAGGCGATAAATTGTATTATAACCTAAAATTTTTTATCACATAATCAATGATTTTGCCGGATATGAAATTTGAAAAGTAATGAGGACTTGGTAGTTTATCACATGAATAAAATCGAACTTTTACAATCTGTGTCACTGTTCTGGGACATAACCGAAAAAGAATTAGGATATATTTCTGAAAAAATGGTTCCGCGGAACTATGAGATAGGACAACTGATTCTTTTGGAAGAAGCAGAAGGAGAACAGTGTTTTTTCGTTATCAAGGGCAGTGTAAAGATTACCCGCCTGAGCAAAGAAGGACGGGAGGTGATTCTAGCCATGTTAAATGAAGGGGATTTCTTCGGTGAAATGTCCTTGTTGGATGGTGAGTCTAGGTCTGCAAATGTGATTGCCTTGGAAGACACAGAAGTTTTAACCCTGAAGCGAAAAGACTTTTTGCTTGTCCTGAGTGATTACCCTCAAATTGCAATCCAATTATTAAAAGAAATGGCATTACGATTGCGCAAAAGCGACCGTCAGATAGCCAGTCTTTCCCTAAGTGATGCAGAAAAACGAATTGCATTATGCATTCTTAGAATTGCCGATGAACAAGGCGTGATCAAACAAGGTCATGTCAGTATCGAGAAGGCACCCATTCAACAAGATATTGCCAATATGTCCGGGACATCTCGAGAAACAGTCTCCCGAGCTTTAAAATTATTGGAACAAGAAGAATTTATCAAACGACAGGGCAGGGAATTGATCATCCACGATTATAATCGTTTCATTGAGGAGTTCGATTCTTAAATGCCCCAAGCGCTGATTCCCGGCATTTTAGATAATGAAGCCGGTTCCATATCGAAAGCCATCACCTGCATTGAGAATGAGCAACGTGTCCCTGATTCATTCTTCAGGGATTTACATGAAAATTCATCCAGGGCTATTCGGATTGGAATTACAGGACCACCCGGCGCAGGAAAAAGCACCCTCACCAATGAATTGATCGAAACTTGCCTGGCGAACAATAAAAAAGTTGGCGTGATCGCAGTGGATCCAACCAGTCCATTTTCAGGCGGTGCACTTTTGGGAGATCGAGTCCGCATGAACAAATACTTGTGGGATGACCGTGTATTTATTCGGAGTATGGGTAGCCATGGTGATTTGGGCGGTTTGGCTCGGAAAGCCCAGGAGGCAGGCGATGTGTTGGCAGCCAGTGGCAAAGATATTATTTTATTTGAAACGGTGGGAGTAGGCCAAGGTGAACATGATGTAGCCAAAGCAGCAGATTTTACCATTGTAATCCTCGTGCCTGAATCCGGCGATGAAATTCAACTTATGAAAGCCGGGCTCATTGAGATTGCAGATATTTTTGTCATCAATAAGTCAGACCGGGATGGAGCAAATCGCTTGGCTTCTCTCCTGAAAAATATCCTGCATAATTTTACAGCCCGAGGGAAGTTGGAACCTCCAGTATTCAATACGATTGCGAACCAAGGACAGGGGATTGTTGAACTTTTCATGGGCGTTCAAGATCATTTAAAATTGATGTCGGAAAACGGGATGTTAGAGTTACGGCGGTTGAGCCGGTACCGAAATCGTGTGTCGGATTTAATTCGCGAAAGATTGGAAGATGACTTTTGGACCGAGGAAAAAAAAGCAATTCTGGATCATTCAACCCAATCCTTAAACTCCATCAAATCTGCGCCGGTCACAATGGCGCAACAATTATTAGACCGTCAATCTTATGAGACCTGATTCAACCAATGAAATGGGATTTCTGGACCATCTGGAGGAATTAAGATGGCGATTGGTGAAATCCCTTGGGGCCATTATTCTTGGTTCTGCTGTTTCATTCGGTTATATCGATGAAATTCTAAATCTGCTCCTGCGCCCCACACAAAATACATCGAATCCTATCAACCTTCAGGTGTTGTCCGTTCAGGGCATGTTTTTGATCAAATGGTTTATTTCTTTTATTTCAGGTTTTATTGTGGCTTTGCCTGTGCTGATCTTTCAATTCTGGAAATTTGTGGCCCCGGGACTCAAGATTAATGAAAAGAAATATGCCCTGCCGGTGGTCTTTTTTGCATTCACATCTTTTATCATGGGTGTCAGTTTTGGATATTTTATATTGATTCCGTTTTCTCTTGAATTTTTCAGTGGAATCAGTGCAGGGCATGTAGAAAATAATTTTTCCATCCAGTATTATTTCAGCTTTTTGACGTGGCTTCTTTTAGGTTCAGGTCTGATTTTTCAATTGCCTGTGGTGTCATTATTATTATCTGCTATTGGTCTTCTCACGCCGCCATTTATGAGACATTATCGTCGACATTCCATTGTTGTTATTCTTATTTTATCATCCTTCATCACGCCACCGGATCCGGTGTCCATGATCATTATGGCTTTTCCATTGATCTTTCTTTATGAATTAAGTATTGGCGTTTCCTGGATGGTGAACCGAAAGAGAACTGATTGAACCCTACGGATAAATAGCGGTAATTTCTGAACACTCATGCACAAAGATTTGGTCACCCTAAAACAGATCACAGCGCCGATCATCGATGATATAAAGATCTTTCAGCAGGAATTTGAGAATGCCCTGAAATCAGAGGTGCGCCTCATCAATTCCATTTCCAGATATATGATCCGGAATCGAGGTAAAAATATTCGTCCGATATTGACAATCCTTTCTGCGCGGCTATGTGGTGAGCCAACCCTCAATAGTTACCGTGCAGCGGCTATGATGGAACTCCTTCATATTGCTACATTGATTCATGATGATGTAGTGGATGATGCTACAATTCGACGGGGGAAACCCTCCATCAACCAAGTTTGGAAAAATAAAATTTCTGTCCTTATGGGTGATTTCATTTTGAGTAAAGCGCTGATCAACATGATTGGTATCAAGGACTTTGATGCGTTAGAACAGATTTCGAGTACGGCAGAAAAATTGAGTGCAGGTGAAATTCTGCAAATTGAAAAAAGTATCACCAAATCCATGACAGAGGACGTGTATTTTGATATGATTAATCAGAAGACCGCATCCCTCATTGCAACCAGTTGCGAATTGGGTGCCATTACTACATCCAAGACAGATCAGGACCGGAAAGCCACTTTTGATTTTGGAGAAAACTTGGGGATGGCATTTCAAATTAAGGATGACTTGTTTGACCTCTTGGGAAGCGAGCATGATACGGGCAAAGATGGCGGGGGAGATGTTAAGAAAAATATGATCACATTGCCTCTGATTTTCTCATATAGTCATATGACAAAATCTGAAAATCGCCGATTGAAAAAATTGTTGGGTGCTAAAACAAAAACAAAGAACATTTTGACTGACATTCGGGGGATGATTGAGGAGTCCGGCGGGTTCCAGTATGCGCGTAATAAATTGGACGAATTTTCGAATAATGCCTTGGATGCCATTGCATTTTATCCCGATTCCCCTGTAAAGCAATCCCTAACCGACCTCGTTGCCTTTAACGCCTTCCGGGTGAAATAAACCCATGTCCATCGATCAGAAAATTCTGGTCATCCGATTCAGTTCAATCGGAGATATCGTTCTTGCCACATCACCGCTGAAGACCATTCGGCAAAAATTTCCTAATGCACAAATCACATTCTTAACCTTAGACACCTTTGCACCTCTTTTCGAATTCCATCCCCATATTGACGCTCTCATTGGAATTGATAAAAATAAATCATTACGTGGATTATGGGATTTCTCTCATTATATCAATCAACAACGATACCATCACATTTTTGACCTCCATAATTCACTCCGCTCAAATTTGGTCACATTATGGAATAGTGGCCCAATTTCCCAAGTGGAAAAACCAAGGTGGAAACGTTTCATGTTGTTTCAGTTTCACGAAAATCAATTTTCGGAGAATTTTTCAACACGGTTCATGTACCACCAGTATTTAGGTGAGAATATTTGGCGAGAGGGCGACCCAATACCCGATACATTTTTAAGTGTTTCAGATCGCGAAAAATCTTTGGCGGATGAATTGGTTAAATCCAAAGGTTTGGGAAATCATTATTTGACAATTGTCCCCGGTGCAGCTTGGCGGCAAAAACAGTGGTCGGTAAACAAGTATATTGATTTCATTCAACAGGTTGATAAACACGTAATATTATTGGGTGCAATGAAAGATAAGGTTTGTTTCCAGATTAAAGAAAAAATCCCGACAGTGCTCAATCTGGCAGGCAAAACATCCCTGCGTCAAGCATTGGCAGTGTTGTCCAATTCGATGCATGTGATTGGCAGTGATACCGGATTGGTTCATGCTGCAGAAGCTTTGGGAGTTCCTGTCACAATGATTTTGGGTCCAACATCAGTCGAAACAGGTGCCGGTGTTCTTTTGGATGGTTCATCTACGATTGAAAAAGATCTATGGTGTCGTCCGTGTTCCCAAAATGGGAACCGTCCTTGTTATCGTAAATCCCAGGTTTGTATGGATAATATTCATGTGGATGATCTTCTGAATTCAATTCCTGAAACATTATCATGAAATTAATTTGGCTTTTTGTTTATAACTTTTTTTTGTACCCGTTGTTATTTATAGTCGGGTGTGTACTTTGTTTATTTGATGCCAAATTAAAGCAGGGTGTTCGGAATAAGTTTGATTCCATTCCCAAATTAAAGGGATACTTTAATAAACTTCACTCTACAAAAGTTATTTATTGGTTTCATGCTGCTAGTTTGGGTGAATTCTATCAGGTTCGCCCTGTGATGGAAGGATTAAAAGATGTGGAACCGGAGGCAGTCTTAATAGTGAGTTTTTCATCGCCTTCCGGCTATGAGAATGCAAAAAGCGATAACATTGATCTTCGGCTCTATATGCCTTTCGATTTTCCCTGGAGTGTGCGCAAAGCATTAAAAATTGCCAAACCTAAAAAAGTTATATTCGCTTCCTATGACATTTGGCCCAATATGGTTTGGATCGCAGAAAACATGCAAATCCATACCAATATTTTTGCTGCGAGAGTGAAGGACAACTCCTTAAAATTAAAAACCGGTTTTCGGAGTTTTTATCGATCAGTCTATTGTGCTATGTCTACCATTTATACAGTGACTGAAAAAGATTATCACCGTTTGAGATTTATCATCGGTGGCCAGAATAAACCAACCCTCCGTGCTTTAGGGAATCCACGGTACGATATGGTCAAACAAAGTGCCGATGAATTTACTCAAGAACATCAACAATCTGTTTTGTCTCGGGATAAAAGAATTATAATAGGAAGTGCCCATGCCGAAGATGATGAATTTTTGATTCCGGCTTTGACATCTTTGATGGGGTCAAATCCTAATTTAAAAGTGCTGTATGCACCCCACGAACCCCACGAACCGGACATTGATCGGATACAAAAAATGTTTTTAGAATTGGGGATTGAATCCACTGTTTTTAAGCAGAATTTTTCATTGAAATTGCCTCATGATCGTGTTGTGATTTTGGGAATCGTGGGCGTATTATCTAGACTATATTGGCAAGGACAAGTAGCCTATGTGGGCGGCGGATTCTCAACGGGAATCCATAATGTGATGGAACCTGCCATCGCTCGTTTACCGATAATATTCGGCCCAAAGTATCATCATGCCCATGAAGCAGAAGAATTATTAGAAAACGAAGGTGGTTTTTGTATTCAAACTGGGGATGAATTTCAATCTATTCTGGAAAAACTAATGCAAGATCAGAGTTTTTTTCTGGATGCTAGTTTTGCCGCAACAAATGTGATCCACAAAAACCTTGGCTCCTCCACTCGCATTATCCGGAGTTTGATTCGTGACTGATTTTCAATTCAGGGTTCGGTTTGAAAAATTTCAATCCAAAACCAAGATTATCAATTTCACATCCGGGATTCATGTGATCTATGGTGAGAGCGGCGTTGGCAAAAGCGCTTTTCTATCAAGTTTTGAAAATGCAAATTTTACTCATTCTCATAATTTTTCTATTCAGGTCAAAACCGATGATTCCCATTTTTATCGTATCGTCCAGAATCCGGACCATCAAATACTCGGGCGAACCGTTAAAAATGAAATAACATTTTCAGCAGAATGTAATGGCGTTGAACCCATCGAATTAGAACAAATATTAAACTCCGGGCTAGCCATATTACCGCCAACAATCGAACCAAATATGAATCCGGGATTTTTGTCCGGCGGTGAAAAGGAATTATTGAACTTGATCACAGCCCTGCAATCCGACCAAGACATTCTCTTGATCGATGATGGATTATCCTTTTTGTCAAAAGAAAATAAAGAATCTGCTGTGGAATGGCTACAAGTTTGGACACAGAAAACCGGTGGAATTGTGGTCTGGATGACCTCTGAACAAATGGATTTATCTTTTGGGAAAACTCGGTGGTTGTTGGGATTGGATTCTATAGAAAACATTGAGCAGAAAAAGCACCATGATTATGATTCCATTTCAATTCCAAGGGGAGATCTTTCTTTGGAATGGAGGGATGTTTCATTCCAATATGAAAATTCCCGGTCTATTTATTCTTATATCAGTTTGTCTTTAAATGGTTGCAGGTCCATAGGGCTTCTGGGGGGGAATGGCTCAGGTAAAACCACTTTTGCTGGTCTGTGCTTTGGGTATTTAAAGCCCCAAATGGGGCAAGTGGAACTATCCATCAAAGGAAATAATAATCTCAGGATCGGCTATGCGGATCAATTCCCCGAACATTTACTGCACTTGAAAACACCGGCAGAGTTTTTGGATCAAATTATTCAGAATGGGATATTCAATACCCATTTGGACCAAACATTTCATAATCGTCTATCCCGGTTTGGCATTCAATGGGATGGAATCAAAGATGTCAGGGGCATTGAATTAAACTGGGCTGTCTTGCGGACTTTTGTTGTTGTTTTACTGGCACACTGTAAATTTGATGTATTAATTCTCGATGAACCCACCTTTGGATTAGGTTGGAACCAGCGTGTAATTTTGCGGTCATTTTTACGGGAATGCATGACAAAAATGCATTTTGTGATCGTGTCCCACGATCGACTTTTTATTCAATCTATTTGTGATCAAATCATTGATTTGGATGATTTAGACATTTTGGTACCTCAAATTGGAACAAGTGAAAAAACCGAATCTTAAAGAGCGAATTATTGGTGATCCCACTCGGGTCCTTACGTTTGCCAACATTATCAGCATGCTACGAGCGCTCTCGGCGATTCCTATAATTTATACAATGGCATTTCCGGGATGGGAATGGCTCACAGCGGTTTTGATTTTATTGGCAGTATTATCGGATGCCCTGGATGGTTATTTTGCACGCCGAGCTCATGAAGTAACTCATTTCGGGAAATGGTTAGATCCCTTGGCCGATTTTGTAGTGATCATTGCAATTGTGCTTTACTTAGTTCTTAGGGGACAATTTCCATTGTGGTTTTTTGTCTTTTATCTCACCCGCCATACTATAATTGCCGGATTGTCTCTTTATTGCATGAATTATGGTTATATGATTCTGCAATCCAACTGGTGGGGGAAATGGGCGACCGGTATTACCACTTTGGGCGTTTTTCTCCATATATTTGATTTCCATGCTATACCTTGGCTCAAGATGGGGTCTTTGTATGTAGCAACGGGATTGCTAGCCTTTAGTGGACTTCAATATTTGAAGCAATTCAGCATTGCCATTCGGGCCAATCGTGCTCAATAAACTATTTAAAGCGCTTTCAAGATCTCGCTCCACCATCGCCGATGCATTTAAATCATTAGCAGGGAAGCGAGTTACGCCTGAATCCTTAGAAACATTGGAAGAGCAACTTCTAAGTGCAGACTTGGGTTTTAAAACTGTAGAGTCCATCCTGGATGTGGTTGAACATCATTCGAAATCAAATTTTATTGAAAAAGTAGGGGAGCACTTGGTGTCTTTGCTTCCTGAAAAATTTTCACCGGAAATTTTCAAAAAACCAACTATTTTAATGGTAGTTGGCGTCAATGGCACCGGGAAAACCACCAGCGCTGCTAAATTAGCTCATGTGTATAAAAAATTGGGCCAAACTGTGACCATGATTGCTGCAGATACCTATCGTGCCGCTGCTGTGGAGCAATTAAAGATTTGGGGAAACCGAGTAGGATGCCACCTTGTGTGTAACGAGCAAACCGCTGAACCAACTGCTGTTTTGTTTGATGGATTGGCCTCAGCAAAAGCAAACCAAAGCGATGTAGTCATTGTGGACACCGCAGGCCGGCTCCATACCTACACTAATCTCATGAGCGAGTTGGCTAAAATGTATCGTGTGATAGAAAATAGGTTTCAGGAATTTGAGTATAGATCTTTGATTACCATGGATGCCAGCTTGGGACAAAATTCTATTATTCAAGCAAAAGAATTTGGAAAACATGTCAAATTGGAAGGAGCGATCTTAACAAAATTGGATGGAACAGCTCGGGGTGGCATTGTATTTCCACTTTACCAAGAATTACAAATTCCTGTTGAATTTATCGGTGTAGGAGAGGACTTGAGCGATATTGATCCATTTGATCCGGAAGAATATGTGAGTGGGTTGCTTGGTTTAAAAGACCATGATTAATTATCAATTCTTTGCCAAAGATTTTTGATTGATTCGAATGGATATTTGAATGAATGGTTTGTTGGAATTATGAATCACCAAA
>CEOQ01129991.1_pt1 | contig 23879 bp, 18 predicted proteins | sample 361351 | NCBI WGS metagenome assembly CEOQ01 (sample SAMEA2619907, study PRJEB7988) | marine metagenome | biome: marine biome (ENVO:00000447); feature: deep chlorophyll maximum layer (ENVO:xxxxxxxx); material: "saline water (ENVO:00002010), including plankton (ENVO:xxxxxxxx)" | depth 60 m | reverse complement strand
TGGAAAGTTCTCATAGTTAATTGTGTACCAGGTTCTCCGATTGATTGTGCTGCTACAACACCAACAGCCTCTCCCCTATGAACAAGGTGACCTCTTGCCAAATCTCGCCCATAGCATTTAGAGCATACACCATAGCTTGCTTCACAAATCATTGGAGACCTAACTTCCAAATTACTAATATTTAAGTCTTCTACTTTTTCGATCGAATCCTCATCGATCATGTGTCCTGCTTGCAATACTACATTATCATCTTTATCTAAAAGATCCTTTGCCAGCACTCTGCCTAGGATTCTTTCTGTAAGTGGTTGAATTATTTCTCCTCCTTCAATAATAGAAGAAATAGTGATACTTTTCTCGGTTCCACAATCTTCATCTATTACTACAGAATCCATTGCCACATCACACAATCTTCTTGTCAAATATCCTGAATTTGCTGTTTTAAGTGCAGTGTCTGCAAGACCCTTACGAGCTCCATGAGTGGAAATAAAATATTGTAAGACTGATAAACCTTCTCTAAAGTTAGCTGTTATGGGTGTTTCAATAATTGAACCATCAGGTTTAGACATCAGACCTCTCATTCCAGAAAGCTGTCTTATTTGTGCTGGTGAGCCCCTTGCTCCAGAGTCAGCATATATAAACACAGAATTAAATGAAGGCTGTTCAACCTCCTTCCCTTTTTCATCCACTGAAACGTCTGTACTGATCTTTGTCATCATAGCCTTTGCAACCTTTTCATTGGCCCTAGACCATATATCTATGACTTTGTTATATCTCTCACCCTGGGTAACTAAACCAGAAGCAAATTGATCTTCAATTGATTTAACTTCTTTTTCAGCAGCATCAATAATTGATGGCTTTTCTTCAGGAATAATAAAATCATCGACTCCAATAGAAGAGCCGGATCTAGTAGAATAGTCAAAACCTAAATACATTAATTGATCAGCAAAAATTACTGTAGATTTTAATCCTGCCTTTCTGTATGAAATATCTATCAGACTTGTAATCGATTTCTTATCTAAAGTTTGGTTAACATTATCAAAACCTACCTCTGGAGGAGTGATCCGCCAAACAAGGACCCTACCGACAGTTGAATCTTCAAGAAATGTACCATTGTCTGCATTAGTGATTCTTACTTTAATATTTGCATGCAAATCAATTGTTTCAGATTCATATGCTCTTAAAACCTCATCTGGATTACTGAATACTCTACCGGAGCCTTTTGATCCAATTTTTTCTCTTGTCATATAATACAACCCTAAAACCACATCTTGAGAAGGGTTAATAATAGGGGCTCCATTAGCCGGAGAAAGAATATTATTAGTGGACATCATCAACGCTCTAGCTTCTAGCTGAGCCTCCAAAGTTAAAGGAACGTGCACAGCCATTTGGTCACCATCAAAGTCAGCATTATATGCAACACATACTAAAGGATGTAATTGAATGGCTTTGCCTTCAATAAGTAAAGGTTCAAATGCTTGAATACCTAATCTATGTAAAGTAGGTGCTCTATTTAGTAGTACAGGATGCTCACGAATTACTTCCTCAAGAATCTCCCAAACTTCAGGGGTTTCTCTTTCAACTAATTTCTTTGCTGCTTTTATAGTTGTTGCAAGCTCTCTTTGTTCAAGCTTTCCATATACATATGGCTTAAATAATTCAAGAGCCATTTTTTTAGGTAGCCCACATTGATGAAGCTTTAGATTTGGTCCAGCTACAATTACAGAACGACCTGAATAATCAACCCTTTTACCAAGAAGATTTTGCCTAAACCTTCCACCTTTACCTTTAATCATATCAGCAAGTGATTTTAAAGGCCTTTTGTTTGATCCAGTGATCACTCTTCCTCTTCTTCCGTTATCTAATAGAGCATCAACGCTCTCTTGAAGCATTCTTTTTTCATTCCTTACTATAATTTCGGGTGCACCTAGCTCAAGTAATCTTCGCAGCCTATTATTCCGGTTTATAACTCTTCTATATAGATCATTTAAATCTGATGTTGCAAACCTTCCTCCCTCTAATGGAACAAGAGGTCTCAAGTCTGGAGGTAAAACTGGCAATACATTCATAATCATCCACTCAGGCTTATTGCCAGAATCTTTAAATGCCTCTAACAGCTTTAATCTTTTTGATAATTTTTTTAACTTAGTTTCTGAGTTTGTTTCAGGGACTTGCTCTCTAATGATTTTGATTTCTTCATCAAGATCTATCTCTTGTAAAAGCAACTGAACAGCTTCTGCACCCATCCCTGCGGTGAACTCGTCTCCATATTCATCATATGCTTCAATATATTCTTCTTCAGTAAGGATCTGGCACTTTTCTAATTCAGTCAGTCCTGGGTCAGTAATGATATAACTTTCAAAGTATAAAACTCTTTCAATTTCTCTAAGAGTAATGTCTAACAACAATCCAATCCTAGAAGGTAAAGATTTTAAGAACCAAATATGTGCGACAGGAGCTGCAAGCTCAATATGGCCCATTCTATCTCTTCTAACTTTTGCAAGAGTAACTTCTACGCCACACTTTTCACAAATTACTCCCCTATGCTTCATGCGCTTGTATTTACCGCATACACATTCGTAATCTTTTACAGGACCAAATATTTTTGCACAAAAAAGGCCATCTCTTTCTGGTTTAAAAGTTCGATAATTTATGGTTTCAGGTTTCTTGACTTCACCAAAAGACCACGATCTAACATTTTGCGGTGAAGCTAGTCCAGCAGTAATAGAAGAAAAATCTTCTTGGTATGGTCTTAATGACTTTACTAAATCTCTCAAAATTCTCTCCTAGTTATCTGAATCCAATTCAATGTTGATACCTAAAGATTTAATCTCTTTACTCAACACATTGAAGGATTCTGGAATATTTGCATCCATTTTATAATTTCCATCAACAATATTTTTGTACATTTTAGTCCTACCAGGCACATCATCTGATTTAACAGTTAACATTTCCTGTAAAGTATATGCAGCTCCATAAGCCTCAAGAGCCCAAACCTCCATTTCTCCAAATCTTTGACCACCAAACTGTGCTTTACCACCTAAAGGCTGTTGGGTAACAAGACTGTAAGATCCTGTAGATCTAGCATGCATTTTGTCATCTACAAGATGGTTCAGTTTTAACATATACATGTAACCAACAGTAACAGGTCTCTCAAATTGCCTGCCTGTTCTACCATCAAAAAGTATTAATTGTCCTGAATCTGACAGATCTGCTTCAGCAAGCAGATTCTTAATTTCTGATTCTTTAGCACCATCGAAAACAGGAGTTGCAATTGGAAGCCCATCAACTAGATTTTTAGCTAAAGTTAATATCTCATTATTTGAAAGTGAGTCTAGGTCCTCTTTTATGGTTGCTCCACTATTATAAAGTTTTTTTAGATAAGCTTTAACCTTATCAACCTTAACTTTCTGTTCAAGCATCTTATTTATCTTATGACCAATGCCTTTTGCAGCTGCCCCCATATGAGTCTCAAGCACTTGACCAACATTCATTCTTGATGGAACTCCTAGAGGATTTAAGACTATATCTACAGGCTCTCCCTGATCATCATATGGCATATCTTCAATAGGCATAATTTCTGAAATCACACCTTTATTACCATGCCTTCCAGCCACTTTATCACCAGGCTGTATTCTTCTTTTTATAGCCAAGAAAACCTTAACTATTTTAATTACTCCAGGCTGTAGATCATGTCCTCGAGTAATCTTCAGTTTTTTCTCTTCATGTCTTTGTTTGATCTCTTTTAAATAAGCCTTGAGTTGTAATTCAGCTTCTTCGATCTTTTTATTTGTCGCTTCTTTATCAATTCTTATTCCTAATAAATCATTAAGCTTACAATCCCTCAATTCATCAATAGATGGTTTATGGCCTTTCTTGAACCCTGCTCCCTTAACAACCTTATTATTCTTTATTAGATCAATTACTCTAATTTTTGTTGCCTCTTGGACAATTCTAATTTCATCATCAACATCTTTCTGAGCATCTGCTAGATGATCAGATTCAATAAGCTTTGTTCTATCATCTTTTTCAACCCCATCTCTTGTAAAGACTTCAACGCCTATTACTGTTCCATTAGTGCTTGAAGGCACTCTTAAAGATGTATCTTTTACATCAGATGCTTTTTCTCCAAAAATGGCTCTTAATAGTTTCTCTTCTGGTGAAAGTTGAGTTTCACCTTTTGGTGTAACCTTCCCAACCAATATGTCCCCAGCATTGACCTCAGCTCCAACATACACTATTCCACATTCATCAAGCTTGCCTAGTGACCCTTCTCCTACATTTGGAATATCAGCCGTTATTTCTTCTGAACCAAGCTTCATATCTCTAGCAATACAGGTAAGCTCTTGAATATGTATAGATGTAAATCTATCTTCTCTAGCTACCTTCTCTGATACTAATACTGAGTCTTCAAAGTTATATCCATTCCAAGGCATAAAAGCAATTCTTATATTTTGACCCAGTGCTAATTCGCCATTATCAACTGAAGGACCATCAGCTAAAATATCTCCAGTCACTACTTTATCTCCGATGCTAACAAGTGGTCGTTGGTTTATGCAGGTATTTTGATTTGAACGTGTATATTTAACTAAGTTATAAATATCAACAGCATCAGAAGATCGCGCATCAGTTACACGAACAACAACCCTAGCTGCATCAACACTTTCTACTATTCCAGCATTACGTGCTACAACACAAACCCCTGAATCACCTGCTACTACCGACTCAAAACCAGTACCAACAAGAGGTTTTTCAGGTTTTAGAACTGGAACTGCTTGCCTCTGCATGTTCGATCCCATTAATGCCCTATTTGCATCATCATGCTCTAAAAAAGGTATCAAAGATGCTGCTACTGAAACCACTTGTTGTGGGGCTACATCCATTAAATCAATCCTGTCTGGAGTCATCAAACTAGATTCGCTGTTATATCTGACTGGGATTAGATCATCTACAAATTTATTAGCGCTAGTTAAAGCAGCATTAGCTTGTGCAATAACATGCTCGCCTTCTTCAATTGCAGATAAATAAATGATTTCATCAGTAACTTTACCCTTATTTACTTTTCTGAATGGGGTCTCAATAAAGCCATAAGAATTTGTTCTAGCATAACAAGCAAAAGAATTTATTAAGCCAATATTTGGTCCTTCTGGAGTTTCTATAGGACATAATCTTCCATAATGAGTTGGGTGCACATCTCTTACCTCAAAGCCTGCTCTCTCTCTAGTTAATCCTCCAGGACCTAAAGCAGAAACTCTTCTTTTATGTGTTATTTCGGATAAAGGATTATTTTGATCCATAAACTGAGATAATTGGCTGGAACCAAAAAACTCTTTAATAGCAGCTGTGACTGGTTTAGCATTAATTAAGTCTGAAGGACCTAATCCATCAGCTTCTGCCATGCTCAATCTTTCTCTTACTGCTCTTTCAACTCTAATCAAACCAACCCTAAATTGGTTTGCTGTCATCTCCCCTACTGATCTGACTCTTCTATTTCCAAGATGATCGATATCATCAACATCATCATGGCCATCTCGAATATTTACTATGCCTCGCATGACATTAAGAATGTCATCAACATCTAAGATATTTGGATTATCTTTTTTCTCATCAATTTTTAATCTTCTATTGAATTTCATTCTTCCAACATCAGAAAAATCATATCGCTCAGGATTAAAAAATAAATTATTAAATAGCTGCTCAGCAGAATCTTTAGTTGGGGGCTCACCTGGCCTCATCATTCGATAGATCTCTACTAAAGCTTCTAATTTATTAGACGTTGGATCGCTTGATAATGTCTTGGATATATAAGGCCCTTTATCAAGTTCATTAATATATAAACATGAGATATTTGTAATTTTATTTTCTTCTAGCAAGCTAATAACGTGCTCATCAATAGTAGTATTTGCAGTTAACACAACTTCTCCTGTTTCGCTATCTACCACATCCTTGGCAATCACCTTACCTAATAAGTAATTTTTAGATAATTTAAGAATATCTGTCTTTAATGACTCTAATTGTCTGATGTGTCTTGCAGTAATTCTTTTGTTCGCCTCAACAATAACGCTATTTCTTATTTTAAGGTCTTCATTCAGGGTATTGCCTCTTAATCTTGAAGGCACTAGCTTGGTAGCAACAGTTTCTTTATCTAAAACATAATCATCAACTTCATAAAAATTCTCCAGAATCTCTTCGGTGCTCATTTCTAGAGCTCGCAATACTATTGTTGCTGGTATCTTTCTACGTCTGTCGATTCGACAATATAAGATATCTTTAGCATCAAACTCAAAGTCTAGCCATGAGCCTCTATAGGGAATAATTCTTGCAGAATATAGAACTTTTCCTGAAGAATGAGACTTGCCTTTGTCATGATCAAAAAATACTCCAGGCGATCTATGGAGCTGATTAACTACTACCCTTTCTGTTCCATTAATAATAAAAGAGCCATCATCAGTCATGAGTGGAACTTCACCCATAAATACTTCGCCTTCTTTTGATTCTTTAAGCTTCTCAAAATTTGTTTCTCTATCAAAAAACTGTAAATTTACAGTGATTCTGAGTGGTGCAGAATAACTTAATCCCTGAATCAGACATTCTTGAACGGTATATGAGGGTTTGCCCAATTCATAAGAGACATATTCAAGAGCAGCATTACCAGAGACACTCACTATTGGGAACAATGTTGAGAATACTTCTTCTAAGCCTTGATTTTTTCTCTTCTTTGAATCGACGTCCTGTTGAAGAAAGTGTCTATAAGAATCAAGTTGGGTTTCAATAAGCTTTGGTAGCTTCATTACTTTTGGTAATCGCCCAAAGTTCTTTCTTATTCTCTTTTTTTCCGAATAACTATATGACATATGCTGCCCTTCTAAATGTAATTATTTATTTTAATTCCGCTGTAGCGCCTGCTTCTGTAAGCTGCTTTAACATCTCTTCAGCTTCATCCTTTTTCACTCCTTCTTTAAGAGTGTTAGGAGCACCATCAACAAGATCTTTAGCTTCTTTTAGACCTAAACCAGTGATTGATCTAACTGCTTTAATAACTTGCACTTTTTGGTCGCCAGCCGCACTCAGAACGATATCAAAAGCGTCTTTCTCTTCTGCCGCTTCGCCGGCATCATCTCCTCCGCCAGCTGCTGCTGCAGGAGCTGCAGCGACCGCTGCTGCTGCAGAAACGCCAAACTTCTCCTCTATGGCAGAAATTAGATCTACAAGATCCATCACTGACATATCTTCTATCGCTTTTAAAATATCATCTTTTTTAGTTGCCATTATTTTTCTCCTTTAATTTAGGCAGATGCCTGTTTTTTGTCATGAACTGCTTGTAAAACACGAGCAAGTTTGCCAGGGACTTCATTTAAAAGTCTGGCAAATTTGCTAATTGGTGCCTGCAAAACGGTTGCAATCAATGCATATGCTTCTTCCTGGGATGGTAAAGAAGCTAGCACATCAACTTGTTCTGCGCTTAAAAGCTGGCCCTCAACTGATAAAGCCTTAATCTCTAATGCTTCAAAATTCTTAGCATAAGTCTTTAACAATTTTGCTGCAGCTCCAGGCTCATCGAAAGAAAACGCAAAGAGTGATGGTCCAGCTAACACTTCATTCGTGCATCCAAAGTCAGTACCCTCAAAAGCTAATTTTGCTAAAGAGTTTTTTATAACTTGTATGTGAATGCCTGCCTCAGTACCTTGCTTTCGTATTTCAGAAAGTTCGGACACTTTTAACCCTCTTGCATCAGAAATAACTAAAGATGAAGCAGTAGATGCTATCTCTTTTACCTCAGATACAATTCTTTCTTTATCTTCTCTCGCTAATGCCATAGCAATTCTCCTATTATGCCTCTCGGCTTTTAGGTGACAAATCGCCTAAACGAATTTGCTCACCACCTACGTAGGAAATTAAGTTTTCACACCTACGGTCTTCGACGGCTGCGCTCATAACGCAACTATCAAGGCTTAAATAATAAGCCTTAAACTCTAAACTACGGATGATAAATTCAACCTCAAGCCTGGCCCCATTGTGCTGCTAATATAAACATCCTGAATATAAACGCCTTTTGCTGAAGCAGGTTTTATTTTTTTTATCTCATCCACCAAAACTTGTATATTCTCTGAAAGCTGCTTACCTTTAAAAGATACTTTTCCAATACAGCCATGAACGATGCCGCTCTTATCGCTTCTAAATCTGACTTGACCAGATTTTGCATTTGCTACAGCTTCATCGATTTTATCCGTTACGGTTCCACTTTTAGGGTTGGGCATGAGTCCTTTAGGTCCTAGTATTTGGCCTAATTGCCCAACAACTTTCATGGCAGCTTGTGTGGCAATAACCACATCAACATCTAGATTGCCTTTTTTAAATATCTCCGCAAGATCATCCATGCCTATATGATCTGCACCAGCATCTTTAGCTGCCTTTGCATCATCACCATCAGCAAATACCGCTACAGAGACTTCTTTACCTAAACTATTTGGTAAAGTTACAGCCCCACGAACACCTTGATCAGACTTTTCTGTATCTATACCAAGATTCACTGCAATATCAATTGATTCATCAAAGTTATTTGACTTTATGGTATTAAATAATTCCAAAGCTTCATCTACTGAATAGTCCTTATTCACATCTAGCAATTCAGAAATCTGTTTGGCTTTTTTAGTTGGCATGTTATTCGACCTCAACTCCCATACTTCGAGCCGTACCTGCAATAATTTTTACCGCCTCATCCATAGAGTTTGCATTTAAATCATTCTCTTTAATTTTGACAATTTCTTCTAACTGAGATCTAGAAATCTTGCCCACCTTCTCAATATGTGGAACACCACTACCCTTGTCTAATCCTATAGCCTTTTTGATTAATACTGAGGCTGGTGGAGATTTAATTTGGAAAGTGAAGGACTTGTCTTCGTAAACATTAATAACAACTGGAAGTGGAACACCTTTTTCAGCATTTTGTGTTTCAGCATTAAATGCATTACAAAAATCCATAATATTAACGTTTGCTTGACCTAAAGCAGGGCCAACAGGAGGACTTGGATTCGCTCCGCCTGCAGGAATTTGTAACTTAAGTACTGTTTCTACTTTCTTAGCCATTATGTCTTCTCAATTTGAATAAAATCTAACTGTACAGGGGTTGATCTTCCAAGAATCTGAACAGAAACTTTAACCTGATTGTTCTCATAGTCAACCTCTTCAACAACACCATTAAAATCATTAAAAGGTCCATCGCATACTCTAATAACTTCTCCAGGTTCAAATAAAGTTTTTGGTCGAGGTGCTTCCTCACCCACCTCTATTCTATTTATGATTGCATCCACCTCTGATTTAGCAATGGGCTGAGGTTTTTCTTTAGTGCCACCAATAAATGTGTTTACTCTTGGAGTATGATTTACCAGTTGCCATGTATCTTCATTCATATCCATCTCTATTAAAATATACCCAGGAAAAAATTTTCTTTCTGTTTTCTTTTTTGCTCCACTCTTAAGTTCAACTACATGCTCCGTAGGAATTAATATTTCTCCAAAAGAGCCCTCTAAGCCAGCCAGAGAGATTCTTTCTTCGAGAGCAGATTTTACTCTCTGCTCGTAACCTGAATAAGCTTGAATTACAAACCATTCCATTAACCCAATACCATCCCTGTTAGCCAAGTTAATAGTCTCTCAAGACCAAAAAATGCTAAACAAAGTATCACAATAGAAATAAATACAATCAGGAAGGTTTGAGTGGTTTCAACCCTAGTTGGCCAAACCACTCTTCTCAATTCTGTTCTAGACTCGCCCATCAACTTAAAAGAGTTTCTACCAAATGTTGTAGTGGCTAATATAAATAACCCAACAATAAACAAAAACACTACCCCCAAGACTCTGTATAGAAATGGCTGATAGGAGTAATAAGAGTTCCCGACTATAGCTAAAACAAAAAAAGATAAAGAGAAGAACCACTTCAATCTATTTATGAGGCTGCCTGTTTTCTGCTTAGATGCCATAAATATTTCTTCCTATTCTTCACCCTACTGGCAGGCCAGGAGGGACTTGAACCCCCAACCTACGGTTTTGGAGACCGTCGCTCTACCAGTTGAGCTACTGGCCTAATCCTTTTCCCATAAACAAAGACAGGAGCGCCAAATTTTTAGCACTTCTGTCAAAAACTTATTACTTTATAATTTTTGATACTACGCCTGCACCAACTGTTCTACCACCCTCACGGATAGCGAACTTAAGGCCTTCATCCATAGCAATAGGTGCTATCAACGATACTGTCATTTTGACATTATCACCTGGCATTACCATTTCTACTTTGTCCGGTAATTCACAAGCACCCGTTACATCAGTTGTTCTAAAATAAAACTGTGGTCTATAACCTTTAAAGAAAGGTGTATGCCTACCCCCCTCCTCTTTTGATAAAACATAGATCTCGGCTTCGAAATCTGTATGAGGAGTAATAGATCCTGGCTTACACAAAACTTGACCTCTTTCTACAGCATCTCTCTCAATTCCTCTTAAAAGAACACCGCAGTTTTCTCCTGCTCTACCTTCATCTAGAGACTTTCTGAACATCTCAACTCCGGTACATGTAGTTTTCGTAGTATCATTAATTCCTACAATCTCAAGATCATCTCCTGTTTTAACAATCCCTCTCTCGATACGCCCTGTAACAACAGTTCCTCTTCCTGAAATTGTGAAAACGTCTTCAACAGGCATTAGATAAGGTTTATCTATATCTCTTTCTGGTTCTGGCACATAAGTATCCAAAGACTCTACAAGTTTTTGAATAGAAGGAGCGCCTATATCAGAATCATCTCCTTCCAAAGCTTTAAGAGCGCTTCCTACAATGATTGGAGTATCATCACCAGGAAATTCGTATTCATTTAATAGTTCTCTTATTTCTAGCTCAACTAAATCCTGTAATTCAGAATCATCTACTTGATCAGCCTTATTCAGATAAACAACAATCTTTGGGACACCAACCTGTCTCGCAAGCAAAATATGCTCTCTAGTTTGAGGCATAGGTCCATCTGCGGCACTTACAACTAAAATGGCTCCATCCATCTGCGCTGCTCCAGTAATCATGTTTTTCACATAATCTGCGTGCCCTGGACAATCAACATGCGCATAGTGTCTATTATCTGAGACATATTCAACATGAGAAGTGGCAATAGTAATACCCCTTTCTTTTTCTTCAGGAGCATTATCAATACCATCAAATGCAACTGCATCACCCCCATAAGCCTCTGCACATACTTTGGTCAGCGCAGCAGTTAGGGTTGTTTTTCCATGGTCCACATGACCAATAGTTCCAACATTTACGTGTGGTAACGTTCTTTCATACTTTTCTCTAGCCATTTCTTCCTCTCTGAATTAACTATTTTTATTATGTTTTTTCCCAATTTGGAGCTCATAACCGGACTTGAACCGGTGACCTCTTCCTTACCAAGGAAGTGCTCTACCGCTGAGCTATATGAGCCCGATTCCAAACATCCAAATTTAAGGTGCCGTATTATCACTCTAAAACGTAATAAACTCAACCTTTTTTAATAAATCCCAAACCCTTTAAAAATGGTGGAGGGGGGAGGATTCGAACCTCCGAAGCACGAGGCGGCAGATTTACAGTCTGCTGGGTTTGACCGCTCCCCAACCCCTCCAATTTAAAGCTTGCTATTTTTGTTCTAGAATGCACTGAAGTCAACAGGAAAATGAATAACTTGAGTAAATTAACACAAAAAACTGTTCTAAAAGACCTAAATCAAGAAGATTTTGACTGTTATCTTCTAAAAACCGTTGATTCTACTAATAATTTTGCCAAACAAGCTGAACTCACCAAGCCCTTTTTATTGGTTTTATCAGAACAACAAACGGCTGGTAAAGGTCGTCAAGGCAAATCTTGGTACAGCCCAGATGCAGGAAACATCTATATGAGTCTTAAATTCAAACTCAATCGAGATATTAATAACCCTCTCAGCTTGATTATTGGTCTATTAATTAGCAAATCAATTGAAAAATTATCAAAAAATACAATTCAACCCAAACTAAAATGGCCTAATGACCTAGTATTGAATAACAAGAAAATCTGTGGAATTTTAATTGAGTCAGAGGTTATAGAGAATGAGATAGAGTACATTATTGGTATTGGTATTAACTATGCATTGCCTAAAAAAGAATCCTGGTGGGGAGAACTAGGTGAATTGGAGTCTATTTTGCCAAGAGATAAGTTAATTAATATGATACTAAAAAAGATATCTCAATATATTAATCATGATGAGTCTGATTGGGTAAGTGACTGGGAAGAAAGGTGCATTCACATGAATCAAGAAATCCAGATTCTTACTAATACCAATCAAGAACAATCAGGTGTATTTGTGGGAATCGATGATCAAGGATGCATGAAAATTGAACTAGCCACGGGCTTAAAGTTAATTAATTCAGGAGAATGTTCCATCAAGGGCTTATATTAATAAAAATGCTGCATTCTATTTATCAAAAACCGATAAACTTTAATGACAAAGCAGATTCAATTATTTTAGGTGCTGGATGTTTCTGGGGAGTAGAAAAGAAATTTTGGGATCTAAATGGTGTTGCTATGACCGCGACTGGTTATGCCGGAGGCCATTTAGTGGATCCAACGTATGAAGAGGTATGCTCTGGTGTCACTAATCATGCTGAAGTCATAAAAGTAGAATTTGATTCTACAATCATTCCACTCAAAACCATTTTATCTATTTTTTGGGAATGCCATGACCCAACTCAGGGAATGAGACAGGGCAATGATATCGGCAGTCAATATCGGTCTGCAATCTATTGTGCTAACCAAAGTGATCTAGATCTTGCTGTGACAACCAAAGAGATATACCAAGAAGAGCTTATCAAGCAGGGCTTTAAGTTTTTTGCTTCAGATGGAATCACAACTGAAATTAAAATTGAGACAGTCTTCTTCCTTGCTGAGGACTACCACCAGCAGTATCTCCACAAAAACCCAAATGGTTATTGTGGAATTGGTGGGACAGGTTGTTCTTTTCCTGCCTAATAAAATAGCTATAATAGCTTCCATGCCACCTTAGCTCAGTTGGCTAGAGCAGTTGATTTGTAATCATCAGGTCGTCAGTTCGAATCTGACAGGTGGCTCCATTTTTTATCATTGAATGAGCCCTAAAATATATTAATATTGATATTGAACAGTTAAGTTTATAAGCCTTCCTCTTGGGTCATGCACTCGAGTATCAAAACTAAAATCCGGTGCATCATACAATAAAGGCGCCTTATCATCGAAAGCATTAATAACGGCAATGCTCAATTCTAAATTACCAGATCTCATTTGAATGGTATTGCTTACTGAGAAATCGTAAACTAAAAACGATTTAATTTTATTAGTGTATCCCAAGGCTAGTGCTGAGGCTGGGATCAGTCTGTTATTAGTATATCCATCTATGTATCTGGTATTCATACCAAAAGCCCAATCACCTCGCTCTAAACTTAAAAATGTATTCAATCGTAATTTAGGTAACGAATGTGTGTGGGCATCGTAATTAAACTTACCAACCCGATTTACCATGACTATATGTTCCTCCGCATGACCCTCTTCATGATCTTCATGTTCTGGGGTTAAAAACTCTCTTAGCTGAGTACCCTTGATAGTAAAATCAATATCTCCCCAAGAAGTTGAGTTATAAAAATTGAATTTGATATCAATTCCATTCACTTCAGTCTTTTCTTCATTGAAATAAGTCGTGCTAACTGCTATTAAATCTCCAAACTGATTTCTGGTGATACTTGGACCGTTTGGATTCTCATTCAATTTAACTTGTGCACTTTCCACCTCGATTCTATTCTCATAATCAATCGACCAATAATCAATTGTTAAATCAATGAAGTCATTTACATTCCATATAAATCCTAAGCTTAGATTTTCAGAGGTAGCTGGTTTAAGATCAGGATTGCCCAACAAAGCTAATCTAACAAAAGGGGAACTGTCAACATCGCGCACGCTACCTAGCTGAATCTCTGAAGAAAATGCTTGTGCCATTGAAGGCGAAGTAAAAGAAGTACCTATAGAACTACGAAACATCAAAGAATCATTCAAGGAATACTTCAATGAAAGTCTTGGATCAAAGGATGATTCATTCTTCAAACTTTCGTACCTACCTGCTAGGGTAAGGTCAAAACCAGAATTTAGGTCACCATTCGCTTCAAAGAATATAGCTCTTTTGTTTCTAGAGGTATCGACATTTTTACCGCCGCCTAGAAAAATTAGATCTGCAAAATTCACTAACTGCCCAGCCTGATTAAATGTTGCTCTACTACCTTGAGAATAATTAATTTCGAGTTCCTCTGAATTAACTTGGAATCCAACGGCAAAATTTATCCCGTTGTTGGTGCCAGTGAATATCCCATCTAATGAAAGCAATCTGCCTGTCTTAGTAGATAGTTCTTGCCCTTTAATATAATTAATAAGGCTCTCTGAATTAGTAAGTGGAAGAAAGATGTTCCATTGCCCATTGCCATCAATCCCACCATTACCTTGAATAGCAGATTCAAATCTTGATTGAACTGTATCAGGTCGATTATGAGTATTTTTGTGTTCACTGGCTGTAAGCGATAGCTCAAAGTTGAGATCATCATCTATTGCAAAATTAAAGACATTACTGAGATGGTATTGTGAAATATCTTTCGGTGACTTAGGAGATGGGAATGCAGAACCTAAAGGTCTGCCATACCAGATAACTGGAACATTGAAAGGACTGCCACCTTGACCAGGTAGTATTTCTTTTGAAAGATAAGCTAATGCAGGGTAAGAAGGTGACTGGGGGTTATCATTCACGTCAACCAATGCGGTGATAAAGTTGATGGAGTAATCTCCAAATGTAGTATTTGTCTTATAATTAAAATATCCTTTTTTATGGTCTTCATCATTGACGATATTAAATCTCTCGCCGTATAGAAATTTACAAAATGGTCCTGAAATGACGCCTCCATTCTCTAAACAATCTGGGTCTTTAACCCAATCGCCCGATAAATAACTACCAGCATAAGGGCCTGATTGAATAGCATCATTTTTAGTCACTTTGAATGTATTTCCTAGAGTGCTTAATCCCATTTCGGCAAGTTTGGGGATTTCTCGTGCAGATAATGGTGATCGATCTAAAATATTGATAGCAAGAACAAGATCTCCTCCCATAAAATCTGTTCCTAACATAAAACCTAAGACATTATCATTTTGATCATAGGAAGATGTTTCCTGCCTGCTCCCAACAAACTTAAAGCCCTTAAAGTCATGAAAAGTATGAAAATTAATTACGCCTGCTACCGCATCTGATCCATATAAAGACGTTGCTCCATCTTTCAAAATCTCTACTCTCTCTAAGGCAATTTCAGGAATAATATTTACATCAATATACCCCTCCCCTTCATGAGAGGGCGTGCCTGCATGAGTTTGACGCTTGGTATTAATAAGCACCAGTGTTGATGCATGATCTAAGCCTCTCAGAGTAATTGATCCCATACCTTGATCTACTCCATCAAGAGCATTTGTTTGAAAGTGAGATCCTGAAGATACATTTAGGTACTTACTAATCTCAGCAATATTAGTAATGTTAAGTTTTTGGTAATCTTCTGAGGAAATAATATCAACAGGATTAGCATTAAGTTCTTTAGACTCTAAATAGGATCCAACAACAATTAGTTCTTCAGTATCATTCTTATCAGCTGCATATACGACAGTAAAACTGATAGTGAAACAAATTAAAAAAATCTTTTGTAGCATGCTTATATATAATACATTCAAACAAATCTATATAGCGAATTAAAATTGACGATCACCTCTAAAGAAGCAAATAAATACATTATTGAGAAACACTCCTTACCTCAAGAGAAAGACTGGCCTCAAGCAGTTATCAATGAGGTACATTCGATCGATTTAAATATACAAGATTTAGGGAGAAAGGATCTATCAAAAACCCCCTTCATTACAATTGATGGGGTCGATGCAAAAGACTTTGATGACGCAGTGTATTGTGAAAGTAACGATGCCGGATATAAGTTGCAAGTCGCTATTGCAGATGTGACCTTGTATGTAAAAAATAATAGCGCTATAGATAAAGAAGCATTAAAAAGAGGTACTTCAATATACTTACCTAACCAAGTCATTCCTATGCTTCCAGAAAAACTATCTAATGACTTGTGTTCACTTAAACCAAATAAATATCGACCGGCATTTGTCATAACTATTGATGTAAATAATCATGGTCAAATCTTAAATTACAGTTTCTGCGAAGCTATCATTAGGTCTCATCATAGGCTAACTTATGAACAAATAAACTCTCAATCGTTGAATAGACTTAATTTGTCTAATGAAGTCAATAATTCTATAAGCAATCTAAAATCACTTGCTATAAAAAGATTAGAAATAAAATCTCAACGAAATGCTATAGAGTTCTCCCCATCAGAACATAAAATATTCTTTGATAAAAAAGATAATGTAAGAAAGATAGAACTTCGGACATCTAGCCTGCCGCATCAAATGATTGAAGAATGCATGCTAATTGCAAATGAATGTACAGCAGAATTTCTGAAACAATCATTAGGATTCTGTCCTTATCGCATCCATAAAGAACCTGATGAGATCAAAATAAATACTTTAATATCTATATTGGGATCTAATGATTCAAAGAAGAGTTGGTCTGCGATAAAAAAAATTCAAGATATACTAACGAATATTGATAAAAAAGATTTTTTTAGTCAAATATTACTGTTGCAATCTATGCAAAGAGCAGAATACTCAACAGAGGAAGTTGGGCATTTTGGGCTCCAGCTTAAAAGGTATTGTCACTTTACTTCTCCCATAAGAAGATATCCTGATTTGGTGATTCATAAGTTGGTCAAGCAAGCATTGAAGATCAATCAAAAGAGAATTATCAGTCAACAGGGATTACAAACAATATGTGAGGAAAGCTCGCAACTAGAATTAAGAGCTGAGAAGATAAGCAGAGAATTGAATCAGATTCTAATATTTGATTATTTAAAGCAATACCAAGGCGAGTCATTTAAAGGGGTAGTGAGTGGCGTAACTGATTTTGGTTTATTTGTAACAATTGATAGATTTCTTGTTTCAGGATTAATCCATGTAACGGATTTGAAGAAAGATAGATACTACATATCAGAAAATAAGAAATATTTGGTTGGAAAACGCTCTGGTAGAAAATATAGTTTTGGTCAAAAGATCCTTGTCAAAATAACATCTGTGACTCCTTTTGAAGGTAAAATGAGTCTATCTTTAGAGTCTTAGCCTACAAAGAAAGAATATGAATGAGCAAAATAAGCGAATTGGTTTTCATGTCGTAGAGGCATTATTAAAAAATAAGCCGTCTGATATTAAAAAGATTTTTGTACCAGCAAACAGGCATGACATAAGAATACAAAAGATTATCGATCTAGCTTCAACAGTGGGTATCAAAGTTGAAACTAAGAAATCTATTAAACAAAACCCTGAAGCATGGGTTGTATCAAAACATGCAGGAGGTTTTGGAGATTTCAAAAAATTTCATCAATCTCAAAACAAATCCCCAACTTATTTAATCATTGATAATATTTCTGATCCAAGGAATTTAGGTGCATGCTTAAGAACTGCTGTTGTATCAGGCATAAATGCCATTTTAATTAATAAACATCAATGCTCGCCAATCACCCCATTGGTAAGAAAGATATCGGCTGGGGCTAGTGAAATCGCAACAGTTTTTCTTGTCTCTAACCTGCTTAACTGTATTAAATATTTACTTGATGAGGGTGTCATGGTTTTGGGAACTAGTGAACATAGCGAAAACATTTACACTGATATTAATCTTAATCAATCTTTAGGGGTAATAATTGGCTGTGAAGAAAAAGGGGTTAGAAAAAAGACACTAGAAGCGTGTAATGAAATATGCAATCTGAGCAAAAATGATTTTTTAAATAGTTTAAATGTATCTGTAGCCTCTGGAGTGTTATTATTTGAAATCGCTAGACAAAAAAAGTTATTCATAAAATAAATGTTAAAGCAAAGAACAATCACCAATTCTATTAAGGCTATGGGAGTGGGTCTGCATAGCGGTGAAAAAGTTACCCTGGAGCTATCGCCTGCTCCAGAGGATTATGGAATTAAATTTATAAGAACCGATCTAAAGCCACATGTTGAAATTCCAGCTATTTTTGAACATGTTGGGGATACTACATTGAGCACAACTCTGTTTAAAGAAGGTTCTAGAATAGCAACGATCGAACATTTGCTCTCAGCGATTGCTGGGTTGGGTGTAGATAATTGTATTGTGAGGGTTGATGGGCCTGAGATACCAATTATGGATGGCAGTGCAGGCCCTTTTGTGTTCCTTATTCAATCTGCAGGAATATCTGAACAAAATAGGATTAAAAAATTTATCAAAGTAAAAAAAGAGGTTCGTGTTGAAAGAGACGATGCATTTGCTGCTATTAAACCTTTTGATGGTTTCAAAGTAAGCTTTACCATCGAATTTGATGACCCGACAATACAAAAATATGACTCTACATCATCTATTGATTTTTCATCTACCTCTTTTGTTAAAGAAGTTTGTCGGGCACGTACATTTGGCTCTACGAAGGATTTAGATTATCTACAATCCCAAGATCTAGCTTTAGGTGCAAGTGTTGCAAATGCTATAGCCATAGGTGATGAGGGCATTATTAATGAAGAAGGTTTAAGATTTGATGATGAATTTGTTAAGCACAAAATGCTTGATGCTATTGGTGATTTATATCTTTTAGGACATAACCTAATAGGACAATTTACTGGCTACAAATCTGGTCATTCTTTAAATAATGAATTACTCCGTAAAATATTGGATTCAGAAGATGCATGGGAAATAATTGAGTTTGAAGATAGCTCAACAGCCCCCATATCATACTCAAGACCTCCGTTTGAGAATATTTAATTAGCCACAAGATGAGCCTCCTAAGTAGAATATTTGGATCTAGCAACCAAAGATATCTTAATAAGATTTCAAAGATCGTTAAGGTCATTAATGGCCTTGAAAAACAATATCAGGATATTTCTGATAACAATTTCAAGAACTTAGCTCAAGAACTCTCTACAACCCATTCCCAGGATTTATTTTTACTAACTGCTCATGCATTCGCAGCAGTTCGTGAAGCAAGCGTTAGAACATTGGGATTGCGTCATTTTGATTCTCAGATGCTTGGCGGGATAGCTCTGTCAGAAGGAAATATAAGTGAAATGAAAACAGGAGAGGGAAAGACTCTAGTTGCAACTCTACCTGCATATTTAAATTATATTAAGAGCAATAAGGTTGTCCTTGTTACAGTTAACGATTATCTAGCAAGGAGAGACTCGGAATGGATGAAGCCGATTTATGATTTTCTAGGAATGAAAACCGGAGTAATATTCTCAAATCAAGAAATAGAAGATAAAAAAAATGCATACGAATCTGATGTTATTTATGCAACGAACAATGAACTAGGCTTTGATTACTTAAGAGACAATATGGCTCTTAGAAATGAGGATAAAGTGCAATGTTCTCTAGACTTTGCAATTGTTGACGAAGTTGATTCTATACTAATTGATGAAGCCAGAACTCCATTGATTATCTCCGGACCCTCTAATGAAAGTCCTGAACATTACCTAAAATTAAAAAAAATTATCCCTAGCCTAACTCAACAAACTAGAGAAGAGTCTGAGGAGAAGCCTTTAGAGGATCATGAAAGGGGCGATTATATAATCGATGAAAAATCTAGATCTATTGATTTAACTGATGACGGATACATCAAAGTTGAAGGATATTTAGAAGAGTCTGGGCTAATAGAGCCTGGAGAAAATCTCTATACATCATCTAATCTAAAAATTATGAGGTATGTCCAAGCGACACTACGAGCAAATTTGGTATTCAAGAAGAATATTGACTATATCGTTCAAAATAATGAGGTATTACTTATTGATGAGCATACAGGCAGAGCCATGACTGGGAGACGAGTTAGCGAAGGTGTGCATCAGGCCCTTGAAGCAAAAGAAAATGTCCCTGTGCAAAGAGAATCTCAAACTTTAGCATCAACAACCTTCCAAAATTTTTTTAGATTATTTAATTCTTTATCTGGTATGACTGGTACAGCTGATACCGAAGCCAGAGAATTTAAAGAAATCTATGGATTAGATGTTGTTATTATTCCGACCCATATGCCAATGATTAGAGGGGATCAGAATGACCTAGTCTTTCTAACGAAGAAAGCAAAATTTAAAGCTCTAATAGAAGAAACAGAAGAGTTAAGGTCGAAAAATGCCCCCATATTAATTGGCACTACTTCAGTAGAGTCTTCTGAAATTGTATCTTCTCTACTTTCAGAAAAAAATATTCCTCATCAAGTGTTAAATGCTAAGCATCATGAGAAAGAAGCTGAAATTATTGCCAATGCTGGAAGTCCTGGTGTAGTGACGATTGCAACAAATATGGCAGGGAGAGGAACTGATATTGTGTTAGGTGGTAAAAATGATAATACAGAAGATAAAGCTTGGTCTGAAAAAAATACAACTGTATTAAAAGCTGGAGGTCTTCATATTCTAGGAACTGAAAGACATGAATCTAGAAGGATTGATAATCAGCTTAGAGGAAGGGCTGGTAGACAGGGAGATCCTGGATATTCAAAGTTTTTCTTATCATTGGAGGATGATTTGCTGAGATTATTTATATCTGATAGTAGAAGAGCTTTATTTGAAAGGATTGGCATGGGAGATGATCATATTGAACACCGCATGTTATCAAGAGGGATAGAAAATGCTCAAAAGAGAATTGAAAATCGAAATTTTGATCTAAGAAAAAACTTACTGGAATATGATGATGTTGCAAATGATCAAAGACAAGCAATATATTCACTTCGTGATCAATTATTAGAAGAAGAAGATATTTCAACCAATATAGATGAAATTATCACAGAGGAATTTACTGCGATTACTTACGATTCGATCCCCATTGATTCAATTGAATCACAATGGAAAGTTCAAGATTTAGAAAAGTATCTAGCGGATATATTTAAAATTGAAATGGATATCCAATCTCCACTAAAAACCAATAAAAGAATGTTGCCAAAAGATGTTGCAAAGATGGTTGTTGACGAAGCAGAAAATGCATATGAAAAAAAATATAGTCATATGGGTGGCAATAAGAAAATTCTTGAAAGGCAAGTAATGCTGCAGGTATTAGATAATCATTGGAAGAATCATTTATCAGAAATGGATAGTCTTCGGCAAAATATTGGACTAAGAGCTTATGCACAAAAAAACCCTAAAAATGAGTACAAAAGAGAAGCTTATGAAATGTTTGAAGTGATGCTGAATACAATTAATTTAGAGACAATTAAAGTCTTATTTAACCTTGAGCTAGTATCTGAAGATGAAATAAAAGAACTTGAAGCTCAAGCATTAGAGGAACAGAAAAAACAAAAGATTAAATTATCAAAACCTCAACAAAATCCAGTGGATGAACTAGATAATGCAGCGCCTATTAGGCAACCACAAAATCAAATGACACCTAGTCAAGTAACTAGAGGCCAACCAAAGATTGGTAGAAACGAACCTTGTTTCTGTGGTTCTGGTAAAAAATACAAACAATGTCATGGCAAATGAAATATGTAGCAATTACTCCAGATCATTGTAATAATCTTTCTATACATCCAAAACCTGATTTATTAATCATTAGAGACACCAGTCTTAATAAAAAAGAATTAGCATATTTAGCTACTCAAATTGAACAAAATATATATATCGATAAAACAACATATTTAATTCTGCATACAAACGGACATGTTCAAGACTATCTATCTGGTGAGGTCCATTACAATAAATATTGTTTAGTATCAGGGGGTGGTGTACAAGGGTTTCATTTAAATAGCAAAGATTTATTAAATACAACAAAAAAAGATATGGATCTACTTATTAATAGTAAATATCTTCATTTTAATGATAGTAAGCCTAAATTTTTAGTTGGGGCTTCATGCCATAATGAAAAAGAATTAGATCATGCTACTGAGCTAGAATTAGATTATTGCCTACTCAGCCCTATTTATAGTAAATATGACAATGTACCATCTTTAGGCTGGGAGAAATTTCAAATGCTTGTTTCAAAAATACCTTTGCCCGTATTTGCCTTAGGTGGTTTGAGTTTTGATGACGAAGAGGATGCAAGAAAACATAATGCTGCAGGAATAGCAGGGATTAGAATGTTTAATCAATCTTCATAAAAATCTTCGGATTCAATAGGTCTTGAAATCTTATTATCTTCATTGGCCCATTCACCCAAATCAATGAGCTGGCATCTCTCTGAACAAAAGGGCCGAAAGTCATTGCTGCTCGATAGGTCTGATTGTTTATTACAGTTGGGACAAAGGTCTTTATTGTTCATCGACTAATAATTTGTAAATAATAATCATGTAACTCTTTAATTCTATTCTCTAGTTCTTCTTTAGAACCATTATTTAAAATTACATCATTGGCAATACTTAATCTTTCATTTCGAGAGCATTGATTAGTTAAAATCTGTTTGGCACTGTCTTGATCTACAACATCTCTTTGCATCACTCTTGAAATTTGGGTCGCTTCATCACAATCAATAACCGCTATTCGATCATAATTATTCATAGAATTAGTTTCGTATATAAGAGGCACTTCGATCACACAGTAATCAGATGAAGAGCTCCTAACTTCTGAGGCGATTGCTTGAGCGACTATAGGATGGACAATGGCTTCTAACTCTTCTTTTTTACTAGCAGAATTAAATACAAGCGTTCGTAATTTCTCTCTATCAATTGATCCTTGATTGTCAAGGATCTGTTCACCAAGCTTTTCAATAACAATTTTAGAAGCATTTGAATTGTCATCTAAGGCAGATCTTGATATTTTATCAGCATCAATAACATCGATGCCTTGAGCAGAGAAATAATTCCCTGCAAGAGATTTGCCTGATCCTATTCCTCCTGTTAATCCAATGATCATTATTCTTTCGTGACGTTAATATTTTTAGGAACATTATAGTTCCATGAGCTTTCTTCAACCCTAGACATAATCCTCCAAACAAAATTCCCTTGTTCATCCTCTTCTTTAATATATGTGTCTTGATACCAGAGACCCAAAAAGAACACTTCACCCTCTTGGGTTTCCATTGGGTTAAAACACATCACCTTACCAGAATAACTATGATCGCTAACTTTAGTAAGAGCTATATTAGAAATAAGATGTTGATAGTTTGGAAAACTTGCTAAAGCTTTTTTGAGATATACGATAATTGTTTCAAGATCTCCTGATATTCCACCAACAGCAGTGTAATCAATAAAGACATCTCTTGTTTTACTAAAAATATCTCTTAATTTATCAAAGTCTCCTGAATCAATAATATTGGCATAATTGGTTACAATATCCTCAATCTCCAACCTATCAGAAATTTCTTTTATATCCACATATGAATTCTAATATAAAAAAAGGGCTTTCAGATAGTTCTGAAAGCCCAATATATAAAAAGCCTGACAATTTCCTACTCTCACACAGGGAGACCCTGCACTACCATCGGCGTTAGTTCGTTTCACTTCTGAGTTCGAGATGGGATCAGGTGGGACCAAACTGCTATTATCATCAGGCAAACTGGTATGTAATTAACTATCACCACAAAAACGCTTTAAGTTATTATCTTTTCACGTAACAACAATTTTAAGGTTACATGATCAAGCCTCACGAGTTATTAGTACAAGTTAGCTCAATGCCTCACAACACTTACACATCTTGCCTATCAACGTCATAGTCTCTGACGACTCTTTAGGAGACCGAAGTCTCTGGGAGATCTAATCTTGGGTGAGGCTTCCCGCTTAGATGCTTTCAGCGGTTATCCTTTCCGAACA
>CEOQ01081702.1_pt1 | contig 23884 bp, 21 predicted proteins | sample 361351 | NCBI WGS metagenome assembly CEOQ01 (sample SAMEA2619907, study PRJEB7988) | marine metagenome | biome: marine biome (ENVO:00000447); feature: deep chlorophyll maximum layer (ENVO:xxxxxxxx); material: "saline water (ENVO:00002010), including plankton (ENVO:xxxxxxxx)" | depth 60 m | reverse complement strand
GTCTTCAATAATTACTTTCCAATCAGCTGGATGCGAAAAAGTAATACCACTACGCCGGTCTTCAAATGTTTTCCAGTTTTCTTTTTCTGGCATCTGCACAGACTCAACATGTTCAGAATCAAGATTTTCAGACTGACTGGTTTCCGAATTTTTTGTATCACTCGCACTTGTATTACAAGCCACAAGTATCAAAATACAGATGGTTACAAATAATTTAGGTAACAATAATAATGTTTTCATATCTGAATTATATCAATCACTATCGACAAAGAAAATACAATAGTCACCTACTTGACCTAACATTTATAAGAATAACAAATATGATAAGATTGACACATATCATACAAAATAAGCGTACATTAATGATTCCGCTATTTCAAAAAGACAATTATGCAAAATAGCATCGTAACACTGGGAGATCCGGTAGCTGACCTCATCGTACCCATATCACACCTTCCTATAAATGCACAAGAACATCAAACGGCAGAAGATATTATTCTAGAAGCTGGTGGCACTGGTAATTTTCTAATAACTGCAGCCAGACTAGGACTCCAGCCAACTGTACTTGGATCAGTAGGGCAAGATTACTACGGCAACCGTGTGCTTGAAATTTTACGTGGAGAGAATATAAATACAGAACATGTCGTTAGTGAAGCAGGTAGCACAACATCAATCTCTATTGGTCTCGTATCTGAGGGTGATGATCATGTATTCTTGTGGAAAAGACCAACTGGACCAAGTGTTTCCTATCAATCCAACTGGTTTGACATAATCAGCAATGCAGATGTACTTTTCACTGCTGGTCATGCCTTAGATCCTGGAGCTTTGTTTGGACCTGAAACTGTTCTAAACTGTCTAGAAATTGGTAGACAGAAGAAAATACCTATATTTTTCGATTTGGGTCCATCGGCATTTATATCAGACAGATCATATATTGAACAAACCATTACTTATGTAGATGTGATATTGGCGACTAAAGAAGAAGCTACCAGCTGGCTGGAAATAAGCGATCCTATTGCAGCTGCACACAAGTTTCTCGATATGGGATTAACTGAGGTAATAATTAAACTAGGTCCAGATGGATGCTTACTTGTCAATCAAAACGAAGAAGTACAAATACCAGCATATGCAGTGACAATGAGAAATGCAGCTGCTGCGGGTGATGCTTTTGCAGCTGGATGTGTGTTCGGATTCTTATCTGGCTATAACCTTAAACAAATCGGTCAACTTGCAAATGCCATTGGTGCGGCGTCAGTCTCTAAATTAGGTACCGGCACAAGACTGCCACAGCGGCACGAAATAATTGAAATGCTTGCATCAGACAAGCATCCAATCACTTGCAAATCGAATACAAGCAATTAATCTTTAGGCTACAGCATCTAGATTAAAGCTGATCCCGGCGTTAGTTAATACTTTCATAATTTCTTCTGGGTTTGGGGCATGCACTCCAGCACCTAACTTTTGCACGCAAGCAGCTCCAGTGCCATTAGCTAGTGTAACCATGTCCTCAAAAGAATATCCATGCAAATATGTGAATACTACAGAGGCCAACAAACTATCCCCAGCACCTGTAGTATCACGTACTGTCACATTAAAACCAGATTGTCTAACTAACTCTGAATCAGACCGACCAACAATCCCTGCTGAGCCCATTTTAAGTATAACTATATCAGCACCCATATCACGAATAATCCTGGTCATTACATCAGGACTAGCTTTGATTTGAGTAAGATGCTCAGCTTCTTCATATGTTAGCAAAGCAACTTTACTTCTAGATAATATCGCTTCTGTCCAACTTCTGGGTATACTTATAATCTCAGGACCAGGATCAAAAAAAACAGGTGCGTCTGCATCATTGGCTATCTCAATAGCTGTCTCATTAACCTCAGGACCCATAGAGTTGTAACTCCAGCCATCTAGCATCAATGCACCAGCATTCGCTATGGTTTCTGACCAATTCGCGGGCATGTTAGCTGGACCACTATTCTTGCTCTTAGAAGCACCAAGAAATACATGTTCACCAGTTGGGGCCGCAGGAACAATAGTCACTGATGTACGATGGTCAGCGCTGACGATCATCTGACTAACATCAATACCCTCTACGGCAAGACTACTCGTCCACAACGATCCCATAGGATCATCACCTAAATTACCAAGAGCTATCATTTGCATACCTAGGCGAGCTCCACAGAACAAAGTCGTAGCATTGCCACCTGGTGTAATAACTACTTGATCACCAGTACTATGATGTTTACCTGAATCAATGGGGAATGATGCTATAGGTACTGATATATCTATGACTGAATTAGAAACAAAAACTACATTCTTCTTCATAAAGAAGACAAACTTGGATTGATCTTTAAAGCTACATCATGATATGCTTTTGATACTGATGCCAAATCCAATTTGTTGACTCGGTCAATAGTTTGGAGCATTGCACTTGGCATGGAATCAACTCCTCGATAAGCTCCGCAAATAGCTCCAGCAATCGCAGCCAGGGTGTCACAATCACCCCCACCCCACGTACTAATTCTAATTGCCTGCATTGGATCACCATTGGCCATGACCACATATGCAATTGCTGCTGGAACAGTTTCATGTGTCAACATACTAGTACCTACATAATCATAAATATCTTTCAGCTTGTCCTCATCTGATTTATCATTACTAACCAGATCAACGGCCCATTCAATACGCCTAGATATAGAAGGTGTTTGATAATATCTGACTCCGGCCTTCTCCCCTATATCAGCCCCTTCCATAGCGGCTCGAACAATATCGTCTAGTCCAGAGTCTGGATTGGAAGCACTAGCTGTTGCACAAGCTATAGATGCTGCACCTGAAGTAGCAGTACTAGTACCGTGAGTAGGCATGGCTGAAATAATCGCGTATTCAGCCACTTTATCCATATCCGGATAACCCAAGAAAGCGACTGGAGCTACACGCATTGAAGACCCATTGGTTGTGCCAAAGCCACCGGTTACCTGAGGGTCTCCTCCATCCATCAATGCCCTGATGGCACGCTGAGTGCTTGGTCCAACCCAAGGTAAATTAAATCCGTCTGTTTCCTCTATCCATTTCACAAGCCCATCTGCTACACTGTGAACATTGATATCGCCAGACTTAATCACAGATGATACTATTGCAAGCATAGCCATAGTATCATCTGTGATCTCACCACGCTCCATTCCAGCATGGACTGTAGGATCTTCAGGAGCATCTTTAGGTTTGGTAAGATCCTGTGGCATGTTACCCCACATAGCTTTGTTGGCATCCATGCTAAATTGACCGATTATTCCATATGCATCACCCAGAGCCAGTGCTGCTATACAGCCATGTATACGAGAAATCAAAGAAATATTACCCATGATAATCATCCATTTTACTATTCATCCAATCCAAAATTTAATCTAAAATAAGCCAATACTTTAGTGCTAACAATTATCTATCAATTCTAATACTGTAACAAGTGGATATTGCACACATTAGCTTAGTATAAATCCTAAGCCACTCACCACAATACAAGGAGCGCTCTTATGTCCTCAAAACCTACATATGATACCAAGACTATCTGGCGTCAAGATAGAGACCACTGCATCCACCCTTGGACAGATTTTTCTACCTTCAAAAAAGAAGGGTCCATGATAATGTCCAACTCTGATGGCGCATATGTGTTTGACTCTGAAGGTAACAAATACATTGATGGTATAGGCGGTTTGTGGTGCGTAAATATTGGTTATGGTAATAAGGAGATGGCAGAAGCTATAGCTAAGCAGGTGGAAGAAATACCTTATTATCTTAATTTTGGTGCTCATACTACCCCACCAGCGGCAGAATTAGCAGCAAAACTAGCTACTCTAACACCAGGTACATTGGACAAAGTTTTCTTTGGTACTGGTGGGTCGCTTGCTAATGATACTGCAGTAAGAATTATACATTTCTATTTCAACAGACTTGGTCAACACAACAAGAAAAAAATCATCGCTCGTACAGATGCATATCATGGTAGCACCTATCTAGCGATGTCAATGACTGGTGTAACGTTTAATCACCAAGGTTTTGATTTAGCTCCTGATCTAGTACATCATATTCCAGCTCCACATACTTACAGACGTCCAGACGGCATGACCGAGTCAGAATTCTGCAATGCTAAGGTAAAAGACTTAGAGGACAAGATAATAGAATTAGGCCCAGAGAACGTAGCTTGTTTTATCGCTGAACCTATTATGGGTGCTGGAGGCGTTATAGTTCCACCCAAGGGATATCACAAGCGGACCAAAGAAGTTTGCAACAAATACGAAGTACTATACGTATCGGACGAAGTAATAACTGGCTTTGGTCGTCTCGGGCATTTCTTTGCATCTGAACCAGTGTTTGACTTTGTGCCAGATATAATTACATGCGCCAAAGGTATTTCTTCCGGGTATCTACCACTTTCAGCTACTATTCTATCTGAAGATATTTACGATGTCATAAGCGTACCCCAGAATGAAGGAGCACTCTTTACACACGGCTTCACATATACTGGACATCCTGTTAGCTGTATAGCCGGACTAAAAAATATAGAGATAATGGAAAAGAATAGAATATGTGAACACGTGCGTGAAGTTGGGCCATACTTTGAAGCACAACTCAAAACATTGTATAAACATCCAATCGTAGGCGATGTTCGCGGCAGCCATTTTATGTTGTGTATTGAAATCGTAGCAGACAAAGAAACCAAAACTCTGCTACCAGAACACCTTGATATAGCTAAGCTCATTGCACAACAGTGTCAATCTCGTGGACTTTTCGTACGCCCCATACGCAATCAAGTTGTCTTATCACCGCCACTGATACTAACCAAACAACAGATAGATACTGTTGTATCTATCCTTCATGAAAGCTTTACAGAAATAACACCAGTGTTAAGTCGAGAAGGTATTGCTATCAACTAGCTGTACAATAGCTAGTCTATATTACTCCTATTTTATCTAACAGAGTTGTGGGTGTCATCGGCAACTGATCTATGCGCTTACCTAGAGCCTGCTGAACTGCATTAGCAATAGCTGGTGCCGGTGAGATAATCGGAGTTTCACCAACACCTCTAGCACCATATGGATTGCTAGGAAAGGGTTTCTCAATAATCACTGCCTCGATACTAGGAACATCCAATGATGTTGGCAACTTGTAATCCAGCAAATTGGCATTGAGAACCCGTCCCAGTTCATCGTATTGATAGCCTTCATATAGTGCCCAACCAATACCTTGCACTACACCACCCTGCATCTGCCCCTCCACGTGACCCGGATGAATAGCCTTGCCAGCATTCTGTATTGCAGTACACCGTAATACCTTGACCTGTCCAGTTTCAGGATCAACTTCCACGTCAACAATAGTGCCTCCTCCGGCACCAGCCCAATTTTCAACATTGACATTACCATGACCGTTAATTTGCCCCGACAGCTTCGCAGCTAAATCGGCGAATGTTATGTTTTCTGATTTTCTTTCATTAGTACCAAAAACACCTTTACTATAGACAACACTATCTAGCGAAACAGACCACATATCTGCCACTTCAGCTTTTAACTTTGCAAGCACATCACGTGCAGCTTCCACTGCAGCTAAACCAGTAGCCATTGTAGTACGACTACCAGCTGAAGTATCCGTATAACTAATAGAGTCAGTGTCAACCATAGATGATTTAACGTTCTCAAATGGTATCTCTAACACATCTGCAGCCTGCATTGCAACCGTAGTACGACTTCCAGTCAAGTCAACTGAGCCGGATATAAGATTGACTGTACCGTCACTGTTCACATTGATTTCAACACTTGATCGGGCACCCCAATTGTCCCAAAATCCGATTGCAACGCCACGTCCTTGATTAGGACCGTCTAATGGTTCGTTATAATGCGGATGATCCTCTATAACACCCAATATCTCCTGGATAGCTATACTTTTATGCAGACTACCATCTAGGCGTTCAGTGCCTTCACTAGCAGCATTCGCCATCCTAAACTCGACTCCATCCATCCCTATCTTTTGGGCAAGTTCATCAATTATTTGTTCACCAGCGAAAGCTGATTGTGGTGCTCCTGGGGCACGATAAGCAGCGACTCTTGGTTTATTCACTAGCACATCGTAGCCATCTATTTGACCATTTGGTATATCATAAGCTGCGAACATAGCCATTGCTCCTGGATGTACTGGAGATCCTGGATACGCTCCAGCTTCATAACATAACTCAGCTTGAGCAGCAGTAATCTTACCCAATTTAGTAGCTCCAACCTTGACTTTTATTGCAGTGCCTGACCCAGGCCCAGTACCCAAAATAACCTCTTCCCGAGACATGACAACTCTTACTGGACGACCAGTCTTTCGCGCCAATAATGCTGCAGGCGCCTCGACATAGGTAGGATTTTTGCCGCCAAAGGCTCCTCCAACCTCAGTAGGAATTACTTTTATTTTTGCCATAGGATACTGTAGCAATTCTGACACCTGCCTGCGAGCCAGAAAAGCACCTTGCGTAGATGAATAAATGGTCAAAGTACCATCCATACCCCAAACCGCTGTAGCCGCATGCGACTCAAGATAACTTTGATGCACTGGTACAGTAGTAAATTCGCGCTCAACAATAACATCCGCATCTGAAAATCCTTTATCAAGATCTCCCTTCACATGACGTATATGCTGAGCTATGTTACTTGGAGTATCGCCACTACCATTGGGTCCGTCTGTTCTTATCTGCTCATGTAGCACTTCCGTTTTATCAGACATAGCATGTCGCACGTCAAGTACAGGCTCTAGTATTTCATATTCAACTTCAATTAATTCAAGTGCGTTTTGCGCTACATCTGGCGATTTAGCAGCTAAGGCAGCAACAGCATGACCTACATACAACACTTTGTCACTGGCCAAATTATTATCGCGCAAAAACTTGTAATTAATAGTGCTCTCCCCTGCTTTTTCAGTTCTATCGTCAGCTTCTGGAAGATCGCTGGCTATTACAACTGCAAATACACCTGGCAAATCCTCAGCTTTACTAGTATCAATAGACACTATACGAGCATGTGCATGCGGACTCCTAAGCACCCTACCGTGCAGCAAACCTGGTAAGTTAATATCAGTACCATATAAGGCATGACCCGTAACTTTCTCTTTAGCATCCATGCGTTCAGGACGTGTGCCTACAGAAATATGTTTTTCTTTTTCAATCATCTTCTTACTCATTGAGGACCCTCTTTTGCATCATTCATCAATTGTGATGCTAATCGAACGGATCGTACTATCTTGTCATACCCTGTACAACGACAAAGGTTACCAGCCAACCAAAATCTGATCTCATCTTCAGTAGGATTTGCATTCCTATCAAGCAGAGCCTTCGTAGCAACAATAAAACCTGGAGTACAATAACCACATTGGAGCCCATCTTCCAACACAAATGCCTCCTGGACTGGATGTAACTCATGTACATTAGCCAAGCCTTCAACAGTGACCACATCCTTACCATCAATCTCAATCCCCAGCATTAAACAGGCATTGACAAGACGATTGTTTATTAGGACGCTGCAAGCACCACAATTTCCGTCATTACACCCCTCTTTACTACCTGTTAAACCTAGCGTGTCACGCAAACATTCTAGCAAGCTCTGCTGTGGTTCGGTCAAAAACTCGACTTGCTGACCATTAATAGTAGAACTAACCACCCGTTTATTAGACATATTTAAATTTACCTCTTCAAGATACTTGTACAGCTCTATTGACTGCAATATCAAGGCACCGTCTTGTCAGCACACCTATCAAATGTTTGCGCTGTGATGCAGATCCGCGCACATCTGTAATAGGTCTTATAGTTTGCTTGGCTATATTGGCAGCTTTTTCAAAAATCGGCCCGCTAGGCTCCTGCCCGATCAAGCTTTCAGCTGCTTCAGTGGCCAACAGAGGCGTTGGAGCAACAGCAACTAAAGCAATGCGAGCAGACAATATCTGATCCAAATTACTATCTAATTCTATAGATGCACCTACTCCAGCCACAGCTATATCCATTTCAGCTCTAGGTGTAAAACGTATGTAATGCGACCCTGAGTTTGGTCTTGGAGATGGTATCTGAATGGAAATTAGCATTTCCCCTGTTTCAAGCGCGTTTTTCCCAGGAGCTATACAAAACTCCTCTATTGGTATATTACGTGCTCCTTCTGATCCCACTACATTACATATAGCACCCAAAGACATCATGGCACCAATTGCATCTCCACTAGGAGAAGCATTGCATAAATTGCCACCAAAACTTGCCCTATTCTGGATCGCCTTTCCTCCAATGATAGTTGCTGCATCTATGATAGCCGGAAATTTTTCAAGTACAGGTTGTGATTCATAGATTTGTGAGCAAGGTACCGCTGCACCAATGATCAAACCTGATAATTCATCATAACTGATCTGATTAAGTTCAGGTATACCTTTCACATCTATCACAAGATCAACATCTTTGTTGCCAGACCGTAACTGCACTAACAAATCGGTACCCCCGGCTAATAGAAGTATCTGTCCATGAGTTTTAGACATCATGGTAATTGTCTGATCAATGGTCACCGGTGCTTCGTAATCAAAAGTTTTCATTGTTATAAATGTTTTTCAAAACACAACAGATTTAAAATCAAATGTACTATCGTCAAAGTCCAAAAAACTGAATGGACACTCCACACAATAATATTGTGATGCCTGCCATAGCATGACTGTATCTAGACAACCGCGAAAACTTTGCTAAGCTCAATCCATAACATGACACTAGAACAACAGTCAACATAGTAATAATTGTGACGACAGCAAATACAGCTGTAACTGCCACTAATCGACCTACACTTTCCTTGGCAGCAGGATACATTAGTAAAGGTATCAATGGTTCACATGGACCAAACAGAAATATAGTAAATAATATCCACGGGGATTTATATTTTTCAGCAGATTCAGTATGCGGATGCAGATGGGTCTTATGGTGTTTGTGTAGATGATCATGCTCAAATCCATGATTATGAGAATGCGGATGCTGATGAGGCCTATTCCTTATTGCAGTCCTTATGCCCCATATTGAATATACCAATCCAAACGCAATTAAAGCCCATGCTGCAAGATTTCCTCTTATTGACTGAAGAAATGTGATATTGCTTAGTGCCACGCCAAATCCCACACCAACAACACCCAACAATACTGAACTTAGCACATGGCCACTGCCACAAAGAATGGTGACAATAGATGTTTTTCTTAGTGACCATTGGCCTGATTTGGACATAGCTACAAACGGTAGATAATGATCAGGACCAAGTATAGTATGCAAAAAAGCAATACTACCTGCAGAAAACAATATTACTGGTAAATCAGTGACCATAAAAATAGCAACTCAATTGTATTTGTAATTCCGACTATAGGCTATTCTAACATATGTGTATAGGTGTATTATTATGCTACAAACCTATTCTTATTGTTCAACAACATTGACCAAATTTAATTCACTATCATATACAAATTTTGCTTGATAAAACGGCATATTGATATTTGTCACCTTTTCAAAAAACACACTGTCCGCTTCAGGTATCGGCAATTGCATCACTTCCGACAATGAGCACCAGCTAAGTCGTCCTTCACGTTTATCTTCAACAATAGTCCCCGAAAATTCTGTTGCAACATATAGAAACATCAACCACTGCCAATCTGGACGCGGCGAAATCTCTGTGATCAATCCTCGAAAATATAAATCGTTGACCTCTAAGCCCGTTTCCTCATATAATTCGCGCTTCGCACAATCATAAGGAGACTCACCTGGCTCCAATTTGCCGCCAGGACCCACCCACAACCCAAGATTAGGCTCTTTGTTTCTTAGCATCAAGAGGACATCACCATCCTTGATACAGTAAACCATTGTCGCGAGTATCGGTTTCATAACTAACTAACACTATCAAACATTGATACAAACTTGTTCCAAGCTGTCCCTATTGTTACCGGAGAAATGATACCTTGCTCAGTGATTAGACCTCCAACATAACTTGCCGGTGTAAGATCAAAGAACTGATGTACTACTTTTACAAGATCCGAACCTTCAAACTCACTTTTTTTATCTAAAATTTCATTTGCTGGCCTATTTTCCAGCACAATAGGATGTCCCTCTATAGTGTTGGTTTGAAGTTTCATGATTTCTGTAGCAATATACAATGGCTTTGAGTGTTTGTGAGCTAGCAAAGCAAGTTGATAAGTGCCAATCTTATTTGCTACAGCTCCAGTAATGCCAATACTGTCTGCTCCGGTGAGGCACCAATCAGCTTCCGGCATGATCATTGCCATAGCAGAATCTAGAACAAAAGTCGTCTCAATACCCCAAGTAGTGAGATCTTGGATAGCCCATCGCGACTCTTTTGTAGGTTGTGAATCTGTACAGATAACAGCAAACGATTTGCCTGATTTGTGTGCATGGGCAAAACATGACATAAGCGACCTACTGTAACTATGAATCATAATTGTCTCACCATCCTGAATAAGATTACCTCCGAACTCTCCTATCTTATCTAAAGCGATGGCTGACCTATGTATAAATATGTCAGCCTTCTTAATAATGCATGTCCTAATTTGCTCTAGCTCCGCATCACCAACCAAGGCGCGAGTACTATCTACAATAAGACTCTTTGCATTGTGAATAGTAGCCATAGTAGGTTTCTCAGATAATAATTCCTTAGACACCTGTTCAAGTTCAGCAAAAAGTGAATCCAGTGACAGTAGCGACTTATTTTCAGCGATTAATTTGTATGCCGTAGCAGCACAATAGCCAAAAGCACTACCGCCTCTAGGACGCATGGCTCTAACATCTTCTAATATATCTTCTACTGAACCATAGTTAGGCAAAATCATCTCTTACCTCGATGTCAATTGATCATTAGGTTTCTCACTGCTGCGTGCTATATTGGAAATAGTACCCTGCAACAATAGGGAATGTATAGGATAAAGTACGTACCAATATATAAAGCCAAACAATCCCTTGGGAGCAAAAAAGACAGTTTGTGTCAGACGACTTGTTGTATCACTAATTTTCTCTGTCTCAAATTGAAGCCAACCATTACCTGGCAGTTTCATTTCAGCCCTCAATCTTAACAACTTCCCAGGCACTACGGATTCAACTCGCCAGAAATCAATAGTATCGCCCACACGCAAATTTTGTGGATGTCTACGACCTCCTCTATAACCTACGCCACCCACTATACGGTCAATGTAACCTCTAACTCGCCAAAGCCAATTCATATATGGCCACCCATTAGCTCCACCCAGCCGAGTATATATATCATGAGTTTTTGTAGGAGTTGAGGTTACTACCCGTTCCCAACGCTCTATTATCATACCATCTTGGTGTTTCAATACCGATTTTGACCGACCACCAATAGTAGTGGATACTGAATCTGACCATGAAGTTTCTATATTACCCAACTCTATATTATCTAGAGCAGCTGATACTGATTCCAGATAATTTATTGGAGTAATTGTAGGAAATATTTCTTGCGCATGATTATTAGCAACTACAACCGTATTACGCAGCCCTTCAATCAAAGGACGAGCTATTGTGGAAGGCACCGGAGTAACAATATGGACCCAGTAAGAAGACAGAGTAGGTGTAAGCACTGGAACTGGACACAATATTCTAATCAATCCGCGGAGCTTCGCATATTGCGTCATCATCTCTCCATAAGTTAGCACATCACTACCGCCAATATCGATAATTTTGCCAACACTATTCGAATGTGTCAGAGCTGAGGTAAGATAGGAGATTACATCAATAATAGAAATAGGTTGTACTAAGGTATAAACCCAACTAGGACAGATCATCACAGGAACACGCTCTGTTAGGTAACGAATGGTTTCGAAAGAGATACTTCCAGCACCAACAATTACAGCAGCACGAAACTCTGTAACTGGCACTCCTGCCTCCCTAAGAGCATCGCCAGTCTCTTGCCGAGACATCAAGTGATTAGAAAGATTTGCATTGCGGTCACCCAAACCACCTAAATATATAATTCTGGAAATACCTGCTCTCTTAGCTGCCAATCCAAAATTACGAGCAGCCATTAAATCCCGCTCCGCAAAATCGATGTTGCCATTCATACTATGAATTAAGTAATAAGCCACATCTATATCCGACATCACACCCGACAATGTCTCAGGCTTTAGTACATCTGCTTGTACTATGTCAACTTTATTATGCCAATTTCTACCAACAACATCACTACGGTCTCGAACTAAAACTCTCAGGTCATAGCCTGATTGAAGCAGATCTGGGACTAGACGTCCTCCAACATAACCAGTAGCACCAGTTACTAAAATTGATTTTGGTTTAGATGTCATTGAATTAATACCTATTGATATACACTATATTTCTCGTGAATCATATGCCCAATGCAGTAAAGCTTGGCGCTGTCTAGGCCTGCAATCAAGATCCCCAAATGCACAATTTTTCCTTATTTGTCCCACATGCCTTGACATTTGCCGCCAGCGCATAATTTGACGATCATCGTCTACACACCTACGACCAAAATAATAGCGACAGTACCATTGAAACCATCCGCGTGGATCCTCATAATGTATCCATCCCTTATCTTGCCAGACACTCAATGACTGTGAAGCATTTACACCAAAGTAGTTCAATTTTGGATCACGTTTATGGGGAGACAAACGTGCATTTTCAAACCAGTCTGAGGGAAATTCTTTAATGCAGTCGGTCATATATTTGCCTCCAAATATGCCCATTTGCAACATTAACTTTGGTGACAATGCAGGCAGAAATTCAGAATGAAAATTTGTACCAGATGGTTCTGTCAGATAGTATTGATAGTCCTTTTGCATTAAATCATTTACCACTATGAGTCGTTTTACCATACCTTGTTACCATTACAAATGTGTCGCATAATATTTGCCTAGTTTGTTTCAAACACTAACTAATTATAGGAACATCCATCATACTTTCGCTAACTTTCCACAATCGCGCAGCATCATCCATACGCTTAGCTCTCATCGACGGCTCTCTTGATTTACAATTGACAAAATACTGACCAGTTAGACCTTCTGCCTCCTCGGATAAAGATGCCCACACTAGAGTCTCGGCACCCTTAACATCGGACCGCTGCATGGGCGTGCTTAGAAACCAGCCAAGACGAGTGAGAAAATCACTGTTTTTGCTAAAGCCAGTACGCACCCAACCAGGATGTACTGCGTTAACTGTCACCCCTTCTTTACTACTCAAACGAGCTAAATGACGAGTAAATAAAACATTGGCTAGCTTAGACTGAGCATATGATCGCCACCCCCAGAGATATCGGTGTTTACGTAACTGCAAGTCATCCCAATATATTCGACCCAATCTGTGACTAACCGAAGCGGTATTGACTATCCTAGCAGGCGCACTTTTCAATAACAAATCATATAAAAGTGTAGTTAGAGCAAAATATGCATTATGGTTAAGTGCCCACGTACGCTCATATCCTTCACAAGTAATCTTACGCTGCTTGAACATTGCTCCAGCATTATTTACAAGCACATCAAGCCTACCGTATCTATTTCTATACCGATCAGCCAAATCACGAACATCAGACTGCAACATCAAATCGCATATTTCCCCACACACCATACCTGCTCCATTCATCTTTAATAATCTCGACACGATACTTGTAGTACGCTCTTCACTTCTACCTACCACCACGAGGTTTGCTCCTGTACTGACAATATGCTCTGCAAACCTCCTGCCAATACCTCGAGTCGCACCTGTTACAAGAACATACTTTCCAGACATATTACGCTGAGTAAACATTTCTATATAGACAACCTTAATTTACACATCAGTTTGCCCAACCCCAACTCCTTTACCCTTTATAACCAAAACACAATCCAACAAAGCATGTTTGCTATCAATGAAAGTGAATAGTTCAACTAACTTCAACTATTTAACTTCTAGCAAATGTGACCACTACATGTTATAATTATATTACTTTGTGTAATTATTCACAAATCAAACATTCGATTTACTGAAGTTGTGTCTAAGGAGACTCACACATGACATATGTAGAAAAAATATTGGTAGCTACTACATTTCTATTTCTCGCAGCTTGCAATAGCACGCCAGAACCATTAAATATGACGCTTGCAGCAACTGACATAGCGTATGATGCCGACAACATAAATGCTGCAGTAGGCCAAACAGTGAATATAGAGTTTGTCAACAATGGTGCATTAGAGCACAACTTTATAATTGATGAATTTGGCATAGACAATCTACTTCAGGCTGGCGAGTCGAGTACAATTTCATTCACTCCGGACCAAGCAGGCACATATGAGTATTACTGTAATGTGGCTGGACATTTAGAAGCAGGAATGAAAGGTACAGTAATAGTTTCTGAATAAGATATACTGCAGCACTTTGTATACAGTCATCTCAGATCGCACCACTCTTTCACGTCAAAATGACATTTATAAACCAACGTTCGTTTATTATTAGCGGAATATCAGTTCCGCTAATAATAGCTATAACACTATTTAGAGATGGTATAAGTTTATTAGACACAATTTTAGTATTAGGTTCAGTAGCTGTATTCATTTCCATAAGACTACTACTAAAACCAACTAGTAGTTTGCTAACAACTGCAGATGCTGTCAAGACTGCACTGGATTCCGGCAAACCCACTCTGATTGAATATCAATCGGAATATTGACTAGCCTGTATGGCACTCGAGCCTGTCGTGAACAGGCTAGAAAGCTCTATGTCTGACACAGTAAACTTCATCAAGCTAAATGTCAAAGACCATATAGTAGATGAACTATCAAAACAACTAGACCTCGAAGTAACGCCAACTTTTATATTTTTTGGTCGTGATGGTATAGAGCAATGGCGAAGCGTAGGCCATTTGGACCCCAGACGTATCAAGAAAAGTATGCTAGCCTAACAAGATACAATCCAGATAGGTCTCATTTCTCGTCTATTATTTCACTAGCATCAGACGTCATTTCAGAAATTTGCTCTTCTGAGAACCCAACCAAACGCTTAGCAGACGCATTCACAAGTCTAGTACTTTCAGTCTCTTCAGGTCCAAGTCTAATTAAAGGTATATTCACTATTGAAGACATATTAGATGATTCGTCGGAACTTGATAAATCATCAGCATATTTTGCTTTAAACTCCTCTAAAGATTGCTTGGCTGCTGTATAAGCATCATCAAAATCTTCGCCAGTTTGATCAGCTAGCCAATGAGCCCATTTAATACCAAAACGACCATGTACGATTTCATCTGCCATCTCATAATCTTTCAAAAGTGCAGACAAATCATCGCCTAATTGTTTGAAGGCCTCACGATGCTGTGTTTGGGTGTCAGTGCTATATTCACCCTCAGCTATTACATTGACCATCATAATTTTTTCTAAAACAGTTGTGCACCTTACCATTTCTTCATATCCTGGAGCATTTGCAGGCCATTGACCAACTTCTCCATCATATCTTTCGAGGACGTTCAACAGCAACTCGACATGCCGTGCCTCGTCCCAGCACAAACGGGCTGACTCAACATAAAATGCCCATGGAAAACCACTAAATTCATACACGTACCGTCCAAATATATCAAGTGCCTCAAGTTCGCTGAACACCAACTCATGAACACAGCGCTGCATTTCCTCTTTATGTCCAACAGGCCAATCAGGCATTGGTTTATCAGTTGAAAGATATTCAACAGCAGCAGGCCAAACTGGCACGGGAAGAGATATAGGTTCTTTCCCAACAAATGATTCTGACAAAAAACTACCTTCGGGATCATTAAGATCCCACAGACCAGATCTTAGTTCAAATTCAAGATCAAATGTATCACTCCATGCTATGTTACGTTCCGCTAATAAAGATAGACCGGTAGCTATGTGCTTGTCTTCTTCTTGCAATATTCGTTGAAGCATACGTATTGTCGGTGTATCTACATAAGGCGGACACGCATCAAGATGTGAGCGCAAGTCTGCTTGTAATGCTGGTTTTACTACTCTAAACAATCCCGACAAAAACTTGTAAGGATCGTCTAACTGCTCAAGCTGTAAAAATACTGGAGTGGTTCTAGACCGCAAATGCACTAAATCTTCTTCATTGGTCCTCAACTCTAAGAGCCTGTCTTCGAGCATTTGAGCATGTAGTGCTTCTTCATAAACCATCTCCGCTAAACTAAGCTTCTCAGGAAATTCTGGAAACCTAGCAATCCACTGCCCAATTAAACGTGATAGTTCTACCTCTATGGTATAGAGACCACCCAAACCTAATGCATTAGATCTAACATCATGTATATTATCAGGGTCTACTCTGCGATAATTCTTCGTAGTGTGTGTCATTTGTTTCCTCCGCAAGTGTCTTTCTGTTATGTCCGAAACCAAAACATGTAAACATTCGTCACACCGAACATGCAACACTGAAGCAAACTAATTTGTCTAACAAGAATATATCAGTTATACCATAGATGGTATCAATAATGCTGATGCCTGGAAGATATATTAGAAATACACAACTGTCAAAACGTAATTATTTGATGTTTTCTATGAGTACAAATACACACTCAATCCGAAGACATTTTGGACATTGATTGCCAAAATCCAGATAGTCGTAAGGCAATTATTGCTAGCAGCACAACAGCAATGGTAGCAGTTAGGCCAAGAGCAAGTCTAGCACCCAATAATGATGTGATAGCGGTCAGATGCAGTCTACCAAAAGGCTGCAGACCAATTGCCACCACAAGCCAGCCAAAAACGTTATTCCGCATCCTCTTGTCACTGTTAGTAAGAAGTATTTCACTCTGCAAAGTACCAAAATATGCTGACCCTATACCAGCCAAAAATAAGACAATCACGGAAAGGAGTAAATTGGAGGATAATGCAAATGATGCGAAAGATACCCCTTGAAGCAATGAGCCGATGATGAACAAATTGGTGTTCTCATAATATGTTAAGCCCCAATAAGCTAGGAAAATTCCTATAAAGCCGCCAAGCGAGTAAGAAACTGCAAGATATCCAAGATACAATGCATCACCACCTAGCACGCTACTAGCAAAGACTGGAAATAAACTGCGATTAGGAACCACAAAAAAGTTTATACACATTGTGACTAGCAACACGCCAAGTATAGTATTGTTACGACTGACATAATTCCACACTTCTTTGAACCTGATTTTTGTATGGCTAGATACTGTCACAGTTGTCTTTTCAGATTGATAGTTTGCTAAACCGCTAATCAGAATTACTGCGAGGAAAGATAGTCCTACAAAACTCATGAAAGACCAGGCCTCCCCTAGAGCTTGCGTAACAATACCAGCCGCGGCTGAACCAAGTACGCGACCAAGTGTCTGTACAGAATAATCAACTATATAACCATCTGTGACTCGTGTTTCTCCAACCACATGCGTTAGGATTGACCTACGCGCCGGCCAATCAATAGCCCAACATAATCCTGTTACTACTGCTGCAACAGCAAGATGCCAAAATTCAAGTCTATCTAAGAAAATAAGTAGAGCTGTACCCAAATAAATAAACGTATATATAACCTGTGAAACAATCATTATCTTACGGTTACCTATCCTATCAATCAATGTGCCAGAGAATAGTCCTACTATTGGCAGTGCTGAAAACTGAAAAAACGTTAGGAGAATAACTTTGGCTGGTGAGTTTGTTAGTAAGAATACAACCCATCCTGACACAAGAACATAAGCAAAATGAGTGAAAGACCAAAGCAAATTAGCCATAACAAGTCGCTGAAAAATACTATCGCGCACAATAGAAGAAAACCGGTTCTCCCACACATTTTCAACTGACTGTTTGAGCGATTTGTACGTCATTTTTGCGGATCTTCTACTCATATTTCATGCCTGCCCAAATGTATTAGATATGCAAAATTATTGTTGACCATTCCCAACTCGTGAGAAGAACTTCATTGTGTATAACAATTAAACTATACATTAGTATCACACAATTGTATGAAAGCTATAGAAACTGTGAGTATTGGTGTGGAAGTAAAAAAAACCTCACTACACAGCCTGGGCTTCAGACAATACCCAGGCATGTAAACATATGTGCGGTCCCGACGGGATTCGAACCCGCGATCTCTGCCTTGACAGGGCAGCATGTTAAACCGCTACACCACGGGACCAATTAATGCGAAGCAGTATACCATCGCCTTGAACTGCAAGTCAAGAACAACCAGTTTAATTCCCGTTAGATTGATACAATTTTTTTCAGAACATGCACTGACATTTCTACCATTTCACGATTTATATCATGATGCGTTACAGCCCTGAAATTGCTTGGACCAACTAGATCAAGCAAGACGCCTTCTTGCCTAAGAGAATCACTGACTTCATGTCCCGAATTAGGTGCACCTGCATCTAAATTGAAATAAACCATGTTGGTTAATGCCGAATTTCTTTCCAATGAAATTCCAGGCACTTCAGCCAAAAGTCGTGCTAGTAATTTAGCATTCTGATGATCATCGATCAATCGTCCCGGCATTTCAGTCAAAGCTATAATGCCCGCAGCAGCTAACACGCCTGCTTGACGCATTCCGCCACCCAGAACCTTACGAGCCCTACGAGCCCGATGTATGAAATGAGTGTCACCACACAGTACCGATCCAACTGGAGCACATAAACCTTTAGAAAGACATATAGACACAGAATCAGATGGCCCGACAATCTCCTTAGGTGAAACTCCTAGTGCTGCAGCAGCGTTAAACATCCGAGCACCATCCAGATGCAATATAAGACCATGCTTTACAGCAAGTTCGCCCAACTTCTCAGTATATGTGGGACTAATAGGTACACCGCCACACATATTGTGTGTGTTTTCTATAGCAACTACACGAGTAATAGGATGATGATCATCACTAGTCTGTATTGCCGATTCAATTTTCTGAATATTCAACGTGCCATCATGTTCTTCTTCTAACGGTCGAGCCTGAACACCAGCCAAGGCAGCCATTGCGCCTTGTTCATTGCGATATATATGAGATTTAAGACCACATATTATTTCATCACCTCTCCGAGTATGAGCAAGAGTAGCTGCGACATTACCCATGGTTCCAGATGCAACATATAATGCAGCTTCCTTTCCAGTAAGTTCACTAGCAATTTCCTGAAGCTGATTCACTGTAGGATCTTCACCATATACGTCATCACCAACATCAGACTGAGCCATTGCCTCCCGCATAGCGGGAGTGGGCTTAGTAACGGTATCGGACCGTAGATCAATCATATCCATATATCATACCCCTCGATTTACACCACTCTTGACTGGGTCAACACATTTTCCAGATCTTTGGGTAACGGGCTATTAAATACCCTAACATCACCGCTTGGAATAGCGATCTTTAAAGAAGACGCATGCAGAAATTGTCGCCGCAATCCAAATGAATCGCTAACCTTTTTACGGTTTCCATAAAGCAAATCCCCAACAATTGGACAACCCAAATAAGACATGTGTACACGAATTTGGTGGGTCCGCCCAGTTATAGGCTTAATTTCTAACAAGGTACATTCATTAAACTTCTCGACGGTACTGTACCTAGTTACGGCGAATCGAGTCTTGCTAGTTTTTACATGGTATATAGCCATACGTTTTCTGAATTTTTTATCCCTACCTATCGCAGTTTCTACACGACCATTGAAAGACGGAGGCATACCATTCACTAGTGCTAAATAACTTTTTTCGACAGTTCGCTCTTTGAATTGAGCCTGCAAGAATCTATGAGCATGATCGTTTTTCGCAACAACTATGACTCCAGAAGTATCTTTGTCAAGACGATGCACAATCCCTGGCCTCTTCTCTCCCCCGATTCCAGCCATTTGTGGGTCATGCGATAACACAGCATTGACCAGAGTGCCAGTTCTGTGTCCAGATGCAGGATGCACTACCATACCAGAAGGCTTGTCAACCACCAATAAATCGCTGTCCTCATACACAATTTCTAAAGGAATATCTTCTGCAGACACCGATGTAGTCACTGGTGGAGGAATGACAATCATAACTTTTTCACTGCCACGAATGACAGTAGACGATTTCGTGGATACGATGCCGTCAACAATTATATTGCCCTGTCTCAACAAACGTTGGATTTGTGACCGCGACAAACCTTTTGCACCCTCAACCAAGGCCACATCCAATCTTTTCCCTCGATCTGATTCGTGGAACTTAACTACCTGAGTATTTGATGTACTAACATCTTTGAAATCAATCATTAGAACCAGTTTGCCGAGCTAGTTTCTCCTGACGCATTTCCTTGAGCATTAATATGACCATGATTGTCACTCCAACCGTAATACATGAATCCGCAACATTGAAGATCGGCCAATAATGAATATGTAAGAAATCAACAACCGATCCTAGAAAAACTCGATCAATAAGATTATTTCCTATTGCACCACCCATCTGCATGCCCAAGGCTAGCCGTAACCACGTATCTCTTTCAGACAACTGATTGTTGTAATAAATTATGATAGCCACTACCAGTACAGCAAGCACACTTACAACAGGACCAATCTTTTGGAACATTCCAAAAGCAACTCCTGTGTTGGTGGTATAAGTTAGGTCAAACATGTTGCGAAGCGCAGGATGCACAACTATAGTTTGCCCAAGAGACATATTTTGTCTGACTAATAGCTTAGTATATTGATCCAGAACAACTGCTATTAATGCAACTACATAGAGCATAAATTTTTTGCCCATCACAGATATCATTAGCTTATTTATCCTTGTCTAACTTTAGAGTCAAAGTCTCATCACCTATTTTTTCGACTACCCCCTTCACATCCTTATGGCAAACCAATGACAATGCTAATGCTTCTCCCATAATGTAATCGCGGTGCTGTTCTATGGCGTCAACCAATTTGCTAGTTCCAGTATAAGTAATACTAATTCGATCAGAAATGTCAAAACCACTGGACTTTCGCAAATCCTGCACTCGACGTACCACTTCCCGAGCTAATCCTTCTAAAACCAGTTCGGGTGTCAAATCTGTGACCAAACCTACTACAAGCCCACCATCTTCAGCAGTAGCAAAACCCTCTTTAGATTCAACGCGCACCTCAATCTCTTCGGGCAAAATTTCTATTTTGTCCGATTCAACATCAATTACAATACTTTCACCATCAAGCAATCTATTTGCTGCTATCGCAGTGTCCACTTCATGAATTGCTTCCTTGATTTTGGGAAAAAGACTCGCATATTTTTGTCCTAACTGCTTAGGTAATGGATGTAACGTGTAAACTACAGCCTCATCAGCAGAATCCAGCCATCGTACATGTTTGACATTCAATTCATCTAAGATCAATCTTGAATATCTTTCAAGAAGTTCTCCTTTCATATGACTTCCAGCCCAAAACACCACCTCTGCAAGTGGCTGACGTACTTTTAACTGTGCACTCTGACGCGCACTATGGCCTAGAGAAACAAGCTTCTGCACCAATCGCATTTCTCGATTGAGGTCTTCATTAATTAAACCCGGATCATATTCTGGCCAATCGGCAAGATGTACAGATTCTGGTGCAAGAACCTCATATTCGGTCAAATTCCGATAAATTGCATCAGATATAAATGGCATAGAAGGAGCTAATATCTTACTTACAGTAAGCAGGCACTGATACAACGTTGCATAAGCAGCGTGCTTGTCACTATCATCCTCAGTCTTCCAAAATCTACGACGTGATAGCCGCACGTACCAGTTAGATAATAAATCCACGAAACGCTCAATAGGCCTAGTAGCACCAGTAGCATCGTAATTCTCTAGCGCATCAGTTACGTCCTTAACAAGGTGATGTAACTCCGACAAAATCCACTTATCCAATTCAGATATAGCGTTATTTGACTCTTCATCGGATACACCAGGAGACCAGTCATCTAAATTTGCATAGGTTACAAAAAACACATAAGTATTCCACAGAGTAAGAGTAAAACTTCGCAGGACGTCGCCTACCAAATCTACCGAAAATCGTCTTTCTTGACCAGGTGGACTGGCTGTATAAAGGTACCATCGAAAAGCATCTGCACCATGCAGATTCAGAACATCCCATGGATCAACAATGTTGCCCTTAGACTTGGACATCTTTTGACCCGATTCATCCAATATAAGCCCAAGACACGCAACATTTTTAAAAGCAACACTATCAAACAACATAGTAGAAATCGAATGCAATGAATAAAACCAACCCCGAGTCTGATCCACAGCCTCGCATATATAATCAGCAGGAAATTGTTCTTGAAATTGATTATTATTCTCAAATGGATAATGCCATTGAGCCAATGGCATTGCACCTGAATCAAACCACACATCTATAACTTCTGGTACCCTATGCATTGTTTTACCAGTTTTTGGATTTAAAAATGTGATGTCGTCAACATATGGCCTATGTAAATCCAAATCAGAACAGTCCCGATTGGCTAAAGCTGACAACTCTTGTACAGACCCAACCAACAACCAATCTCCATCTTCATCAATCCATATCGGCAAAGGAGTGCCCCAGTAACGTTCTCTACCCAGTGCCCAGTCAACATTATTCTCTAACCAGTTTCCAAAACGACCATCACGAATATGTGAAGGATACCAATTAATAGTTTGATTAAGTTCTACCAAACGATCCTTATGTTTGGTAGTAGCTATATACCAAGTGCTTCTAGCCATATATAGCAATGGAGTATCACAACGCCAACAGAAAGGATAGGTGTGCAAATAAGTGTCAGATTTCAATAATAATTCACGCTTAAGCAAATCATCTGTAATCAATGGGTCTGCATCCTTAACCCACATAGATGCCCAAGGCGTAATCGAATCAACAAAACATCCGTCTTCACCAACTGTCATTAACACAGGCAGACCATATTTAATGGACATAGCCATATCATCCGCCCCAAATGCTGCTGCCATGTGAACTATACCTGTCCCTTCTCCAGTCGTCACAAAATCGGCCAATACCACATAATGAGCTTTCTCTTCAAAAGGCATAAAATTATAAGGAGCCTCATATTGAAGTCCTTGCAATTCTGAACCTTTGATTTCATCCACGATATGAAATGAATTTAGTTCATTCAACACATCTTGACACAATTCTTTCGCTACAATTATGCGCTCGCCCTCCTCTAATTGCACTGTTACGTAGACTATGTCAGGATTAACAGCTACAGCCACATTTCCAGGAAGCGTCCAAGGCGTAGTAGTCCATATTAATAGGGAGGTATTAGGATCATCCTTAAGTGGAAATTTGACATAAACCGATGGATCAGCAGTATTTTCCTGATAACCTAATGAAAGCTCATGATCGGAAAGTGCAGTACCACACCGCGCACAATAAGGTACCACTTTAAAACCCTGATAAATCAATTCCTTCTTCCATAACTCCTTCAGAATCCACCATACTGATTCAATGTAATCATTTTCAAAGGTCACATAGGCAGATTCAAGATCCACCCAAAAGCCTATTCGGTCAGTGAGCTTCTCCCACTCCTGTATATATTCAAAAGCTGATTGCCTACACCGCGTGTTAAATTCCGCAATACCGTAAGATTCGATTTGTTCTTTGCCGGTAATTCCAAGCTGCTTTTCTACTTCTATTTCAACAGGCAAACCATGAGTATCCCAACCTCCTCTTCTAAGCACATAGTAACCTCTCATGGCTCGATAGCGAGGATATATGTCCTTGAAAGCCCTTGAAAGCACATGATGACTACCTGGCATACCATTAGCTGTCGGAGGTCCTTCATAAAACACATATGTTTGGTTGCCTTCACGCGATTTTACGGATCGGTCAAAAATCGCATTGTCCTGCCAAAACTTAAGTATTTCAAGCTCAAGTTTACCGACATCAAGTTTGGATTTTACTGGTTG
>CEOQ01101799.1_pt1 | contig 23898 bp, 16 predicted proteins | sample 361351 | NCBI WGS metagenome assembly CEOQ01 (sample SAMEA2619907, study PRJEB7988) | marine metagenome | biome: marine biome (ENVO:00000447); feature: deep chlorophyll maximum layer (ENVO:xxxxxxxx); material: "saline water (ENVO:00002010), including plankton (ENVO:xxxxxxxx)" | depth 60 m | reverse complement strand
CACCATATTGATGAAATTGAGTCATTGTTAAATTCTAGATAAAATTGAAACTAATTCATCACCTAATTGTTGTGTAGATGCTGTTCCTCCAAGATCAGGAGTTAGCACTTTTTTATCTTCAATGAGCTGGTATACTGATCTAATTATTTTTTCATCTAATTCTGATTCACCTAAATGCCTAAGCATCATACCTGCAGATAATACAGCAGCTATAGGATTTGATATATTTTTACCCACAATATCAGGTGCACTTCCGTGTACTGGTTCAAATAGGGAAGGAAACTGTTTTTCTGGGTTAATATTTGCACTAGGAGCTAAACCCATACTACCAGTAATTACAGCAGCTATATCGGATAAAATATCCCCAAATAAATTACTACCAACAATTACATCAAACTCTGATGGTCTACGTATCAAATCCATACATGCGGCATCAACCAACAACGATTCTGTTTCAACATTTGGATATTCAGATGCAACTTCTTGAAATACCTTATCCCAAAAAACCATACCATATCTTTGTGCATTAGATTTAGTCACAGAAGTTAACTTAGGTGTTTTAGATCTTGAAATTGCAACCTCGAAAGCATATCTAATTATTCGTTCAGTTCCTTTTCTGGTAAAGATTGCAGTTTGGATTGCAACTTCATCCTCAGTATCTGGTTTAAAATTCCCTCCCACTGAGGCATATTCTCCTTCAGTATTTTCTCTTACCACGACTAAATCGACGTTGGGGTTTACAAGTGGCGAGACAACACCTGGGAACAAAATATTTGGTCTAAGACATACGTATTGATCTAAACCTTTTCTCATAGGTATTAATAAACCATTCAATGTGATATGATCTGGAATTTCAGGGTCACCCACTGCACCAAAATATATTGCATCGAAATTCTTTAATGATTCTAAGCCATTTTCTGGCATCATTAATCCATTTTGACGATAATAGTCGGAACCCCAATCAAAATAATCGAAATGAAAATTGATCTCTTCCTGTTCTTCTAATAATTTAAGAACCTTGATTCCTTCATTAATAACTTCAGAACCTATACCGTCCCCAGGAATGACTGCAATTGAATAAGTATTCATACAATAGATTTATTTGATACTAGATAAATAAAATAAGTTAGCCTCTCCATTAGGAAGCTGAATTTCCACCTCAGATCCTGCAGGCATACCATATATAGCTCTTCCAATTGGAGACTGAATCGATAATTTGCCTTCTTTAGGGTTGGATTCACTAGATTCTACTAACATATATGAATTTTGCTTATTAGTAGTCCTGTTCTTTATAACGATAGTAGAACCGACAAATGCAGCTGATTTACCTCTTCTTTTAATACTTTTAGAGTCCATAACTCGAGATTTTTTTAAAGTCTCTTCTATTTCCCGAATTCTTCCTTCATTTTTCCCTTGTGATTCTCTTGCTGCATCCAAAGGAGCATTTTCACTGAAATCACCTGTTGCAGCAGCTTTCCGTATATCCTCTGCAATATCTTCACGTCTTAGTCTCAAATCTTTTACTTCTTGCTCTAGTTTATTCCAGCCTTCCTGAGTTAACATATCAAATTGTTCTTCATGACCTTGTCCAGTAGAAGCAATTGTTGTTTTTCTTTTACGGATTTTTATATATCTGGATAAATCTAAAGTAATTATTTCATTCTTATATAATGTTGAAAAAAACTTTTTCAAACTCTTCATAGTTGCACTAGAGTCAACATTATTATCATTTATACTAGAGCAGTATTCTTCTATTTGGACTGGACTTAATTCAGTAATATCCCTATCTTCACCAAACCATCTCAAAAGAAGACCCATCGCATTCTCTGATTCAGCCACAGTTCCACTTTTTTGTGATTGTAAATAATCAAACATTACAGCTTGTAAAGTATTATTAGAAACCTCACCCAAAATATAAACCCTCCAGTCACAATATATACATACTATTTATAAAATAAAATTTGAATCAATTGCAATTAGCGTAGTTTAGGAATAAAATACTTCTCACTTTATTTTAACTATTACATAGTATAAAATATGATTATACACTAATCCAGAAAATATGGCACTAATTGGTGTATCTAAATCTTTTCAAATGAATGGGAGTATAAATGGGATCAGGTTTTCTCAAAAATACTGGAGCATATTTAGGAATAGCGCTCATAGTAATTGGTGTTTTTTACCTTATGGTATCAAATCAATCCTCATCAGAAATTGCAATTACTGAAGTAATTTCTCTAGCGCAAGATGATAGAGTTGAAAATATAACTGTAGATGGAAATAATCTTACTATAACCACCAACGATTACCCTCCACAAAGATTTACTTCCAGAAAAGAATCTGATTCTAGTATGGTAGACATATTACAGAATGCCGGAGTCACAAATACAGTGAAAATAACAGTTAAAGGAGCAAGTGGCGTATCTAATTTTCTAGGTATAATAGTAAACTTTCTCCCGTTAATATTCTTTGGTGCAATCCTTTTATTCATGATGAGACAAGCACAAGGAACAGGTTCTCAAGCCATGAGCTTCGGAAGAAGCCGCGCAAGAGTTTCGCTTGGTAATAAACCTGGAGTTACATTTGATGACGTTGCTGGAGCTGATGAAGCCAAGCTTGAGTTAGAAGAAGTAGTTGAATTTTTAAAACACGCTGAAAGATTCTTATCACTAGGAGCAAAGATTCCTAGAGGTGTACTCCTAGTCGGTCCTCCTGGTACAGGTAAAACCCTTTTAGCCAAAGCAGTAGCAGGAGAAGCAGGGGTTCCTTTCTTTTCAATTAGCGGTAGTGAATTTGTGGAAATGTTTGTTGGAGTTGGAGCGGCAAGAGTTAGAGATTTATTTGATCAAGCAAAAAAGAATTCACCTTCTATAGTTTTTGTTGACGAAATTGATGCAGTTGGACGACACCGTGGAGCAGGTTTAGGTGGTGGCCATGACGAAAGAGAACAAACTCTAAATCAAATTCTTGTTGAAATTGATGGGTTTGATTCTACAAGTAATGTAATCGTTATTGCAGCTACAAATAGACCTGATATCCTAGACCCTGCTTTATTACGACCTGGTCGATTTGATCGTCGGGTAACTCTAGATTTACCCGATATTAGTGGTCGTCAGGCAATATTAAAAGTTCACTCTCAAGGAAAACCCATTGATGATAATGTTAACCTTGAGGTCGTGGCAAAAGAAACGCCTGGATTTAGTGGCGCTGATTTAGCTAACTTAGTCAACGAAGCTGCAATTTTAGCTGCAAGGCGAAAAAAAACATCGATCACATTTGATGAATTTGGTGAATCTATAGATAGGGTCTTACTAGGGCCTGAAAGAAAAAGTAGGATAATTAGTCATTTAGAACGAGAAATAACAGCATACCACGAAGCTGGGCATACAATTGTTGGGCATATGCTACCAGATTGTGATCCAGTTCAGAAGGTATCAATCGTATCGAGAGGAATGGCTGGCGGTTATACTAAATCTATACCAGCTGAAGATCGCCATATGTACAGTTTAGAGCAATTTAAAAGTATGATGGCCATGGCCATGGGGGGTCGAGTTGCTGAGCAAATAATATTTGAAAAAATTACTACCGGAGCTAGCAATGACCTTGAAAATGCAACAAGAATGGCACGTAATATGGTTGTACGCTATGGAATGAGCGAAAATCTAGGCCCCAGAACATTTGGCGAAAGAGAAGAAATGGTATTTCTTGGTAGACAAATAAGTGAACAAAGAGATTATAGCGACAATATTGCTCAACAAATTGATGAAGAAGTAAAAGCTTTAGTTACAGAAGCATATGACCTTGCTCATAATATGATAAGTAAGCATCGTGCAAAGCTGGTACAGTTAGCACGACATTTATTAACTCACGAAACAGTTGAGGGTGAAGAGTTGATAACTCTATTAGACTCAGAAGCTCCTCCTATTGAATCTGAGGTAACTCATCAACCAAATGAATAAATGGATAAACTTATATAATTGGAAAGAATATCTTCCATCGATTAAAGATCAATTATTAATCGGATTTTCTTTAATAGTATTATTAGGTATATACTCTTTTCCTAAATTGTTTTTCTACCTACCAATTATGTGGCCATTACTGATAGCTATTCCGATCATCGGAATCCAAATAAAACAAAGAATTAAAACAAGGTATCAATTTGTTGTTATATTTTCGTGGTTTATCATTAATTTTATAATATTTTATACCAGTCCAATAAATTTAATTTCATTGAATTGAATTATGTTTTATTACCCTCCAGAAGGTGCACCTGTGATACCAGGTTCAGTCATCTTAAAAGGGTCTAAAAGTTCTTGAAGTTCTTCATCTGTTAAATCTGTCTGTTCTTTAGCCACTTCTCTTACTGTTTTACCTGTTTTTTCTGCTTCTTTAGCAATATTTGCAGAAGCATCGTAACCAATTCTAGGTACTAATCCTGTGCATATTGCCAAACCCTTTTCAACCATATCAGGACCTGCAGATGTTGATTTAATACCTCGTAGACATTGCTCGACAAAATTATCAATAACTGAAGCTAATAAAGTAACAGATTGAATTAAATTATACGCAGCAACTGGCATCATCACATTTATTTCAAAGTTTCCAGACTGACCAGCAATAGTTACGGATGTATCATTCCCAATAACTTGAGCAGCAACCTGACAAACAGACTCAGGAATAACTGGATTCACTTTTCCAGGCATAATAGAACTACCAGGTTGTACTTCTGGTAAAGCAATTTCAGCAAACCCTGCTCTTGGCCCAGAACCTAACCAACGTATATCATTTGCAATTTTCAATAAACTAACTGCAATAGTTTTAGTAACTCCACTTGCTTCAACCATATTATCCAGAGTACTTTGTGACTGAAAATGATTACTCGTTTCACGGATATCTAAATTTAAATACTTACTGAGCTTTTGAGTTATTAAACTAGCAAATTCTGGATGAGTGTTTACTCCTGTACCAACTGCTGTTCCTCCTATAGCTACTTCGCATAATTCTGATAAAGCATGTTGTAATCGTTTTATCGATCTGTCTGCTTGTCCTGCATATCCATCAAATTCTTGTCCTAAACGTATCGGAGTTGCATCTTGCAAGTGAGTTCTTCCTGTTTTTATAATATCGAAAAATTCTATACTTTTTTCTTTCAAGACAATAGATAATTTTTCTAAAGCAGGGATTAATGAATGGGATATAACCGCAGCTGCGGTTATATGAATAGCTGTGGGGATAACATCATTGGATGATTGCCCCATATTCACATGATCATTTGGATGAACTAAACCCCTTGATCCCCGTTCGGCACCAAGTATTTCTGCAGAACGATTAGCTATAACCTCATTAGCATTCATATTTGTAGAAGTTCCTGAACCAGTTTGGAAAATATCTACAACAAAATGATCTTCAAACTTACCTTCTATAACTTCATCAGCAGAAGAAATTATTGCCTTTCCTAATTTTTCATCAAGTAATCCCAATTCAATATTTGTCTCTGCTGCCACTTTTTTAATCAAAGCCAAATTACCATTAAATTCTTTAGAAAATCTTAAAGTACTAATTGGAAAATTGAGAACTGCTCGTTGTGTAGAAGCTCCATAATATGCATCTGCATTAACTTCCATCTCACCCATTGAGTCGCGTTCTATTCTTTTTTTATCACTCATTTTATTCTCCGCAATATTATTGATTAAAACTATAAAATTATAGCTGATCTAGCCTGCTAATAACAAGATTGAATATGAGGTTTATTTATCCCGTAAATTAGAATGACTTTTATGCTTGTACCTAGATTCTGTATCACTGTAATATAAATTTATTCATAAATATGGCAAGGTGGGGAAAATGGTAAATGAAAATACTTTAGCATTCCAAGATATGGGTGGTGGAACAAATATGCTACCTAAATCTGAAAGACCAAAAATTATTGATATGCGATGTAGATTAACAACTGCTTCACAATCAGACTATTTCAGACAGCGCACCCAACACAGTGGAGCTTATGATTCTATCAATGCATTTAAGGATGGTTCTATAGAATCATTCTTTCGAGATCTTGATGAGGCAGGTGTCACAACAGCTGTATCAGTATCCGGAATGAATAAAGGTATGACTCTAGGACACAGCGTATTCCCTGAACGAACAACTTCTAATGATGAGCAGGCACAAATCCAGAAAGAAAATCCTGCTAGGTTTGTAGCATGTGCTGGAATTGATGCTTGGGGTGTTTTTCATGACCCATTAGAAGAAATTGAACGTTGTAAAAAATTAGGATTTAAAGTTGTATTTATTGAGCCTGGTAGAGGCCCAAATTATGCTGATAATTTAGCAGATCCACGTCTTTACCCTATATATCAAAAATGCCTTGATTTAGATATTGCAATTAGTCCTCAAACATCCGGACCATTGGGTGGATTGAATATCGACTATGCCCATCCTAAATACATTGACCAAGTAGCACATGATTTCCCAGATCTTACCATAATTTGTGGGCATGGCCATTATCCTTATATACGAGAAATTATTACTATAGCGAGTATGAGAAGAGATAATATATACGTATCTCCTGATGCATATTTAACTATGTTAGGCACAGAAGATTGGGTTAAAGCAGTAAACAGTTCTTGGGGAATTTCAGATAGGTTTATTTTTGGTAGCGCATATCCTTTATTAAACCTAACAAACTACACTAATTTCTTTTTCTCACTTCCTTGGAAAGAAGAAGTACTGGATAAAATCTGTTGGAAAAATGCCATAAATGCACTTAAACTTTATGATGTACCTGAAATTAAAGAACTATATGGGTTAGATTAATACTATGAACAAAGAGCAATTTAATCCCGCATATAGGTTAGCTGTTTCATATATTGATAAGTCACGACATTTCTATGCAGCGCAAGGATATGAAATTCCATATCGATGGGCGGTAAATGAAAAAGTACCTTTTACAAAACTAACTAAACCTTTATCAGAGTGTAATGTTGGACTTGTCACGACTGCATCTTTACCAAATCCAAATATATCCATTGATTTTGATCCAGGCATATTACAAATTGGGTCAAGCTATAAATTCTCAACGTCTCCCACACCTCCCGCCCTATACACTATGGATAGATCATGGGATAAAAAAGCAACCCATACCCATGACTTAGGAAGTTTTTTCCCATTAGACCATCTTAAAACCCTTGTAAAAGAAAAGGTAATAAAGTCAATTTCAAGGAATTTTTATGGTGCTCCTACCGATTATTCTCAAAGGAAAACTAATCAAAATGTGGCCCCTGAAATATTAGATTATATGCAAAAAGATTTAGTAGATGTTGCACTCTTAGTTCCTCTGTGACCTGTTTGTCACCAAACCGTGAGTTTGGTTGCAAGATATCTCGAAGAAAATGGTATTCCTACGGTAATAATAGGATCAGCAAGAGACATAGTAGAACAATGTGGGGTCCCAAGATTTATATTTTCGGATTTTCCTCTGGGTAATCCTGTTGGACTGCCATATGACTCAGCAATGCAAATTGAAACTACCAAAATGGCATTAACACTTATAGATGAAGCTAAGTTTCCTAGAACAACTATACAAACACCCTATACTTGGCATACTCATGAATGGCGAAAAAATTATATGGAAGTAAATGAATCTAATAGAGATATTCTTGCACGAGCAGGAGAAATACGACGAGCTAGGCAATCAGAGCGCAAAAACACTAATTAGACTGAGTTGCTGCCTTCCTGACAACATTTTCACCCCAACAAATTACACGACTGTTTTCGTTTTTTAAAACATTTTTTGATAATCTTTTCAGATAAATAATTTCTTCTAATCGGCTGGCATCTAAGTCTGGCCAGGTATCTATATATACAAAATCAAATTTCTCTTCTGTTTTATCTAAATAATTATTTATATCATCATGAATTATTTTCATCTTAGGTGTTTTAATATAATCATAAACAAGATTAATTACATCTCTTGAAAATTCAACTATCGTTATAGAATTAGCTTTTTGTTCCAACCATCGTGGCACAATACCTAACCCTAAGCCTCCAATTAATACATCTGCATTCTTTGGACACCACCGAACGGCACTAGACATTGTTAAACGTTCCTCTGGGCCATCACTCATCCACATTGTTTCATTGTCTATTAACATAGCACCTGTATAACGTATGTATTTACCATTGAAGTATAAATGTGGATGATAACGATGAATTATAGAAAAATGACCAGATCTACCCTCAGGAATACGTTTAAGTTTTGGTTTCTTATTACTCATACAGCCATTATGTGATAGCCAGCATCAACAGGTAAAATTGTACCTGTGATACCTGTTGCTAAATCACTACATAAAAATAACGCCGCATTACCTACTTCGTCATGTGTTATATTTCGTTTTAAAGGCGCTTTTGCAGCATGGATTTTTTTCATGTCTATAAATCCATGTATACCTCTAGCAGCTAACGTATCCATAGGGCCTGGTGAAAGGGCATTAACTCTAATCTCTCTTGAACCATATTCAGCAGCAAGTTGTTTAACTTCGTTTTCCAAAGCAGCTTTAGCTACACCCATAATATTATATCCAGGATATACAGATTGAGATGCCTGGAATGTAAGTGCAAGAATGCTACCACCATCATTCATTAACTTTGTAGCATTATTGACTAGAGTAATCAATGAGAAGGAACTTATTTCTAAAGCAATATTAAAGTTTTCACGAGATATTTCATCAAATTCACCCGCTAAATCTTCCCTTGGAGCAAAAGCAATACTATGAACTAAAAAATCTATATTCTTGTATTTATCCTTAAGATTAGCAAATAAATTTGAAACCGAATCATCACTTGAGACATCACATTCTTCTAACGATGCATTACTATAACCGTCTATAAGTTTTTCAACTCCCGACTTAAAACGTTCACTTTGATATGCTATAGTAACTTCCGCACCAGCATCTAAAAGTTTTTGTGATATCGCCCAAGCAATACTTCTGTGATTTGCCACACCAAAAACTATGCCTTTTTTCCCATTTAAATCTATATTAATCATATGCTGCCTCAATTTATCTTACCGAAAAATTATACTTGGTATCAGGAGTTATTTACACTATTTTATTTAATATTTGCAAAATTTAATTGTGTATTTCCATATCCGATGTCATTAGATTATCTACACATGCATAACATTCTCTTTCAACATGAGTATGTTTTTTCGGAATTCTACGAGAAAATATTTTATGATAAAAATGCCTCCACAAATAGAAGTACGAACCCCATTCTAATACTTGATGGGCATGACAATATTGATACAATAAAAAACCTAAACTTTTCTTGTCCTTAACTTGCAACTCTTTATTGAGATTTAATTTATTTTTATACATAAATATAATGGCGTTGCCAAATACCGATGGTAAAGTAAATGAAGGAAATGGAACGTAAGGAATAAAGATGATTCGTGTTTTTTCTAACGTATTTGTAGAAATTCCAAAATCATGTAACAAAGAACCAGTAATAGTATCTTTTGTATATCTCATTATTTCATTATATCAATTAATCAAAATTCTAAAAGAAAAAATGAATTGTATTTTTATCCCTAGTCAATACCAGTTGCTACATTAGCTATTGAAGCATCAACTATAGATGTTACATCCTCAACATCCTCTAAATTATCAATTAATCCTATAAGTCTTTCTATCTGTGATTTACTCAAACCGGCAAGTCTAGCATTATCTCTAAACTTAGTCTTTACATCTTCACCTTCTAAATGACGACCTATTTCAACCCTATGAGATAAGACTGTACCATCATTCATTTTTATACTGATTTCATTAAATCTTGCTGATTCAATGGCACGAGGTGGCAAATGAGCAAAATCATTATGCTGCTTAATATTTATTCGTCCTATTAGATCTTGAGCTTTGGATCTTAAAACCTTTCTATCGCTAAATGAATTAATATCTAGTTTATTATCCAACAAATATGCAGCTATGACATACCATAGACTAAACTTACCATTAAAACCAGTTTGAGGATCCCACATATTTGGTGCTATTTCTAACGGTTCTTGACTAATCAAAACTTCTACTTCAGTAATATCATCTGGGTTTATTTTTGTTTCGGCATTTATCTCTTCCAAACATGTTAAAGCGGCATGAGTCCCTGCACAACATGGCCAAGGCTTAATTCGTATTGCATTACATATAGCCAATGGATTTCCTAAATTCTCAGTAACACCATCTAAATTAGCTTGTTGATCTCCAAAAACTGCAAAATATCCATGGCGACCTTCAATAGAAGATGGATTTGCACTAAATCCTTTTTTAGCAAGCATTGCAGAAACAATACCACCACGAGCAGAATTACCAGGATGGTATGGTTTGGTCATATAACCGAAATTTGCACGAACACCTGAAGCGGTTGAAGTTGCTATTCCAAGAGCCGCTCTTGTCTCATCTACCGATAAATCTAGTATTCTACTTGCAGCAGCAGCTCCACCTAATGCACCCATGGTAGAAGTTTTATGCCAACCTCTCTCATAATGATCTGCACCAATATTCAAACCAACTTTAGATCCTACCTCAAAACCAACTGTGAAGGCATCCATAATAGCTTTGCCACTAAGTTTATATTGTTCACCTAAAGCTAATACTGTTGGCATCAAAACACATGCAGTATGGCCAAAACCTTTACCACTATCGTCATAATCAGCCCCATGAGTTAGTACACCGTTTGCAAAAGCAGCATTTACTGCTGAGGTTTCTATCCCACTTCCCAACAAACGAGAATCCGAATTTCCACCTAATTCTTCTGTAAATTCACTTATTATCCTTCCGATTGGACGAATCGTACTCTCTAAACATGTACCTATTCCATCTAAGATAGATTTCTTTATTTGGCTTGATGCCTCTTCAGGATAGCTATCAAATTTCGATTCAACGACAAATTTAGCTAATTTTTCTGTAGTGGACATATTAACCTCTCTTCCTAAAAACATCATCTTTACAAATTATTTTTTGAGAAAGCAGTATTATCTACCCATATCAGATATAAATCAATACCATGATAACTATAGTAGCTATAGCTATTACCTATATCATATTAAAAGATAAGGTGATTAGAAAAGTTTACTTTAGGAAATTATGAATCTTCTTCTGATTCTTCGGTATTTTCATTTTCCATTTGGAAACCACTAGATAGAAAATCTACACCATCAATATCTTCGATTGGAACAGCGGCAAAGGGATCAGAAGAAATAATATCATCAGATATAGATAAACTTTCTACTAAATCTTTATCTTCATCAGCGCTTGAAACAGAAATGGTATCATCGTAATAAGGAAGATTATATCTTTCACGGCCTTCTTCAGAGATATCTAATCTGGCTGGAATTAACCTACCGATAATCACATTTTCTTTAAGACCAAGTAAAGGATCTGTGGATCCACTTACTGCTGCTTCTGTTAGTACCCTTGTAGTTTCTTGGAAGGACGCAGCTGCAAGGAAACTTTCAGTATTTAAAGACGCCCTGGTAACTCCAAGAAGAACTGGACTTCCAATTGCAGGATTACCGTTTTCTTCAATAATTTTCCTGTTTTGTTCCTCAAATACGAATCTATCGATCATCTCGCCGGGTAAAAGTTCCGTATCTCCAGCTTGATCTACTCGAACTTTTCTAAGCATCTGACGAACAATAATCTCAATATGTTTATCATTAATTGTTATTCCTTGTGAACGATAAACGGCTTGAACTTGTGAGATAAGGTACTTTTGGACAGCCTCTCTACCTAAAATACGCAATATATCTTGGGGATTTTGAGGACCAACGGTCAGGGCTGTTCCTGCTGTAATAATCTCACCGTCTGTTATATTTAAACTTGCAGAAAGTGGAATTAAGTATTCACGCCTTTGTATTTCTTTCCATTTCAACTTTATAGAAGTTTTATTTAATTCAACTACTCCAGAAATTTTAGCAATCATTGGTAAATTTTCATCAGAATCTTCATCTGTTTTCTTGGAAGATTTTTTAGGCTTGTATTCTGCTAAAATATCACCTAGTTCAACTGATTGTTTATTTTTTACAATGAATTTATACCCTTCTGGAAGAATATATTCTTCATCAACATCTCGTTCATCAGTTACAACAATACGGCGTACCTCTAAGTCGTTAACTATTTCAACTACACCGTCAATTTCACTTAACGTTGCAACACCCTTAGGAACCCTTGCTTCAAATAATTCTTCTACACGAGGTAAACCTGAAGTTATATCATCTCCAGCAATTCCTCCAGTATGGAATGTTCTCATTGTAAGCTGTGTTCCAGGTTCTCCAATACTTTGTGCTGCTATAATTCCTATTGATTCTCCTATAAGTGGAGTTTGACCTGTAGCAAGACTTTGACCATAACATTGTCGGCATATGCCACGCCAGCAAGTACAAGTTAAAGGAGAGTGTACCTGAACCCGTTTTACTCCTGATTCAATAATTCTCTTTGCCATTAATCTATCAATAGTAATCAGCTCTTCAACTAAAATTTCTCCTGTATCTGGATGAATTACTTTTTCAGATACTACTCTTCCAGTAATTCTATATTCAAATGGGGGACGCAATGGATTGTCAGGTTCGTCCTCAATCCAATAACCTTCTGTAGCATCACATTCTTCATGCAATATAATTACGTCTTGTGATATATCTATAAGCCTTCTAGTCAAATATCCGCTATCTGCAGTTCTCAAAGCAGTATCAGTTAATCCCTTTCTAGCACCGTGAGTTGAGATAAAATATTCAAGAACCGAAAGACCTTCACGGAAACTTGATTTAATCGGCAATTCAATAATTCTACCACGAGGATTACTCATTAAACCTCGCATACCTGCCATTTGTTTAATTTGTGCCAAGTTACCTTTAGCACCCGAATTTGCCATCATATAAACCCCACCATAGCCAGGTAGTGATTCTCTTATTACACCAGTCATATCGTCACTAGTTTTTGTCCAAATAGCAATTGATCGTTGGTACCGTTCTTCATCACTTAACAATCCATTTAGATATTCTTCCTCAATTTCATCGACATCTTCAGTAGCTTGATTTATCAAAGCCTGTTTTTTAGGAGAAATTGTAATATCATTTATTGAAATTGTGGTACCAGATTTTGTAGCATAACCAAAACCAATTTTTTTAATTGAATCTAATATCTCAGCAGTAATTAAATTTCCTAACTCTGCATAACATTCGTTAATCAATTCACCCAAATTGTCCGAATTCATTTCAACATTTCTAAATGACAATTCTTTTGGAAGAATTTCATTAAAGATTATTCTACCTGCAGTAGTATCTATCCATTCATCTTCTACTTTAATCGAAATCAGATCATGTAACCCTATTAAATCAGCGTCATACGCCTGTCTAGCACTTGTAGAACTCAAATATCTATTGTTTGTATGTACTGCTTCTTCTTCAATATGGGTGAGATAATAACAACCTAAAACTATATCTAAAGTAGGCGACACAATTGGTTCTCCTGAACTAGGTCGTAGCATATTATGAGTGCTGAGCATTATTTCACTCGCCTCTCTAACTGCTTCTTCTGATAATGGGACATGAACAGCCATTTGATCTCCATCAAAATCAGCATTAAAAGCAGTACAAACTAATGGATGTAGACGAATTGCACTTCCTTCTACTAAAACTGGTTGAAAAGCTTGAATACCTAATCTATGTAATGTTGGAGCTCTATTAAGAAGAACAGGTCTCCCCGATATCACTTCTTCTAAAATATCCCAAACTTCTTCCCTCCCATTTTCTACCATTCTTTTAGCACTTTTTACATTGTGTGCATGACCTTCCATAACTAATCGATTCATAACAAAAGGCTTAAACAATTCTAACGCCATTTTTTTTGGCAAACCACACTGATGCATTTGTAGTTCGGGACCAACAACAATAACAGATCTCCCACTATAATCTACTCGCTTTCCAAGTAAGTTTTGTCTAAATCGTCCTTGTTTTCCCCTCAACAAATCTGATAAGGATTTTAGTTTATGGTTATGACTTCCAGCAATAGCTCTTCCATGTCTACCGTTATCAATTAAAGCATCAACAGCTTCTTGTAACATTCTTTTTTCATTACGAACAATTATTTCAGGAGCTTCAAGTTCTAATAACCTTCTTAGCCTGTTATTTCGATTGATAACTCTTCTATATAAATCGTTTAAATCACTCGTTGCAAAACGACCGCCATCTAGTTGTACCATTGGCCGTAAATCAGGAGGTAAGACTGGTAAAACTGTCATTATCATCCACTCTGATCGGTTTCCGCTACGACGAAATGATTCAACAATTCTTAGTCTTTTAACAGCCTTTTTACGTCTCTGTCCTGCTGTTACTTTTATTTCTTCAGCTAGTTCATCTCTCAGAACATCTAGATCAATACCTTCTAAAATTTCCATGATTGAACCTGCACCCATAGCTGCAGTAAATCTATCGCCTAATGAATCTCTAAGTTCACGATATCGATTTTCAGTAAGAAGCTGCATAAGAGCTACTTGTTCAATATCATCAATTTTAATTTTAATTTGTGCTAAAGAAGTCTCAAAACTTGCTTTAATTTCAGTTGCAATTTGAGAAATTTTTACTAACTCTTTATCATCATCAGATTCAGAGACAGCTAATAATTTTGCTATATTTTGTTCATCAAAAACACCATAATCTAATTTATTGTGTTCAATATAATTGTTTACTGCCGCAAGAATTGCTTCCATACTATTTTGTTCTATTTGTTCTTCTTGCTGCCGCATCTCACTTAATAATAAATCTAAAGATTCTTGATCTATGGAAGTAATAATATATTGAGCAAAATATAACACTCTTTCTAAATTTCTAGGTGAAATATCTAATAATAAACCCAAACGTGTAGGAGAACCCTTAGCAAACCATATATGTGCAACTGGTGCGGCTAATTTTATATGACCCATTCTTTCTCTACGAACTTTACTTCGTGTCACCTCTACACCACAACGATCACAAATAACGCCCTTATAACGTAATTTTTTATACTTGCCACAATAGCATTCCCAATCTTTTGTAGGGCCAAATATCTTTTCACAGAACAATCCATCTTTTTCAGGACGCAAAGTTCTGTAATTTATTGTTTCAGGTTTTGTTACCTCTCCATAAGACCAATTCAAAATTTGTTCTGGAGATGCTATACCTATTTTTACCGCATTAAATTCAGGAGTTTCAGTTGTCATCCTTTATCTACCTCTTTGTGTATTTATGTATGCAAATTGATATTAAGATTGTTGAATAATTAAAGTTCTTCATCCACATCTACGGAATCAATAAATCCACTATCTTTTAAATTTGCCAAATTACCGGCTGTATCCAAATTGGAAGCAATTTCATCATCCTCAAAACTTGGAATTATTTGGTCAGTGTCTATATCCATATCAAGTAAGGCAGCCTCATCATATTCATTTAAAAGGCCAAAAGGTTGGTCTGCTTCTCGTAATAATTCAATCGAAAGACCTAAACTTTGTAATTCTTTTAGAAGTACATTAAAAGATTCTGGAATTCCAGGCTGTACTATATCTTCACCTTTAATAATTGATTCATATGTTTTTACCCGACCTAATACATCATCAGACTTAACCGTTAACATTTCTTGCAAGTTATGAGCAGAGCTATACGCTTCTAATGCCCAAACTTCCATTTCTCCAAACCTTTGACCTCCAAATTGAGCCTTACCGCCCAAAGGTTGTTGTGTTATTAAAGAATATGGACCTGTAGATCGAGCATGTATCTTATCTTCAACTAAATGAATTAGTTTGAGCATATAAACAAGACCTACTGTAACTGGCATATCAAAAGCCTCGCCTGTTCTACCATCATACAGTTTAGTTTTTCCAAAAGTCGGTGGAACATCATCATGGTTAGCATTTAACTCTCTGATTTTGTCATTTAACTCTTCTCTGGATAAACCATCGGTAGAAACATTGCGATTATTAAGCCAGATACGATGGCAAGCTTCTGTAGCTAATCCGACTATATCTTCTCGATAAATTTCTTCATAGTTATAACCTCTTTCAGATAGCCAATCTCTTAGTAAATCAAGGTTTATAGATCCATGTTTTTGTATACAAGCAGATTCGGCCACAAACCAAGATTTAGCTAAAGTATCCTGAATTCCAAGATCGCTTGCGCCATCAAATACTGGTGTTACTGCATCAAAATTCATTCCTTTAGCACCCATACCCAGATGAGTCTCTAAAACCTGGCCAAGATTCATTCTTGAAGGGACTCCCAATGGGTTCAAAATTATATCTACTGGGGTACCATCAGCTGTGTATGGCATATCTTCTACTGGCATTATTCTAGAAATAACCCCTTTATTCCCATGACGTCCCGCCATTTTATCGCCTACTGATATTTTTCTAGTTTGTGCAATCCAAACTCTCACTAGTTTATTTGCTCCAGCAGGTAAATCATCTCCATTGTCTCTACTAAATATGCTAACTTTCGTTACTTTACCTCTTTCACCATGCGGAACTCTTAAAGAAGAGTCCTTAACATCACGAGCTTTTTCTCCAAATATAGCCCTCAATAGTTTCTCTTCTGCACTTAAGTCTGTTTCGCCTTTTGGCGTAATTTTACCGACTAATATGTCACCTGGACCTACTTCAGCCCCAGGCATAATTATTCCATCTTCATCCAAATTTCGAAGACTTTCCTCTCCGACATTTGGTATATCTCTTGTTATTTCTTCCGGACCAATTTTTGTATCTCTAGCCTCACATTCATGTTTTTCAATATGGATAGAGGTAAATTTATCTTCTTGAAGCAATCTTTCGCTTACAATTATTGCATCCTCAAAGTTATATCCTTCCCAACTCATAAACGCTACTAGTACATTTTGTCCCAGTGCCAATCTTCCACCATCAGTAGAAGAGGAATCAGCAATTGGTTGACCTGCATAAACCTTATCTCCTTTAAAAACAATAGGTCTTTGATTCATGCAAGTACCTTGATTTGTCCTAAAGAATTTTCTTAATTGATATTCATGATCTTTGCCTTGATTATCTTTTATAACTATATAGTCACTTCCACAAACTGTAACTTCACCATCTACGTCAGAAATCACTACCTGGCCTGAATCAATAGCAACTCTTCGTTCCATACCCGTACTAACAATTGGAGCATCAGGTCTCAATAATGGAACTGCTTGTCTTTGCATATTTGAACCCATCAATGCTCTATTAGCGTCGTCATGCTCCAAAAAAGGAATTAAAGCGGTTGAAACACTAACAATTTGTTTTGGAGAAATATCCATATAATCAATCTGGTCAGGACTTTCAATTGCAAAATCCTCACCCCTTCGAACTTCAATTTTCTCGCTAGAAATTTGTCCTTTTTCATCAAGTATTGCATTTGCTTGAGCAATTACATACTTTTCTTCATCATCGGCAGATAAATAATGTATATGTTCGGATTTATCTGTAACATAAGCCTGAACTTTTATTTTCATTTCAGGTATAGAACTTAATTTAGTAAAAGTTCTATTTGTAACTACAGATCCTTTTCTAATCATAGTTTTACCTTGATCGTCTCTTACAGGTTCATTAATTGTTCTACCAATCAACTCTCCATCATGCGAAAGTAATTCATGAATAACCTTTCTATAAGGTGTTTCAATAAATCCAAATTCATTGGTACGAGCATAAGTTGCAAGTGAACCCAACAAACCAATATTTGGACCCTCAGGTGTTTCAATAGGGCAGATTCTGCCATAGTGAGAATGGTGTACGTCTCTTACATCAAACCCTGCTCTTTCTCTAGATAAACCTCCTGGTCCTAGTGCTGAAAGTCTTCTCTTATGAGTTAACTCAGCCAATGGGTTAGTCTGATCCATAAATTGGGATAATTGAGATCCACCGAAAAATTCTCTCACTGCCGCGCCCACTGGTCTCTGATTAATTAATGAAGAAGGTGTTGTGGTTTCCGGGTCGTTAATGGTCATACGTTCTTTTACAACACGTTCCATTCTAACGAGACCTACTCGTAATTGATTTTGTATTAATTCACCAACGGCACGAACTCTCCTATTGCCTAAATGGTCAATATCGTCTGGAGTTTCACGACCATTATTGATATCTAGAATTTTCTTAACCACTGCCACAATGTCTGACTTGGTAAGAGTTTTATCTTCGATATTATAATCACCACCTAGTCTCTTGTTAACCTTATATCTTCCCACCCTGCCTAAGTCATACCTTCTAGGATTAAAAAATAAATTGTGCAACATCGCTTCGGAGTTTTCCAAAGTTGGAGGCTCTCCTGGTCTTATATGTCGGTATAATTCAATTAAAGCATCTTTTCGCTCTATAGCATTAGGATCGCGATCAAGAGTAGTTTTGATATAAGTGTGGTCTGCATCAGTATCAAAAGATTTAAATTCTTCTAAAATAGCTTGAGGTGAATCAAAACCTATTGCACGCAAAAACGTGGTTACAGGTATTCTTCTTTTCCTGTCGACTTTTACAGAAATTATGTCCCTCGAACTTGTTTCAAATTCTAACCATGCACCACGATATGGAACAAATTTAGCATTTCCCATTTTTCTTCCTGTTACAGGATCTTCTTCGACTGTAAAATATACACCTGGAGATCTAACAAGCTGACTAACTACAACACGTTCAGCACCGTTAATAATAAATGTACCGTTTGATGTCATAAATGGTATATCAGCAAGAAATATTTGATTCTCTTTGATTTCTCCGGTCTGTTTTATTTTCAATTGGGCAGTAACATATAAAGCCGATGCATAAGTTTTTTCTAATTCTCTACATTCTGATTCACTGTATTTGGGTTCTCGGAACTCATGACTTACAAAATTTAGCTCGTAACGAGTATTATTAAAATCCTCTATTGGTGAAATTTCATTTAATAATTCTGTCATTCCCTCTGTTTTAAATGACTCAAAAGATTGACTCAATACCTGAATTAAGTTTGGCACACTTGCTTCAAGGGTACTCGAAGCAAAACTATTTTCAATACGCTTAATACTGGCAGAAGGTTCAATAGCAACCATATGAAACACACTCCTTATTGAATGTAAAAAATACCATCCCATAAGGAATGGCAAAAAGAAAATGGGATACCCCAGCTATTTTGGAAACTTATATATGATATGATAAGCCTGTTATATAAAATATAAACATCTATTATAATGTATATTTAAATTTATGTCAAACTAAAATCACTTAGTTTGCCCAATTATTTGTAGATTGGCTAAACTCATCAATAATTTCTTTTTGCCTGCAGAAGTGAAATGCACATCAACTACATAATCATTTCCACTTTCAGTACATAACAACACAATACCTTCACCAAAAGTTTTGTGTAGGACTTTTGTGCCTATTTCAATAGGATCTAATGAATGAACTTTTTCTTGTTGGTTATTATTAGAACTTGGTATAATCATATTTTTATTTATATTTGAAGTAGTTTTTTCTAAACTTTGTACATTTAAATCTGAAATATCTGATAAAAAACGCGAAGGAATACTAATTTGACTACCCTGTCCAAAACCATATCGTTTATATGCCCTTAATAAATAAAGTAGCTTTTCTGCACGAGTAATACCCACATAACAAAGTCTCCTCTCTTCTTCTAATTGTACTGGATCATCCATACTTCTTATGTGAGGTAATAATCCTTCTTCCATTCCGGCTATAAAAACCACTGGAAATTCTAATCCTTTTGATTGATGTAGAGTAATTAGCGTTACCGAATTTTCATTGGGATCTAAACTGTCTATATCACTAACTAAAGCTATCCTATCTAAATAATCTGTCATTGACGTTATTTCTTCTGTTTCGTGTAATTGTAAAGCCAGTCCTTTTAATTCCATTACATTTTCTAAACGATCAAGGCCATTAGTTTCATCCTGTTGAAGATATGCTTGGTATCCCACATCGGTAATTATTTTTTGAATTATTTCCGAAGGTGTTATACCTACAGATTCTGTGATTAATTTTTCTAACAAATTAGAGAATACCTCCATAGATGCAGCAGCCCGTCCTGTTAATCCAATTAATTGTTGCAATTCATCTGCCTTATTGAATGTAGTGAGAATTTGATAAATTGTTTTATTATTTTTTTTAGCGAAATCAACCAATTTATTATAGCTAGTAGTACCAATGCCTCTTGGTGGAACATTAATTATTCGAGCGATACTAATATCATCATCCGGATTTGCAATAACCTTAAGGTATGAAATCACATCCCTGATTTCTTTTCGACTATAGAATTTAATACCACCTACAATTTTGTATGGAATTCTATTTGATAGACATGCCTCTTCTATTACACGTGATTGAGCATTTACTCTATACATTATTGCGCATTGATCCCATTTATATTTTTTCAATTTTACTAAACGTTCTATTTCATGAATAATTTTTTCTGCTTCTTCTTTTTCAGAATATCCTTCATCTACAATTAAAGCTTCTCCAGTACCATTATCAGTCCATAATTTATTGATAACATTTGCATTATTAGAAGCTATAAGTTTAGAAGCAGCATCTAATATATTTTGCGTAGATCGATAATTTTGAGAAAGATGAATAATCTTTGTATTTGGATAATCTTTTTGAAAAGACAATATATTTCTAATATCTGCGTTTCTCCATGAATATATTGATTGATTGGGGTCCCCCACAACACATATATTCTGATACTTATTGCCTAACAATTTCATTAAGGTATATTGAGCTATATTTGTGTCTTGAAATTCATCGATCATCAGATGTTCATATTTATTACTATAAAAATCAGAAATTTCTTTAGAATTTTGCAATAATTGTACGGCTTTCATTAGAAGATCATCAAAATCCAAAGCACTATTTGAATTTAAAGTATTTTGATAATTTTCGTATACTCTAGCTACGATTTCATCATAAAAGTTTTTACTTGTACCACTCAGTATTTCGTACGATATTAAATTACTTTTATGTTTCGAAATTGAAGCTAATACAGACCGGGAAGGAAATCTCTTGATATCTATTTGTAATTCTTTTAAGGATTCAGTTATAACCTGTAATTGATCATTATCATCATAAATAACGAAATTCTGATTCAGACCAATAAACTTTCCATGTTGCCTCAATATATAAACACAAAAACTATGAAAGGTTCCACATCGAAGATTAAAAGCATTTCTACCTGTGATCATATTGTTTATACGATCTTTGATTTCATTGGCAGCACGATTAGTAAAAGTTACTGCCAAGATATTTTGAGAATCAATCAATAGTTCACTGACTAAATAGGATATACGATGGGTTATAACCCTTGTTTTACCACTACCAGGGCCAGCTAAAACCAGCAAAGGCCCATCTGTTGTAGTGACAGCATCCTGTTGCTCACAATTAAGGCCAGAAAAAATTTGATCGTTCACAATTTATCACTAATTTATCAAAACTCTTCAATAATTTTTTTATAATTAATATCATTTTCTCTTACATCCCCTCTATCAATTAATGATTGATTAGATGGAGAAGCAGGTTTATAACCAGCAGGCATATTTCCAACACGCATATCTTGTACCTCTGAACCACTTTTATATTCAGATACAACTTCATCATCCTCAAGGTCTAAAATATCATCTTCATTAAAACCCAATAATTCCGATAAAACATATGCATTATGAAATCCCAGAGGAGCTGTAGGACTTTGAATAAATCCATTGGTTTTACTCATATTAAATGGTAATCCAGAATATATACGTTTACCTATATTCGTTTCTTCTAAATGATCAACTTGTTCAAAGAATTCTCGATATTTATATTGTTTATCAAGTAATAAATCTCTTGAATTATTAACTGGGGCAGCAGCAAGATTCATAGATTGTAATTTTTCAACAACCTCTTGTTTAGAAAAATTCTTACTCCAGTTTTTAATTTGATTATCAATTTCTTCATGATTCATCACGCGATCATCATTATTAGGATATTTATTTGCAGGCAAGCTTTCATTATTTAATAAATCACAAAGTTTTCCCCATTCATCATCTGTTTTAATGGTTAAAACAAACCATTCATCATTACCCTTGCATGGATAACAACCTTGAGGTGCATAAATATTATGGCGATTACCATTCCTTTGAATATATTTATCATTATGTGCAACATCTAACAATGGAGAGCTAACTATTGGAGTACAAGCCTCAAGCATGGAATGGTCAATCCATTGACCCTCCCCCGTTTTATTTCGATGAAATAAGGCCATTGTGATTGCACTTACTATATTCCAAGCTACAACTAGATCCATTATCGACTGCCCAGCTTTACTCGGAGTTTTATCAGAAAATCCAGTAAGATGAGAAGTAGTGGCTGCCTCTATTACTTGGGCCATTCCCACATAATCTTTCCAAGGTCCACTATGTCCATAGCCAGAATTAGAAAGCATAATTAAATCAGGTTTTATCTCTTTTAATTGTTCATAATCTAAACCTAAATTTGCCATAACTCTAGCAGAAAAGTTTTCGGCGACAATATCTGAAATAGAAACCAAATGCTTGAATAAATCACGTCCACTATCCTCTGACAAATTTAAAGTAAAACTTTTCTTACTTCTATTTGAACCATTAAAAGCACCTGAACGATCATGCCAATTTATACCTGGATCTCCTTCGGGGAAAGGGCCTAAAAATCTGTAAAAGTTTGGTCTTTGCGCATATTCCACATGTATTATTTCAGCACCCATATCGCCTAAAATACTCATTGCCATTGGCAAAGCTAGTATATCTGAAGTTTCAATTATTCTTACTCCTTGTAATGGTAATGGTTTATTATTCATCGTTATTTAATTATCCCTTTGTCTTTCATATCTTTAATTACATCAGATTCAAAATTAAGAATAGTTGTTAAAATATCTTCTGAGTGCTGACCCAAAGAAGGTGCTCCTTCCTTGGGTATTCCTTTAGTTTTATTTAAACCTAATATATTTGAAACATGAGGTAAGCCAGATAATATTCCGTGGTCAATATTTGTAAAATAATCTCTTTCAATTAACTGTTCACAATGTAATAACTCTTTTGGATTTAATTCCCTACTAGCCATCAATCGCCAAGCATGAGCCTCGTGAAAAAATTCATCTTTATCTATTTCTTGTAGTCGATTTAAATATAAAGATTTTAATTCTTCATAATTTTCTTCCCTACCTTGTGGCGTTGAAAATTTATCTTCATACATTTCAGGAACTCCGAGAAATGCTGCAATTTCTTCGAAATCCGTACTTCGGATTACTGAAAGGCCTACATGGCCATTACTGGCTGGCCACAAGTCTACGCCAAATAGCAACCGATCCTTAGGTCCTCGGCCCCAAATAGCTCCTGTATATGTGTAATATTGCAAAGCGTAAGGTATACATGAAGTAACTACTTCAGCAATGCTGATATCAATATATTGACCTCCATAACGATCAACGCATAATAACGCCATCATTGTTGAACTTAGTGCTACCTGACCTGCCACATATTGAAATAATGGAACGCCAAATGACATAGGTTCACCATCATAATCACCACTAACGTACATATTACCACCATAAGCCTCTAAGCTTATTTGAGACCAGTTCCAATTACTATTTGGGCCACTTTGGCCATAAGGTGTTATTGATGTAATTATCAGACTAGGATTGATTTCTAGTAAATCTGAAAAAAGCACCCCTTTTGTTTCGAGAAATCCTGGTGATGTTCCATCTATAATTACATCTGCTTTCTGCGCTAGTTGAACAATAATATCTATTGATTTTTCACTATCAAAATCAACTGAGATACTTTTTTTCCCTGTATTTAAACTCAAAAAAAGAGTGCTATGGTCATCATTTGAAGAATCTGTAATAAATGG
>CEOQ01297091.1_pt1 | contig 23907 bp, 19 predicted proteins | sample 361351 | NCBI WGS metagenome assembly CEOQ01 (sample SAMEA2619907, study PRJEB7988) | marine metagenome | biome: marine biome (ENVO:00000447); feature: deep chlorophyll maximum layer (ENVO:xxxxxxxx); material: "saline water (ENVO:00002010), including plankton (ENVO:xxxxxxxx)" | depth 60 m | reverse complement strand
TAGCACTTACGAAGCGCTTGCTCTGCCAATTGAGCTAAGGTGGCAACTGGACCGATTTTACCAGACGTGTAAACAGTGGCATAGGTTGGCTTGTACTGATTTATGAGGGATAATGAATGTATGCGCGTTGCTATGATATCTGTACACACATGTCCTTTAGCGGTGTTAGGGGGTAAGGAAAGTGGTGGCATGAATGTTTATGTTCGTGAGTTGACTCGCGAGCTAGGTCGTCAAGGTATCGGTGTTGATGTTTTCACTAGATCGCAAGATGAACATCAGTCACACATAAAACATGATTTGGATAACGGAAATCGTGTCTTTCATATTCCTGCTGGTCCTGAAAGACCAATTCCCAAAACTGATCTATACGAATGGTTGCCCGAATTTACTGGTGGGGTGAAGCTAGCATCTGTATTATTAGATGAACAATATGATTTAGTACATTCGCATTATTGGTTGTCTGGAGTAGCTGCGCTCGAACTACAGAAATGGTGGGATGTTCCTATAGTGCATATGGCGCATACTCTTGGGATCAACAAAAACAAAGTTGCCAAGGATAATCAACAACTTGAACCCCAGCTTCGTCTTGACACAGAATCAAGGCTGCCAAGATTGGTTGATAAAATAATCGTTGCTACTGATCGTGAACGATCTCAAATAGAAGAAATGTCACGGGAATTTGTAGGGAAAACTTCCGTGATACCGCCTGGTGTGGATCTAAATGTGTTTCATCCATATATTCAGTCCGAAGCGAGGCATCAGCTGGATATTCCACTCGATAACAATATGGTACTTTTTGTGGGACGCATTGAGCCTCTTAAGGGAGTAGATACTCTTTTACATGCTATGCAATATCTAAAAGAGTCCGGAGAAATGCCAACAGAGATGTATATGTCTGTAATTGGTGGAGATCCCGGAAAGCCTCGTGAGACTCGTCATGCTGAGTTAGAAAAATTGATGGCTCTTCGTGATGAGCTTGGTCTTAGTGACTTAGTGGCTTTTTTGGGAAGACGGGATCAGGAAACATTACATAGGTATTATGCAGCTGCTGATGTGGTTGTAATGCCTTCACATTATGAGTCATTCGGAATGGTTGCACTTGAGGCTATGGCTTGTGGCACACCGGTAATAGCTACAGATGTTGGAGGACTTTCTCAGCTAGTCAGAGATGGAGAGACAGGTTTCTTGGTACCTGGTATGGATGTAGTTGCTCTGGCTGAAAGTTTGGGAAAAGTACTGTCTGACAAGAAATTACGTGAGCGTTTAGGTAGACAGGCATCAGAATATGCTGAGGCTTACGCCTGGCCTGGAATTGCAGGACAGGTAATTGATTTGTATAAGAACATATTGACTAATGCATGACACACAAAGGACTATTCTGAATTAGTGGTGATCACTAATTTTCAATTATTGTCAGGCGACCTACTCTTATGCCGTGCCCATATGAATTGCGGTCGGTAGAATCATGATACATTAAATATGTTTGGTCCTGTAGTCGAATTATGTCGGCCCCTGCCGGGTCACGTGCATTTATCAGTACATGTTGTTTTCTGAATATAATTCCATCTTGAGAAGTGCTGTAACCCATTACGGCAACTCCGGTGAAGTCTCTTATACCCGCGTCTTGAGGTTTGTTTAATTGATAGAAAAGTGTTACGCAACCGTCGTCACGAAGTAGTGGATAAACTTCGCGAGCTGATGCGGTCAAGTGTGGTGCTCCCGGTCCGATTATGATGCCAGGTTCTACATTCCAGTCGAACAAGTCGCTAGATGTAGCTCGGCGCAGCCAGTGGTTTGGCGGACCACCTTGTAGCATATCTTTTTTTGGCTCACCATGTTGCGGTGCTGGTCCAAAATATCCTTGCCATAGATTTTCACCGACTGGAATTATGCTCAGTTTCTGTATAGCTTTCATGTCTGCTGCAGATTGTGATATTCTTTCTCCTGGCTCTACATTAAAAGTTTGTCCTTCATCGTCACTGACAAAAGATTGGACGCCAGTTTGTGATGATCCCACAAAAAGTCGTATCCTATTGTCTGGCAGTCTATATACCCGAAGAGGACCTAGGTTTACTCCTTGGTTCATAGCTTCTGGTCCAGATATTCTAATGCCTTCATAGGCAAAGTTAATGCCATCTGTCGAAAGCGCACTGCCTATACCTGCTCCAGCATTAGTAAAGAAAAGTCGTATATTTCCATCGCTAAGCAGCAAAGATGATGGATTAGCCATTGGGGCCATAGGGTCTGGATTGCCAGCATCCTGGGCGGTCAGTACTATTCCCAGGTCTTCAAATAAGTATTTGCTGTCTTCGCATGTTGCTGGTGAATCTATTTCAGTTGAATTTTGTAATTCATTTGATTGGGGAGTATCAATAATAGGCTCTGGTTTGGGCCTGTTGGGTCCCGAAAGAATTGCGCTAGCAATTCTAAAGCCTGCAAAAGGATCTGGACCGTCAGTCAAAGTATAATAAACTCTCCAATTGCCTTCGCCTATGTACACAGCAGTAGGGTCCAGCGCATTTCTTGGAGTGCGGTCTAATAGTGCAGTATCATCAGCTGACCAATCAATTCCGTTTTCGGATCTTGCTAAGAATAAACGTTGAGGTTTGCTAATAGGGCCACCTGGAGGAGTAGTAGAGACCAACATAAAGTTAGGTGAACCTGTAAGTACGTATGAGTCAACAAAGCCGCCGGCAAGACGTAGGCCTGCATCTTTATCAAAACTAATACCATCAAGGCTTGTAGCAGAACGAATGACCTCTCGTTTCTTGTTTGGAACCATATCAGTCCACATGATTCGTATTTGACCATTAGGTAGTACAAAAGAATCTGGAACTCCCCATGCCCGTCGGTTTGTTTCCTGCACAATACCAGTATCAGAATCTACAATCCAGTCGATACCATCATTGCTTATTGCGGTTCGTATTTTAGAATCTCCACCATCAGGCCCTTTGTTAGAGTGTTCTGTAAAATACATCCTCCATCCGTTAGATGTACGTATAACAGTAGGATCAGATCCCGGAGGTGTTCTGGCGGGTACTTTATTGAAGGATAATCCATCTGTAGATTCCCATATTTCAATACCCATATTTGTAACGTATAGTCGTACAGTGCCATCATCTAGCATGACTGCCTCGGGGCTTACACCCTCGGGGCCGACTGAATCCACTTCGGCCTCTAGAGTCCAAGACTCCACTAAGTCGTTACTAATGTTAGCAAGTGTTTCTGTAGGAGATGACTCCACATTTGCATCAATGACTACACTAGTTGCCTTCATAGGCTCTTCAGTTTGATTTGAGTCTATCGTGGTCGAATCTAATAGTTTAACTTCCGACGTCACTTTTGTGACGTTTGGTGGAGATGTCTCCAACACATTGCTATCCTGTGTAGCAACCGAGTCTATTGTTTGGTTTGTTGTAACATTATCTTCTTGGGTACATCCTGTCACAATCATTAGGAATGTTATTACAACGATTCCTGTTGTACATAATTTTGATTTCATGTTTGTTTTTGCCTGCATGTTTTATAATCTTTATAGTTTAGGAAAACATAAATTACCCTGATATTTTATTACTGCTTGCTTGAATTTTTCAGGTACCTTTACTGTAGAATTTGTAATGTAGTCATAAGCCACCTGGATTGTTTTGGCGGATGCAATTTGCCGTCCCGTATCAGTATTAATTGTATACATGCAATCGAAGCTTTTGTTACCAAATCTCGTGATGCCAACACTGACATTGAGTCGTTCGGAGATATATGCTGGTGATTTATAGTCGCATGTTGCATGCGCAACTATCATATTCATTTCATTTAGTCCGGAGAGTGTTTTGAGTTCTTGGAAATATTTTGTGCGTACTGTTTCCAGATACGTGAAATATACCGCATTATTCACGTGTCCAAAAGAGTCAACATCACGGAATATTACTTCTATTGGATGATTGTAGGTCGCAGCAGTATTTGGATTGTCTGCTTTGTGTGTGGTTTTCATTGACATATATTTGAATGCTGATTTTAGCATATTACAGCAATGCTTATTTTACCCAGCATTGGATGGTTGTGTCACTACTTCCAATTGAACAATAAATTACATATATTTTTGTCGAATAAGATGTTATTGTGCTTTTGCACCTTGTTCTATAATTGAACACATGCAATCTAGTGCCATAACTGTACGAGTTGCACAGTTGCGTCATGAACTGCAACTCCACAATTATCTTTATTATGTTATGCAATCTCCCAGTATTTCTGATAGAGACTTTGATGAACTATTTAAGGAGCTACAGGATTTAGAGAGCCAATATCCTGAATTGATTGAAGAGGATTCACCCACGCAACGTGTAGGAGGATATCCTTCTGATAAGTTTGATAAAGTTGATCATCCTAATCCTATACTCAGTTTGAGTAAAGTCAATAGTCCTGCTGATACAGAGGCATGGTTCGCTCGCATATCAAAGTTAGACGGAAGGGTAATGTCCAACAAGTTTGTGGTGGAACCTAAGATTGACGGTTTGACAGTAGTGCTACATTATGAAAATGGAGTTTTCACACGAGGTTGTACTCGCGGAGATGGACATGTGGGCGAAGATATAACAAGAAATCTTCGAACAGTACGTTCGTTACCTTTGCGCGTACCAGTTAAAGGATCTATGGATGCACCTGGCACTTTGGTTGTACGTGGAGAGGCTTTTATACCAAATCAATCTTTTTACGACTTGAATAATAAGTTAGGTGCTAACGGTGAGCGTACATATATTAATGCTCGTAATGCTGCATCAGGTGCTCTAAGGCAATTAGATCCTAGAGTAACTGCTAGTCGTCCGATTGCATTGTTTTGTTATGAGGTGGTTGCTTCAGACCCACAGTTTTTGAACAGCCAATGGGATACTCTAACTTATTTGCGTGAACTAGGCTTTCCCGTATCGGATGATTCAGTCCTGTGCAACAATATGAGGGATGTGATTGATAGATGTCAAATGTGGTCTGATAAGAGAAAAGGTTTGGATTATGAAATAGACGGCGTTGTCATCAAAATTGATGATTTAGATGTTATGGCAAATTTGGGAGTGGTAGGCAAAGATCCAAGAGGTGCAGTTGCTTACAAATTTGCTGAAGATCAGGTTACTACACGGTTAGTTGATATTGGGCTGAATGTTGGCAGGACCGGTGTGTTAACTCCATATGCGGTTCTACAACCCGTGAAAGTTGGTGGGGTGATTGTTAAGCAGGCTACATTGCATAATCTAGATTTTGTTAGAGATAAGGATATACGTGTGGGTGATCATGTGCTCATTAAACGTGCTGGTGAAGTGATACCTTATGTAATAGGTTCTTTGGAGTTAGAGCGCGATGGTAGTGAGGTTCCTTATGATCCTCCTGACAAATGCCCTAGTTGCGGCACAGCTGTTCATCGTTTTACAAATGAAGTTGCTATATATTGTGCTAATATAGCTTGTCCGGCTCAAATTGTTCGCAATTTGGAACATTTTGTGTCCCGTTCTACGTTAGAAATAGATGGTTTCGGTAAGGGTCTAGCTAAACAGCTTGTTGAGGCTGGTCTAGTCAAGGATGTTGCAGACATATTCTCTTTGGACAAAACTAGTTTGCTTGAGTTAGAAGGGTTTGCTCACAAAAAAGTAAGCTCACTATTGACTGCAATTGCTGAATCAAAGAAAAAGCCTCTTAGTCGTTTGGTTGAAGCACTAGGAGTTAGAGGTGTAGGTTCGGTAGCTTCCGCATCCTTAGCATCAGCCTTTGGGTCGCTAGATGCTTTAGGAGAAGCTACAACTGAGGAATTACAGGAAATAGAAGGTCTCGGTCCTAATATAGCTAATGCAGTGGTAGAATGGTTTGATGAGCCGACTAACCGTAGGGTGTTAGATAAGTTGCAGGCAGCTGGGTTTTGGCCTACGCTAAATGATTCGCACAATAATATCTCGGGTGTTCTTACAGGGATGACGATAGTAATTACTGGTACTTTACAGGGTTGGTCACGGAAAGATGCTGTTGATTACATAGAATCTCATGGTGGCTCAGTTGGCAAAAGCATTACATCTAATACAAATTATCTTTTAGTCGGCGATCGTCCAGGCAGCAAATTGGATCGTGCTCTAAATTTGGGTATTACAGTGATAGATGTGAATTCATTGAAAGACTTGGTAAAATAGTGATAGCATTATTAGTGTTGACAGAAAGTGTGCGTTGCTCTAAACTGCCGTAGTTTTGTGGGAGACGCAAAAATATAAGCGGGCAAAAATATAAGTGAGCGATAACATTCAAACTGGTATACAAAATCGTATCGATGGTATGCATCAACGTGTGCAGGGCTTGCGAGATGCGGATATGTATTTCTATAACATGCCAGTCTCAGAGCTTAAGGGCAGTTCCGAAGTAGTCGTTTCTGGCCGCACAATGTTGATGTTAGCTTCATATGGTTATTTGGGATTATTGGGTCATCCCCGCATAAATAAAGCAGCAGGTGATGCTCTTGAAAAGTATGGAAGTGGCACACATGGTGTTAGAGTGCTTGCGGGCACTTTAGATATTCACGTAGAGCTTGAGAAGACGATTGCGGACTTTAAGAACACAGAAGATGCAGTCACGTTTTCTAGCGGCTATGTCACTAATTTGGCTGCAATATCAACTATTGTGGGTAGACGCGATATAGTATTATGCGATAAATATAATCATGCTAGTATTGTAGATGGTTGCTTGTTGTCCGGAGCAGAATTGAAGAGGTTTCGTCACAATGATATGGATCATCTAGAAGGTTTATTGAAACGTTATTCTGATCGCACTACTAAATTGGTAATAGTTGATGCAGTGTTTAGTATGGATGGTGACATCATTGATTTGCCGGCACTTGTTGAACTGTGTAGAAAATATGACGCTTGGCTAATGATGGATGAAGCTCATTCGGTGGGTGTGTTAGGGAAAACAGGGCGTGGAATTGAAGAGCACTTTGGCATGCAAGATTGCGTGGATGTTAAGATGGGTACACTAAGCAAGACTATACCTAGTATAGGTGGCTATATTGCTGGTAATAGCGGTCTAGTTAACTTGCTTAAGCATGCTGCACGAGGGTATGTTTTCTCTGCTGCTATTCCACCTGCGCAAGCGGCCGCAGCTAAAGCTGCTTTTGAAGTGATTATTGATGAGCCAGATAGAATTGAGAAAGTTCAGCAAAACGCCCGCATTTTTATCGATGGCCTACAGGCGATTGGTTTTGACACCATGAGTAGTGAAACGGCAATCGTACCTGTGCTATGCGGAACTGATGAGAAGGCATATGAACTGGTACGGTTGTGTCAGAGTCAGGATATCTTTGTTTTGCCGGTAGTATCCCCAGCTGTGCCAGAAGGTTTGTCTAGATTACGTGCTACAGTCACTGCTGGTCATTCGAAAGCACAGATTGAACATGCCTTATCTGTATTGGAAATTGCTGGCAAAGAAGCTGGCCTTATCTAAACAACCCTTTATCTAGCATTGATTTAATCTATCAGTTCAGCCTGTTGCGCCCATTCTATAAAATACTTTAGTCGTGGATGGCCAGCATATACTCCGCGATATTGTTCCGGTAGAAGTGCAGCTAGTCTAAGCATTATGTTCTCGGTCTGCATTTGTAATTGCGCTGAGCGATCTTGGCGCTGAATAGGTTCTAGTCTAAATGGTGGACCCACTTTAAGTATTAGGTGCGGACGACGCAACCTTTTTAGTTCATCAAATGTTTTATCAGTACCAATAATCACTGCCGGCACTATGGGTACATTTGCTTTTGTGGCTAGAAATGCAATTCCTGCTCTTGGTTTTTGTAGTTCTCCTGTCTTGCTACGAGTACCTTCAGGAGCTATACCTAGCATGACTCCTGACTTCAATGCTTTAATGGCACCACTGAGGGCGGTGCGATCAACTGTACCTCGTTTTACCCATACGACTCCACCTGCATCTGCTCCTGCCCAGTTAAGTATCAACCTAAAAAAGATATTTTTGTGATATTTGTGAGCCACAAACCCAGACAATTTTGGGTGTTTGATAAGAGTCAATAGCAGTGGGGCGTCCGCGAAACTCATGTGATTTACGACTAAAATACATCCTCCAGATGTTGGCAGATTATGTTCGCCCACTATACTACGTGTTGTGAACATGCTATACAGCAACTCAAAGAGTGATTTTAAAGCTTTAGTACTGTTCATTTATGTATTACTGTGATATTAATCGTCCATGTGCATATACAGAGTAATGGCTATGTTGTTCTAAGGTTGTAGTGAAGATTGTATCAACGTCGGATGTCTCGCCAGGCCCCATAGTTAGATCATGTTCAATGATCCGATAGGACAGTATTTGGTTAGAAGTGTTGTAAGCGCTTATTAATATATCAATTGAACCCACATATTCCTCTGAGTTGTTCTGGATTTCAGCTGTAACAGCATGTTTTGCCAAATTGGATTGCTGAGTACCTGTTATAGTTGAGCTAAGTACCACAAAGCGATTAGATAATGTAGTTCCATCTTCTGCATTAAGTACATTGCCGGCTGCTCCCAAAACCTTGTTGCTTGTTGAAAACCGTACTGATATTGGTGTGATTTTGCCAGGCATAATTATTTCTAAAGGCGCAAATGTAACCTTACTAGGTCCAATTTCTCCCTCCGCCAATATAGCAGTGACTTGGACAACTAGGTCAATGACAGGATTGGTAGTTTTATTTTCTAATTCCCCTAGACAAAGTTGTTCCTCATTTGGACCCGGGAAACAATGGAATTGTGTCATTTCAAGCAATTTGTATTCTATTGCCGCAGTGTTTTTGCTAGCCAATACTATGTCACCAAATGGGATGACTAGGTCTTGGCCAGGTTGCAGTGATAATGGATCAATGCCTGAGTTTGCCATTTGTATTTGTTCAACCGTAACACCTTTCTCAGAGGCAATTGCTATCAACGTATCTCCTGATTGAACAGTGTAGGCATAGGGAGTTGCAGTTGGATCTAAACTTGGAAGGGTCGGCACTACAAATGTTGCTGTTTTCTTTGGAGGCGAGGTGGCTGTGGACTGCAGTTTGCGCAAAGCAGCAGTAGGTGCAGATGTAACATCAATGTTTTCAGGTTCGTTATTGACACAGCCATTTAATCCACCCAATAACATTGCTGTAGATACGAGTGCAATCAATCTTAGTTTAGTATGCATGCTAGTAAAGCAATTATATTCTAATATTGTCGGCGGGCGAATTTATGTGCTTATATTAATATTTTTGTTGTGGTAAAATTCCGCAGTATTTTTAGAGTGAGTACTGTATAATCAAGTATTCAAGCTCGTATAGTCGAGCTTGAATGAACATTATTATCTTTAGACTAAGTAGTATGGAGTGTTGAAATGCCAGTTTACGCTTATAGCTGTAACAGCTGCGGGTTGCAGTTCGAACGTATGCAACGGTTTAGTGATCAACCAGTGTCTGATTGTCCAGAATGTAATGCAGATACTGTGCAGCGCGTTATCCAGCCAGTCGGGATTATTTTTAAGGGTTCTGGATGGTATGTAAAAGATAGTAAGGCTGCTAATTCTGCTGGCAAACCTACGACTAAAGACAATGTAGCTGAGAAAAATAATAGTGTGGAAGGTGGCTCAAAATCAGGCGACTCTAGTGCTTCTGAAAGTAAGAGTAAAACATCTAAATCTGGCGAATCCAAAGACTCTACCAGTTCTGTAAAGAGCTCAACGAATGATGATTAATAAGTCCGAATTGACAATAACGATGGTGGCGCCTAGTAGGGCGCTTTTTTGTTTGACTGTCAATGTTAAATATTCGAATAATTGCGATTTATATTGATAATCTAGAAATTTTTGGAGGTAAGTATGCCTGTGACAGCAGTGGTAGGCACCCAGTATGGTGACGAAGGTAAAGGCCGTATTATTGACTTTCTTGCCGGTAATTCTGATTTAGTAATACGTTTCCAGGGCGGAAACAACGCAGGACATACTGTAGTAAATGATAAAGGCCGCTTTCACTTGCACCTAATACCATCGGGGGTATTTAATCCTAAATCTACGAATTTGATTGGTACAGGAGTAGTTGTTAATCCCGAGGCTTTGCTCAAAGAAATAGAAGAGTTAGAGTTATCTGGCATCGATACATCGGGGATTTTGGTGTCAAATCGTGCACACATGTTACTGCCCCATCATCGCGTGTTGGACGGTATAGAGGAGGAGTCGCGCGGTAGTGATAGTATTGGTACTACTAAACAGGGTATTGGTCCTGCATATCGGGACAAGACTGGTCGAAATGGAGTACGTATAGGCGATCTTAAACACATTGATTACTTGAAGAGTCGTCTGGAATTACAGCTTCAACAGGTCAACCAAGTTCTGTCCAATTTTGGTGAGCCATTGGTTGAGATTGATAGTTTGTTGGAACAATGTGTTAATTGGTCCGCCAAGTTGTCAGACAGAATTGCGGAACCTATTCCGTTAATTAAAGATGCCGTTGAAAGCAATCAACGAATATTGCTTGAAGGTCAGTTAGGTAGCATGAAAGATCTGGACTGGGGCACATATCCATACGTTACGTCTTCCAATCCAACGGCAGCGTTTGCCAGCGTGGGATCTGGTGTGCCTTATCAACATATTAATGATGTCGTAGGTGTTACAAAAGCCTATCAAACATCTGTAGGAGAAGGACCATTTCCTGGAGAATTGTTGGATCAGATTGGAGACAAATTGCGTGACATAGGTAAAGAGTATGGTGTCACGACAGGACGGCCTCGGCGGACAGGATGGTACGATTCCGTTGCAGTACAACACTCAATATGGCTCAATGGAATGACATCAATAGCTATTACAAAGCTGGACGTGCTTGATACATTCGAGGAAATAAAGATATGTAATTCCTATCAGCTTCCTGATGGGGACATTATAAATTATGTACCTGACACACCGGTTTTGGAAAAGGTTACTCCTTTGTTTGAGACATGGCGAGGATGGAAACAACCAACTACTCATGTTCGTAGATGGGAAGACTTACCACAAGAAGCGCGCAATTATTTAGAACGACTGCAGGAGTTGGCAGGGATTCCTATTGGATATGTGTCGGTAGGAGCTGAACGCGAAGCCATGTTTGCTGTATGAGTACTTTCTCTCATGACACTTTTGTATCTCCATTAACATGGAGATATGGTAGTGCCGAAATGCGGCAGTTGTGGAGTGAAATTCATAAGCGACAATTGCTCCGGAAAGTGTGGTTTGCTTTATCTAAGGCTCAGCATGAGTTTGGTTTGGTTACTGCCGAACAGCTTAATGATCTTTACGAGAATATTGACCACGTTGATATTGACCGTGCTACTGAGATCGAGAAAGATATTAAACATGATCTGATGGCTGAATTGCGCACTTATGCAGAACAGTGTTCGGTAGGTGGCGCAGTTTTGCATCTTGGTGCTACCTCAATGGACGTGCTGGACAATGCAGATGCTTTACGGATTAAAGAGAGCCTTGAACTTATTCAATCTAAGATGAATAAGTTACGAGATGCTTTAGCTGATTTAATAGATATTTGGGGTGCGACACCAGCTATGGGTTTTACTCATTTGCAACCTGCAGAACCCACAACTGTTGGTTATAGACTAGCGCAATATGGGCAAGACATTCTCATCGATTATGCTGAGATATTACGTGTTTGCGAAAGTGTTAGAGGTAAGGGATTTAAGGGAGCAGTAGGTAGTGCAGCTTCCTACGTAGAGTTGTTAGATGGAAATGTTGTAAGGGCTGAGGATCTAGAAAGACGTGCGATGCAGTTACTACAGATAGATTGTTTTGCAGTTTCGAACCAGACTTATCCTCGAAAACAAGACTGGTTAGTGGTCAATTCTCTAGCAGGTCTTGGAGCCACTCTATATCGTTTCGCATTTGATGTGCGCATATTGCAGTCACCATTGATTGGAGAGTGGTCTGAGGGTTTTGGACGAGATCAAGTCGGCTCATCTGCAATGCCATTTAAGATGAATCCAATAAATGCTGAAAAAATTGATAGTTTAGGACGTTACTTGGCTGGCTTGCCTCGGGTAGCTTGGGACAATGCATCCCATTCCTTATTAGAGCGCACTTTAGATGATTCTGCGAATCGGAGGTTGCTTCTACCACAAGCATTTCTTATTGCTGATGAATTATTGGATACTACAATCAAATTAGTTGCAGGGCTTAAAATTGATGAGGAAGCTACTGCTAACAACTTGGATGCTTTCAAGCACTTAGCTGCTATAGAACCTTTGTTGATGGCACTGTGTAAAGCAGGGGCAAATAGACAGGATATGCATGAAATTATCCGGGACCATATTTTGAAATTTAAATCTCTTGGGGATGCAAAAGAAACAAATAAATTAATTGATGATTTATCTTCTAATAAAGATTTGCTTCAATATCTTGGTGCTGACGAAATTAGGCAGAAATTGGATAGTATAGACAAATATGTTGGTTTTGCTCCGGAACATGCGAGTTCTATTGCGCTTGCATTACGAAATTACTGATATAAAGTTGTGAGTATGAGAAAAATAAAGTATGAGGACAAATTTGTTGTTACAACGATATTTACAAGTCTAACAAGGTATTCCTGGTGAAATAATGACTACATCGATTACAAATATAGGTGCGCGTGAAATAATTGATTCACGAGGTAATCCGACACTTGAAGTCGAAATTACACTAGAGGGTGGAATAATAGGTCGGTCTTCTGTTCCATCTGGTGCTTCTACAGGTAGCTATGAAGCTTTGGAGCTGCGCGATCATGACAAATCGCGCTATGATGGCAAAGGTGTATTGCAAGCAGTAGCCAACGTGGAAAACGAAATATCAGATACGTTAGTTGGGTGTGATGTAAGAGAACAGCAGGAAATTGATAAAGCTCTTATTGAGCTTGATGGCACTAGTGATAAATCACGATTGGGGGCCAATGCTATTTTAGGTGTAAGCTTGTCGGTTGCCAAAGCTGCGGCAATTTCGCAGGGCATTTCTCTATTTAGATATATAGGAGGCATGCAGGCTAATTTACTTCCGGTGCCTATGGCTAACATATTGAATGGTGGGGTCCATACCAACTGGCAATCCACAGATATTCAAGAGTTTATGGTTATGCCTCTTGGTGCTTCTAGTTATTCAGAAGGTCTACGATGGATTGTAGAGATTTACCATAAACTTAAACAGGTTTTGACTGAAAAAGGTGCTCTGACCACTGTGGGAGATGAAGGTGGGTTTGCTCCAGTGCTAAATACAAACAAAGCAGCAGTGGAATTGATTGTGTCTGCAATTGAACTGGCAGGTTATGTTCCAGGAGACCAGGTGGGTATTGCAATTGATGCTGCTGCAAGTGAATTCTATGATGATGAGCAAGGTAAGTATCATTTACATGTAGATGACATATGGTTAAATTCAGAAGAGTTAGTAGAGTACTGGTCAGAGTGGATAGATAATTATCCCATTGTATCGATAGAAGACGGAATGCACGAAAGTGATTGGAATGGCTGGTCGCACTTAACACAGTTGCTTGGAGACAAGATCCAGATTATGGGTGATGATCTGTTAGTTACTAACTCAGACAGAGTGCAAAAGGCTATCAAGTGTGGTGCAGCTAATTCATTGCTTGTCAAGTTGAACCAGATAGGTTCACTTACTGAAACTATTGCAGCAGTGGACTTGTGTAATCAAGCTGGATGGACGGTAGTAGCTTCACATCGTTCTGGAGAAACAGAAGATACCACTATAGCCGATTTGGCGGTGGCACTAAATATGGGGCAGATCAAGACCGGCGCGCCGGCACGTTCAGAAAGGGTGGCAAAGTATAATCAATTACTACGCATCGAGGAAGAATTAGGCGAACTTGGTGTTTATGCTGGTTGGAAATCTTTAAAATCTCAGGTTTGATTGGTCTGTGCGATCCCCTCTTGTGTTGGTCTGCCATCAAGAGCAGCCCGGCTTTCTCTGCCGGGTGCTGGAGTGGCACAGAATGCACATACATTCCATGTGAGGTCTAGCATTTGCTTGCAATTCGGACAGGGTTTTTTGAGTATGGTCTGACAATATGGACACACGTGCCAGTTATTGCGAGTAGGCCTGTTACAGCCAGGGCAGAATGGACGCTCTTCGATTTCCTGCAACAGTGCTTCAGCTTCTAGTGACCTTTCATATGCCTCAGACAGTGTTTCTCTTGGTCGTAATATAAGATATATGATGAATCCGGCAATTGGTAGTGTTGCTGCCACCATCGCTGCTAGCAATTGTGCAAAAAAGTCTCTAGATCTAGCTCTCATGTCGCGAAAAGTCCACACTACCAGAGCTAGCCATAGTGCTCCCGTGAAAGCACCTAATAGAGCCACACTCCATCGCACATATTCGGTAAGGGAAGTTATATCTATCTGTGTAGGCATATTAGAAAGAGTTAGTCGTATTTAATCATTATAGCATCCGTATCGGAGCAGTCAAACAGGTAGCTACAAAGACTTGACCAGTTTGTAGAGTAAAACTAAACTTATAAAAGTTATTATTTAGTGTGGTATAAGCACCAATTTATATGTCGGTACTAGTACACTAGTAGATTCTATGGCTAAATATCAGATTATTATATTACCTAAGCTTGATTATTATAATTGGGTTGCCGCAACAAAAGAATATGTACTTCGTTATCATGCAAACTTAACATCGGATCTAGATGTTGCTGGGCGTCACATGTATCCTAATCAGGTTATCACTTTGTTAGATGCTCCGCAAGCCTATGGACGAAATGCTGTGTCTTGGTTTCGTAAGAATTACCCAGAAGTCCGTCTTGATGTTATTGAGGCTCTCACTCCAGCTGAGTTAGAAAACACGCTGTCTGCTCGTGTCAGTAGTGATGATAGGTACGGGAGTTCAGGAAAAAGTTTTCGTCTATTGTGGCCCACAGATTACCCTAAAGTAAATCAATCCTTTGGTGTCAATCAACATTTTTATCGTCGATGGGGACTGCCTGGGCACGAAGGTTTGGATATTCGTGCCCCAATGCGTTCAGGTGTGTATGCGTGTGCTGCGGGAACTGTATATAGAGTACATGACGGTAGCGGAAGTCATCCTTATGGTATCCATGTAAGATTGCGTCATCAAGATGGATATCGTACGATTTATGCTCATCTTCACCGGGCTCTAGTTGCTGTGGGTCAGCATGTAAAGGCTGGGGAACAGATTGGTCTTGCCAACTCTACGGGAAACTCAACTGGATCTCATCTTCATCTTACACTAAAGAAAGAAGGGGCTAGTGCAGCTGGTATGACTAATTACCCCAGTGACATTATTGACCCTACACCATTTCTACAATTCCCTGAAGATGAAACAGAGTTACCGGGCAAATCAATTACGGTTGAATGGAAACATGACATGTGTCTTGTCGGAGTGCATGGACGTGCTGATGGACCTCTATTGGAACCTGACTTTCCCGTGATTAAAGATGCTCGTATGGAAGCAGTAAAACTACTTTCTAATGCTCCTCCTGACAATGTCAAGCGTTTGCTTCGTATTAATAGCGATATGTTTCTGCTTGTGCGCTTATTTGCAGGCTTTCGTGATCGTAAAGTTAGTTCTGCTGATTTTGTGTCTTGGGTACAAGCTGATATGCATCAGTTATATGAACAAGGAGTGCGTTATTTCGAGGTTCACAATGAACCCAATCTACAGATTGAAGGTTGGCATCATTCGTGGCAGGATGGTCATCAATTCACGGATTGGTTTCTAGAAGTGGTAGAGCGCCTGAAGGCTAATTACCCGGAAGCTCTTTTTGGATATCCAGGTCTTTCTCCAGGACATGAGATTCCAGGTCAAAGGATGGATTCTTGGGTATTCTTGCAACAATCTGAAATTGCAGCATTAGAATCTGATTGGATGGGTTGTCATTGCTATTGGATTAGCGATGCAGATATGATGCAGCCAACAGGTGGCTTGGTTTATGAGGAATTTCGTCGCAGATATCCTGAAAAACTACTATTTGTTACTGAGTTTTCAAACCCTTATAGTGAAGTGTCTGCTAGAGATAAAGGGCAGCAATATGTTGATTATTATCGTCGCTTAAGGAATATCAAGGGTATTGGTGCAGCTTTCTCTTTCGTCTTATCTGCTTCATCCAACTTTCCACATGAAGTATGGCGTAGAGAGGATGGTCATATTTCAGATATAGCACAATTGGTAGGAAACAGAAATTTCTAATTGAAAGTTTACTTTAATATTATTGTTCTTTGTTAACAACATAGAGCTCAAATATTGGTTTCCCACTAGACTGTGAAATTATACCGATATTTTCTAATCTGCGCCCGTGAGTGTTGGTATAAATCTCAAATTCTGTACGTCGATTCATAAAAACATTGTCTTCAGTGTGCAACACATAGACTGTATCATTGTCTGGGTTATAAGAGTCCAACCGTTCCACAAAACCAGTGTCGGTATTGTCGCTGAAACCAAAAACTTCTTGTGGCTTAATTCTTTCATTAGTAAGAAATTGTACTTGTGGTGCAAAGCCCCAATCTAATGCAACTGTATTGTGGGGATTAATATTATCTAGATGGTTTGCCAATGAATATATTGCATCGGTGTGAGGACTCTCACCACCAACTTTGCCTAAGGTCTGGTGCATCTGGATGTTTGTCCGCAAATCTTTGCCAATTAAGGTAGTGAATGCCCAAGTTATTATAATGACTATTGTCAACTGATAATGTTTGCTGACCGGATAAACTGTTTTCAATAGTTGTGGGATTTTTGCGGTACTGACTGCTACGATTGTCGTCCATAACGGTGTAAAAATGGCTAAGTGGTGTGGAAACATTCCCGAAGGAGTTGGTGTGAAAGGTACTTGCAATAGACTTGTTAGAAACAGTAATAATAATACACAATTTTTTTTACTCCTAGTCCCGTGGCACATTATACTGATAACTAAAATAATTAAACTAATGATAAAAGCCGAGAGCCACAGTCTGTTTCCGGGAGAGCTGCCTAGATACCAAAAGTGACTGTTACCTGTAAGCACAGCGACAAAGTGGTCAGCTCTACCCAAAACATTTTCTAAAATATTACTCTTGGAAGTTGCAATATCACTTGTTCGGGCAAAGGCTTTTCCTTGGCTTATTAAATTAAATGCCACTATAGGACTAATGCCGATTATGAAACCGGCTGCCGTTGCAATTATATCAATATAATTTGGTCGTCTAGGCCATATGTTTTTGTGTCCGACCATGAAATTGGATATGTTGATTATGATAGTAGTACCTAAGATGCCAAACAATATCCACACAAACAATATTTTTGAATATGTTCCTAATCCTGCAATGAGTCCTGCTACTATAGCTGTTTGCCATGTTCCACGGACATACCACTTGTGACAAGCCCAGAACAAAGCCATCATCAATGCCAGAGTCACTGAGGCAATTAATGTACCTTGACGGCTCCAGAAAACAAAAGAGGGATGGATTGCCAACAATACAGTTGCCAATAAAGCTGTCCTTTCTCCCCAAACTGTACGAATGAAACCATAAGTTAGCAGTAGAATAGTCACTCCTATCAAGATAGAAGGCAAACGTACACTGACTGTACTAGGACCAAAAATTGCTATGAAAGGCACAGTAACATATACATGTATTGCACCGATATAATCTTGTACCATTATGGGAAACATATTGTTTCCTAGGCCTACATTTCGGAATGCTGATACTACTTTCCCACTAGCAATTTGCAGAGCAGGTAATCCTGATTCTTGAGCTTCATCATAATGAAGGCCAGGAAGATCAAGTTGGTATCCTGCCATGCATATGTAACATGTCAGGACAACCAACATAATAAGAGTGTTTTTATTCATTGAAACAAATTGTATAGGAATACTAACAAATAGAATGAGAGATTTTTGACCAAGGTCTTATTAGGTTTCCCTAATCCTATTCTATGGCTTGGAGTTCCACTTCTGCAAGATAACTCTCAAAGTTATGTCCCGAAGCATAAAATGATATTGATTCTATGATTGCTGCTGGTCTACCAGATTGACTAAATACATTCATTAGTTCAGGTGAATCATATAGATGCCAACGACCATGTTGTACCTTAACATGGTCCGCAGCTGAAGCACTACAAGTGACGCATCGTTTAGGAAGAGCTTGATTATCACTACTGAGATAATAGAATCCTTGTAGCCATTCTTGTTTATTGCCTGATGTGTCCTGATATTCTATACGCACCATCAGTGGACATTCTGAACCGAGAGAACCGCAATTACGAAGATCCTGAAAGTCCAACCAAGTTGCTAGATGTAATCGCAGAGTTTGGTAGTCGCGTACATCTAATCCTAAGTCCTGTCGAATTCCTGTTTCTGCCCAGTGTAAGCCTCGGCGCAGAAAATGTAGCGCTGTGCGCCCATTGTGGAGTTCAATGTCAATTGAACCAGCCGATTCATTAGCATCTTGTCGATTTTGATAAGTTGTCCAATTATCAGATAGGGGTCTAGAAAAACTACCATTATCAATTATATTACGTTCACCGAACAATATGCCTGCAGGTGGTTCTCCAGTATTCACAGTAGTTCTTTCATCTTTGGTTAGGCGAAGATTCTTATATTGTGCTGATACAGTGGCAATGCCTTCTCGGACAGATATTAGGGATTGATTGTCTATGACTTCTACTGAATAACTACCAGGGCGCTGAATTGTTATTTCCGCGTGAGGAGTATGAATTACCATGGTGACTGGTCTCTCAACTCCCACAGCTACTGAGGCACGTAAACGTCCCCGACTGAGCATTAGAGTAATGTTATGTGGGCGGTCACTGAATTTGAATCGTGGTGTTGTGTGCGATAGCAACTGCGCTTCTGTATCACCATAAAACTGTACATTACCAAGTATTTCAGTTTTATCTGGGTTAATGAAAGATATGCCTGACCTAGAAGCATTTTCTGTTTCAATGTAGGTGCCATACGTGAGGTTTTCCATTGAGCCAAACAAGGCTTCAGGAACACCAACAGTAGGTCGGGTGACATAAACACTTCCGGAACTCAAGGCTAAATTGTTGTTTTGTTCGCGCGTGCTATTGAGTAAAATAATACGTACACCAAATGGAACCGTAATTGCTAAGGATAGAAAGAGTGCAAATGCTATGATCAGTACTGTCCAAGCTGTACGTTGAGGATTATTGTGCATTAGGGGATAAGTGTTCTTAAACGTGATGAGAAGTTACACAGAAGCTTGCTTTATATAACAACTATTCATTGACCGTCAGTGACATCGCACTATTTTTAGTGCGCCATCGATTATACCAGAATCTATCGTTTTGCATTGTGTTTTACACAGTGCACAAGTTATATTGTTTGTAGCATCGCAATAATAGGTGTCAGTGTCAGAGGGCTTATAAGTGTAGTAATGGCTACTGCCTCAGTTACAAGCGTTGGCTCTAGATCATATTCAAGTGCAAGAACCGTAACAATTACAGCAGTCGGCATCGATGCTTCAGTAATAGCTGCTCTTCGAGCATCACCAGTCAATTGAAATAAACTAGCTAGACCAAATGCAATAATAGGCATAATAAACATACGAAGTAGAATTACCAGGCTGATCCATTGCCATCGCAATATTAATTTAACCTTGGCCAACTGCATGCCTAAAATTAGCAGCATTACAGGAATGGCTGCTTCACTTAGTAGATTTACAGATCGGTACAACCAAGCGGGCGTATGCCATTCTTGCCATCTCAATAGTCCCGCAAATATAAGTGCATATAGCGCTGGAACTTGAGCTACTCGTGTAAAAGCTTCTTTTGGTTGTGCTAGTCCGTTTGATGCTATGAAAACACCTAAACTGTACATGCTTATGATACTTACTAGATAATATACTATTGCTCTCGACATTGCGCTTGTACCAAAAGCAAATAGGTTAAGAGACAAACCGTAATTACCTCCGTTCACAAACATACATGTAATCATCAAAGCACCAATCATACTGGGCCGGAGCTTCAGAGTGATGCCTATCACCCAAGCTAGGATTCCCGAAACAAGTACAGTGACTAGTGCAAATGATGCAATACGCCAAAACTCTAGGGCAGGCAGATTGTGACTGGTGATACTAGAGAAGACAAGGCATGGGCTGAGGATATAAAATGATACTCGTGAGAGGGATTTTATATCCGGGTTAAATATTCGACCAAATGCAGCCCCTATTCCAGCTGCTAGAAAAACAGGAAGGATATGGTCTCGTAGTATTTGTAGAAAAAGATACATTACGAAAAGGTCCCAACAGTTAGCATGCTAGTCATAGTACTGTCAGCCATCAGGCAGGCTGTTACTTGGGTATTACTATTGGATCAATTAGGTCTTGGACAACTAAGACAGCCATTAATCCTAATAGCATTGTCATTCCCATAAAATGTACGAGACCCTCTTTTTCAGGGGATATGCGTTTTCCACGTACTATTTCCACAAGAACAAACAAAATACGTCCACCGTCTAGTGCCGGCAGAGGCATTAAGTTTGTGATTGCTAGTGCTAGGCTGACAAATGCTACAAGTTGCAATATGGGGAAAAGCTCGCCCAGTTCGACAGCTGCGTCTACTGCATGGTCATTGATAGCTTTTAGACCGATTGGACTTATTAGTCTGACCTCACTGGGTTGTATTTGGCTAGTAATTAACTGGACAGGCAAGAGTACAATTTCTTTTATTTGTAAGGCAGCTTCTTGTATTGCTCGTAATGCTGCTTTATGTATAGGATAGTCTATAATTTGCCAAGAGAGAGATACACCTATAGGGCCTTGATTGTCAGGCCATGACCTACGGGGTACTACTGTCATATCCATGATTTTTCCCTGTCGGTCAATTTCAAGAAGTATAGGTTGTCCTAGATTGTCGTAAGTGACCTCAGCTAACTCTGCTGGCAAATGTACATCTTGATTGTTGGCGCGAATAATGATGTCACCACTTTGTAAACCAATTGAGGCGGCTGGAGATTCAGGCGCAACTTCGACAATTGATACTCTATCTGGCCATCCACTAGTGAAGCCGAAAGTGAGTACCAATATTCCCAAAAGTAGATTTGTGGCTGAGCCAGCCGCTAATATAGCTAATCTATGTATTGGTCTTGCAGCTGCAAGACCATCTTTTACTGCTGGATCATCTTCACCAGATGGTCTAACAAAGCCTCCTAACGGAATCGCATTTAGCGTAAAAATTGTTTTGTTCCACTTACCTAGTACCAACAATCTAGGTGGAAAACCTATGCCAAATTCTTTGATTTTTACCCCGAGTTTTATAGAAACTATAAAATGACCTAGTTCGTGGAAGAATATCAACCCCCCTAGTACCAACAAGAAAGCAATTAGATTACGTAAAGTTTCTGGCATACTTTAATTATACTAGTTAAAAACTGTGGGGTCGATTAAATTATAAACAGTCTCAAATAATCCGTTTCTGCGTGAGATATGGCAAAAAAACGAGTTCAAGGTGATATTTCACACGATAATCTGAAGAATTGTAAATTAATTAGAAGTTTGACAGATGTTTTGGTTTTCCTGTACTATGCCTTGTATGATTTCATCATTGGGAGCATAAGCTGAAACTTGGTTCATGATTCTCATTGCATTCTCACAATCCAGATAGGCTGACAATACTGAACCGTATGTGTAGTAATACTCTAAAGTTAGAGGTCCGATTGAAAGACCATTTATTTCAGTATTTGTGACAGGGTGTATGCACCCTTCGACTGCGCATTTTAGGTTTATGGTGGCACTTTCATAATTTAGAGATTTGAATTCCACCAAACCTAATCGGCCATATATATCTGCATTCCAGGGTTCCAGTTCTAATGCCCGTTCTAGATATTGAGTTGATCTACCATATTCGCCAGTTTGATAATATGTGCGACTGATGGAAAGGTATGGTCCCACATCGTTCGGATCTAGTGAGCTAGCTCTTTGGAAGTATTCTATAGCAGTGTCATAGTCTCCGAGAACGCGATAGTTTAACCCAAGCCTTATATACAACAATGCTATATTTGGGTTGATTGTAGCTGCAATTTGGTATTCAATAATAGCATCTTCATAGGCTCCCACACTTTCTAGAAATTGACCGTAAACACGATGGACGTCCATGCTATTAGGATTCAGACTAATTGCTAAGCGGGCTTCATCTCCAGCTTGTGCGTATCTACCTGTGTCGGTAAGTATTTCTGCATAATAGGCGTGCGCAAGTGCATTTTTGCCATCGAGTTGTATTGCGCGCACAGCTGACAAGGTTGCATCATCAAATTCACCTAACCAATCTAGAGCTAGGGCACGGACCGCATGAGCCATGCTGTTTTCTTCAACCAAAGCTATAGCATTATCGGCAGACATTAATGCTTTGCTCGGATTATTATCATAGACTTGGAGTCGAGCCAATTCTATCCAGTAATCAGGAACGCTACTGTCAGCGGCAGTGGCAAGCTCATAGCTTTCAATAGCTTCAGAAATTTTGCCGGATGAGAAGTAAGCTTCTGCTTCTTGCACAAAAGATAAAGCGCTACGGGTTGCAGTGGGTGTAGGGACGAAGGGTGCACTAATAACTTCGGTTTGTCGTTGGCGGATTATGTAGAGACCAATAAATATTAGAACAAGATAAATAATAACGCGTCCATACCTATCACGTTTTTTCTTTTTAAATGTAAACTTACCTCTCTGTAAGTGCATATGTACATCTTCTCTCTGTCGTTCTTGTATCCATCTTATCACATCAAGTGGACCGTGGTCGAGATGTCCATATAATTAGACATGTATCTATCAGAAGGATATAATCAGCACACTATGAATGGACCACCCAAGACGAACTTATCTGACTTGTATTCTGACAGGGAACACGCCATTGTGTCCAATACAGTAGAAAAGCAAACGAAGTCGGTCACAAGTTTTGATACGTCTCCTTTTGTTATTAGTCTATCAATTATTGCTGTTCTTGTCGTGGGTCTTTGCATTATGGCATACGCAGGTTACAAGGTGGGCACTGCTCAGAACAAGATGGTTGCAGCCACCGCTATGGCTCGTGAGGTTGCTGTGCAATATGATTTGGCTAGTAAGAATATTGACATGGGTCAGTATAAAATGGCAGTCGAGAGACTGGAGTTTGTTGTGAATGTCGAACCGAACTACTCAGGAGCCACCGATTTACTGGATCAAACGAGGACTAAGCTGGATACTACCGCCATACCGATTGTAGAACCCACCAAAGTTATCATAGCAATACAAGATTCGATGACAAGCGAAGAAAGCTTAAGTATTATTAGGACGGCTTACTCTGATCAAGAATGGCAGAATGTCATAAGTAATATTGACTCTTTAAAGGCATCCGGTGCTAGCTATGATGGTGATGTAGTAGATGGGATACTATTTGTGGCTTTGCGCAATCGAGGTATTCAACGCATTGAAGTTGGAGATCTTGAACTTGGCTTGGCAGATTTGGAACATGCAGAACAAATTACTGCATTAGATGAGGTAGCTAATCAACGTCGTAGGTGGGCATCTTTGTATCAATCAGCTTCTACTTTCTGGGATATTAATTGGACAATAGTCATAGACAATCTAATTATATTACACCAAATTGCGCCGAATTTTCGTGATACATCCAGTAAGTTGTGGGCAGCTCGAACTGTTTATGGAGAAGTACTACTTCAACAAGAGGATTACTGTCTCGCTGAAGAGCAGTTTGCTTTTGCTTTAGAGATAAAGTCAGAAACTTCTCTTAACGATAAGTTGATCGAATCGTCTACTAATTGTGATAATGAAGATGCTGAATCTTTGGAGTGATATGGAGTATTGTTTCTTATCTTGACTTGAAGCAAGTGTAGAGCTATACTCCCACGCGATTGCGGGGTGTAGCGCAGTTGGTAGCGCACCGCGTTTGGGACGCGGGGGTCCGCGGTTC
>CEOQ01002947.1_pt1 | contig 23972 bp, 23 predicted proteins | sample 361351 | NCBI WGS metagenome assembly CEOQ01 (sample SAMEA2619907, study PRJEB7988) | marine metagenome | biome: marine biome (ENVO:00000447); feature: deep chlorophyll maximum layer (ENVO:xxxxxxxx); material: "saline water (ENVO:00002010), including plankton (ENVO:xxxxxxxx)" | depth 60 m | reverse complement strand
ATTACCAATCAATCTTCTTTGTGTATTTGATTGTTTTTTGTATTCTGTTCCAATGGCCTTTTGTTCATCATACTCCATCTTCTTCATATCATACATCTGTTTTGTCATATCAAGTTCAGATTGAGCAATATCTTTGGCATCTCCTTTTAATTTATTTATTCTTTCTTGTTCCTTTTTAATATCACCAGCTTCTTGTTTGAGTTCTGCACCCAAGCGCACTTCTTCCCTTTTAGCATCTATTATTTGTTGTGGTGTATATTTGGTGGCCATGATTTAATTATAGTTTAACGAGCTTATCGAAGGCCATATTTTTTAGCCATCTTCTCGTAATAATCTTTGTCGGTTTTTAATTTTAGTATAGATTTTTTTAATCGTGGGTCTTGTAATCTCATTATTTTATTAAGGTCATTACTTGTAATTTTTTGTATTTGTTTAAGTAATGACTGTATAAAACCCTCGACAGTCAATTTCTTCTTCATAGTATTATCCTTGAATTTAGATGTGAATATTCAATAATAAATATCATAAACCTAATTTTTCTTTTGAAGGTGTGGTGGTAAATTTGAACTTTGTGATTGAGCCCGTTTAGTGTGCTCAGTCTCTTTTTTCTTTACATCAACTAATTGTTTTAAATAGAATTTTCTTAAATAGACGGGCATTCTATAGACGTCAGAATGGACGAACCCGTTTCCGTATTGGATTAAATTAAATATTTCTTCGTGTATTAAAGTCTTGTGTTTAGCTGTCAGGCCAAAAAAACCCAATCCCTATCGGTATGTTGACCGTATGGGATTCTCCTATCTGACTCTCATATTCTTGTTCGAATAACACATCTGGTGTAACTGATGTTACATACTTACGAAACTCTTTTGTATCTAATGCAAGAAATCGATTATCTACAAATTCATTAATAGATGATTGTTTATTATCACCATCTACTGAAATAATTTGTTTTTTCAATCGAGTTGTAAGTTCGTTTGATACACCTGTTGCTTTAGTTAACTTCTCGTAAGATTTAACTTCTTTTGCGATATCATTCTCATCTTTATGTGTTAACAACCTAAACTCTAAAGTATTTCCTGATTTTGGTGTTTTGAATGAAAATTTATTACCATTCTTAAACACTTTATCATCTATCTCACGAGTTTCTAATGTCGTTAAATTAAAAGAATGTTCAACTTCTAAACCCGTATCAGGGTCTTCCATTTTAACTTGATATTCTGGACCATATCCTAAAACTCTTGTTCCTACCATAAGTGCATTTTTATCACCGATTAACATATCATCTAATGAAACTTTATCATCTGCAATAACACTTGTTAATAGTTTATCTATTACTAATCCTTTTTGTATAAGATTTGTAGAAGTTAGAATATCTTCCTCTTTTGCTGTCATATATTTGACATCTATTGTTCCTGAACGAAGCGGACTATCCTTTGGATAAAGTAAACCTTTTGAAGGAAGTGCCAAAACTTCGGTCGGAAAATCGTACTGATTTTCAGCCATTTTTATCTCCTAATGAAAATTGTATTTAAAACCATATGTATATAACTATTAATTTACTTTCGTAAAATCAAATTTATTTTTTGAAAATTTTCTCTGCCCCTGCAATACCAAAACTACCCAATGCAGTAAATAAGAATGAATTGTAAACAACATCGTTGATTACTAAATCTTTTCCAAGAATACCTGTAACAACATCTGCACCTGCAAATATTACCATTACAGCAAATGCACCAAATCCGATTATAGATTTTTCATTATAATCGTTGTCGTCTTTGAATATATCTTTAAACGCCATCGTATTTTCCTTATAGTTTTAGAACGATAATACTGCGTAATCGTAACGAAGTGTTAACGAAATATCAGCAACATCAGTTCCGTTAGCAAAATCTAAGTCATTGAAGTTTGCTGTTTGTATGAAAGCACCTTTCAATACCCATTCTTCAACTTTATCACCAACTGGACCTAAAAGATTGAATTTGATTTCTTTCTTATAAAAATCTGAATATCCATCACGACCTGTTACTGATTCGTGGTGTAATCTTACCCACTCCATAACAGCTTGTGCTCCACTTGGAACGATTGGGTCATATAGAGTAACTTCTAAAGGCTCCCATGTTCCTTTACCTTTTACAAATCTCTTAACATTGATATGATTAAGTTCGATTTCCTCAAAAGTAATTTGTGGACGATTCATTGTTTTTACAAAATAAGAAGGTATACCCTCGATATACATTACGAATCGGTTCTTAGTTTTCGGTTCAAACGGGGTAAAAAATATTTCGTCTGCATCAAGTATTTGGGCCATTTTATTCTCCTAATAATTTTGCCTATATTAAATTTTCTTCGTTAATAAATATCAAGAAACGAAAAAAAGATGTAAATAGCAGTAATTTATCATATCATTCTTTGAAGTTTTTTCGAAGTTTTTAAAAAAAGACTTGACTTGTATTGTTTTTCTTCGTATATTAAGGTGTTGATTGAGTTAATAAAAAAAGGAATTGAAATTATGAATTATCTATGAATGTTACCCTGTTTGAAGTTCACCGACTCGGAGCGGTAAAAACGAACTAAGGTGTAGAATCTACCGAGACACTTGGGAAAAGTCCCACTCAAGTGTATGAAAATTTTGGGCGATGGGTTAGAGTTCCCATTGATAAAAACTCAAAAATTTGTTTCATTAGAGACCTCCTAAAAAGAAAAAACCCCCACTCAAATAGAACGGGGGTTTTTTTGTTTATAAGATAGTTTCTTTATAAGTTAAACTTACTCAGGAAACGCAGCACCTGTTGGTAATATTACGAAATCCAACACAATGAACTCTGCAGTTCTTGTAGGTTGAATAAATATTTGTCCAACAAGTTGATTTCTATCAACAACATCTGGTGTGTTGTTAGAATCATCCATTACTACTTTAAACGCACTTAAACCAGAATTAGCCTGAACTGATTCTAAGTATGGATTAACAATACCTAAGAATCTGTTTCTTGTTGCGGCTGTATTCTGTTCAAATACTAAGTATCTTGATGAAGAAGCAATGAATTTACGAAGTCTAATTAATAGTCTTCTTACATTGATTCTATCAAGTGCTGATGGTTTACCTTGTAATGTTTTTTGTCCAAACACTACAACACCTTGTCCAGGGAAAGAAGCTATTGGATTAACACGACCTTCATAGAGTCTATCTCTTTCAGTATGAGTTAATCTTGTTTTTGCTTCTAACACACTATTCAATCCACCACGATTCAAACCTGCTGGTGCGAACCATTCGTGTGCTACATTATCTGTAAAAGATATTACACCAGGTAATACTACAGAAGGTGGCACCCACATTGGTTTATCCTTTACAGGGTCAAGTATTTTAACCCAGGGATAATATACAGCGGCATAATTTGTATCAACGGATTTGATATCAGTAACAGCGTTTGCTACTGACCTTCCCCATCTTGAACCATCCATTACATAGAAAGCATCTGCTCTAGCTTCAACTTTACTAATTGCATGATTTGATACTGCATTATGATATTCGTGTATAATACCAGGTGTTACCATTAAGTTTATATCAAACTCATCAGGATTACTTACTGCATCAATTGCTCGTTTATAAGCAACTGAACCACTTGTTAGTGCTCCACTACAATCGAATCCTTGTGTGTTTGAAGTAGCAATATTATTACCTGTTGCTTTTAATAGTGCTGGTTGTTCTCCATCAAAACCATTTTGGAATGGTACAACAAACTTTAACTGAGCTTTATCAGCGGCAGATAATGTAAGTGCTGTAGAGGCATCTGCAGCTGTTTCTACATCTAACTTAGTAGCAGCATCTGCATGTCCATACATATCTTCAAGTGAGAATGCAACATTACCCCCAACCGAACCACCTGATTGTGGTAGTGGTGCAAGATATTGTTTATTATCTTCATTTGAGAATTTCCATCCATAATAAATACTTGAATCAAATTCATTCAACGATGTATTTATCTGGTCTGTTTGAAAACTTGCACTTGGTACATTTGAACCGCCTAAACAAGGATTACTTACAGCAGCAAAGCCGTGTGGTAATATGTCTTCATTGATTCCCTCAAGATTTGATGCGTAATCACTTATATAAATATGTGATGATTGATTTGGATAATCACCATTATAGGTAAGTTTACCATTTGTATCAATTGTTACATATCTATCACCAATTCTTCTTGGTGCGTAATTTGGTGAATCTTCATCAAAATTAAGTTTAGTAAATGTTTCCAAGACTGTTTCATCATCAGTTTCACCAGGAGCATTTTTCATTACTGATAGAGTAAATGTACCCCAATCATTTCCTTCTGCATCCTTGGCAACTAAATCTGAAATAGCAAGTTTAAAGTCACTATTAATACCTGTTCCATGTGAACGGGTGTTTATTTTAAATAGATTTTTTGCAGAACCACCAACTTTTTGTGATATAATATATGGTGTAGTAGCTACACTATAATCATATGTGAAATCCTCAGCCGAACTTGCACTTGCAAGAGTAACAGCAACTGCCGTTCCATTTGCTTCTGTAAGTCCATACGCTGATTGCACATGCATAAAGTTTTTATAAACATATACATTCGTATTTGTGGTTTGTGGGTCTGTACCGAAAATCTTTGTTATGTAATTATCTGAACCAGTAGCCAAACTCATAGTTTTAGCTGCTGAAGCACCAATTGTTATCTGTGAAGAAGTCCAAGTTGAACTTGCAACAGAAGCACTTGTTGGTGCACCTAAATCAAGAGATACATTATTACGAGAAGGTTTTAAAATTGCAGCTGTATATGTTCCAGCTGGCAACGAGGTCGAACCTGAGTCCGATGCTTCTACGACCATTTGTACTCTAATGTTAGAGTTCTGATAACCACCTAATCCGAGAACACGAACAATAGTTACAGTCGGTGCTCCCCCTTTGAAATATTCGCTGACAGTGTAAGGCACATAAAAACGAGTATCTAAATCACCGAAGATATTTTGGAATTCAGAGAATGAACCTATTTGAGTAGGTACAAATGCCGGCCCTTTTTGTGTAGGTCCGATAATTGCTGCTCCGATATCTGCAACACCTGCAGGTAAGAAAGATAAATCTTTTTCACGAGTAAATACACCTGGCGATACTATTCTTTCAGCCATTTATTTTCTCCTAAAAATGTTAAGTAGTTATATTTCGAATATAGATTTTACATATTCTTATATAAATATCATGTTAAATTCCCAAACGATAGTTTGTAGGGAAGTTTTTTTTATTGAGCAGGTGGTATTGGTGTGAATTCACCAGTCTCTGGGTTTAGATTACCAGGACCATACTTATCATTTAAAGTTTTAACAAGTTCTTGTTCATTTTGTTGTGCTTCAACATATTTTGTCTCTAACTCTATTTCTGCATTTTCGAGATTTTCGAGTTGTTGATTTACAAGAACTTTTCTAACTTTAATTACACCAAAATCATTCTGTATAGTTGCATAAGCATCTCTTAAATCGGTTAAACTTTTAAGTTCTTCCTCACTAAATTTAATTTGAGATGTTTCCTCAACTACTTCTGCTTCTTTGATTTCTGTTTGGTTTTCAGCCATTTTTATAACTCCTTTATATTATTGTGTTATAACTTCATTAATAAATATCAATTTAAATTCGTAAATTACGAATTTTCTTTAGGGGCAATTTTTTTCCCTAAAAGATTTTCAAGGTGCTCCACTTTTTGATTTAATGCCTTAATTCCCTCAATTAATAAAGGAACAATCTTCTCATATTTGACACCTTTGTATCCACTTGCCCGAGTAGTAACTATCTCAGGAAGTACAGCTTCAATTTCTTGAGCTTTTACTCCAATATCTTTTCCACGAAAAGTTTGTTGTTTTTCATTCCAATCAAAAGTATAACCACCAATTTTGTCAATCTTTTCTAATGGTTTCCCTATGTAAACCATATTATCTTTTAATCTTTCATCGGATGTTCCGTATGCAATAACATCACCACTTGCTTCTATTTCTGAACCTGATATCTTCGCGTTGAATTGTGCATTTCCTGCCTCTGACATATCTAATTTAAGTGCAGTTATAGTTGAACTATTATCAACACCTTTTAATAATATATCATTGTTATTACTTATTGATTTAATAACCAAATCAGAAGCAACTCTACTTAATCTACCAAATTCTGTTCCGTTATCCTCTAATCTAATTTGGGCCCCATCAGCATCAAGTGTTATATTACCTGAAACATCAAGTGTAAAATCACCTGTCTTAGTAACACTATTTAGAGCAGCATCACTACCACTCGTTATGATTTTTTTCCAACTTGGCATCTAATTCATCTCCTTATGGTTGGTTACCTTTCGGCCCACTTCCTTGTTGCCAAACAAGGCCAATAAAGTTTATTCTTCTACCCAAATTTCACCATCTTCTTCTTTGAGTCTTTGTTTTTCTTCTTGTTGAATATCATTTATCTGTTCTTTAACTACATCATCTTTCGATTTTGTTTTCTTAATAATAGCTTCTTTTCTATTCAACAATTGGTATTGTGATTTAAGTTTAGTAACAACTTCCATCGCAATACCCAAGTGTTTACCTGGAATCATAGAGTTCTTAATCATTTCGAATAAGAATTCAATTTCTTCTTTCTTAAACTTAGCTACTTCATTCACTATGCTCTTTACATTACCTTTAACATTTACTGCCATTTTTTGTAACCCTTTAAATTAATTAACTATAAATCCAAATATCTCCATTTGAAGTATTAACATGCATCATACCGATTCTATCAGTTGCACTTGAACCAAAGTCACTTGGTGTTCCACTTGCAGCTCCTGCTGAACCACTAACACTTACTACATATTGTCTTGGTGTTATTGATGTTGCATTTTCTGCAGTATCATCAGCTTTTGTTAGAGCCCATCTTGAAGCACTATCATCATATCCAAGTGCAGTTCCAACACCTGCTGCTGTTCCCACAACTAATCCACCATCACCACTTGTTGAACCACTTGATGCGTAGATAAATCTATCTGCAACTCTCAAGTTAGCACTATCAATTGTAGTTAATGTTCCATTTACATCTAAGTTTCCAGTAATAACTACTGGCCCACTAAATGTTGCAGTATCACTTGCTTGATTACCGATTGTAAAGTTACCACCTAAATCTGTATTTAATGCAGTTGCTAAATCACTACCACCTGTGGTGTAGAATGTGTGAATTTGGTCTGCAGTTGCAAGTGCTGCTCCACCATCTGCGATTGCTGCAGTTTTGGCAGATATTGTTCTTGCGGCTGAACCATTAAATGTAGTTCCACTATTTAACTGAATAGTAGTATCATCCACAGTCAAATCATTCAAATTACTACCAAGTGAAACTCCACTAATTGTTGAGTTTGATAGTTTAGCATTTGCAATTGAACCAGCTAACATACCATTCTCAACTGATGTTGCTGCAATTGTTAAAGCACCACCTGCTGCGATTGTGGCATCTCCACTAACATCAGCAAATATACCATCTTGTAAATTACTAAAGTTAACTTTCTTTTCAGTTCCATTATCTGAAAAATGGAACATATCTTGTGTTTGATGGAAAGATGTTGAACTAAATTCACTCAAACTATCAATATCTTGAGCTACTCCAGTCAAACTACTTCCATCACCTACAAATGAACCAGTAAATGAACCAGTGATTCTACTTGCTGCTACAGTCGAATCATTTATTAATGAACCACCTGTTATAGTGCCTGTAGTGGTTATAGCGGATGAACCATTATTTATAGAACCAAAATTACTGGTTATACTTCCCGCATCTAATGCACCAACCGATGTTATTTGTGTTTGAGAAGCATCTACATTGATTACTAATGTTCCGTCACCTGTTACAGCGGTTAAACCAGTTCCAGCAACATCTGCTGCTGCCTCTACTGCCGGTCCATTAGTACCACCAACTACGATACTTCCGTTTGTTGTTAGAGCAAGGGCACCAACTGCATCTGTACCACTATCCTGTGAAATTAAAACTGCTTTATCCGAAAGGGATGATGCACCAATACCACCTTGTGCTACTGGTAATGCAGTGTCTAAAGTCAAAGAAGATAGTTCTGCAGCCGAACCACTTACTATTACTTTTCTCCATTGTGCCATTATTATTCTCCTATTTGTAGGCTATAGTTTTTCATTAATAAATATTAAGATGGTGAATTATTATACCCTAAAAACCACTCATCAGAACCACTATAATACATTCCACCTGCAACGGCAGTTGGTGGTGTGCTTCTGGCTCCTAAAACTATTACCTTATCATCTAATTGTACTGATATTTCATCACTATTATTATATAGTGTAAATAAATTATCAGAATTTGTTGCTTTTAAATCAAAGCTTGAACCACTAATACTCAAATGTGAACTACCACTCGTATTAAAGGTTACTCCATTGTAGGTGAAACCATCTGTCAAACTTAAAGTATCTATGTTTGCTGTTCCATCTACATATAAATCTTTCCATTGGAAGGTTGAACTTCCTAAATCCATTATATCATCTTTTGTTGGTGTGAATGAACCACTAATACTCAAACTACCTGTAAATTGATGAGTATCATCTATGGTATCACCGAACTTAGATGAACCACTTAATTCTTGTGTTGTTATATTGGTGATGGATGAACTAACAATATAATTGTTTGCAGTTATATCTCCATCAACATTTAATCCTGTTGCAAGTGTTGTTCCAACATATTGATAAACACTCATGTAAACTATTTCATTTGAACTTAATGCTGATTCAAATTGTAATACACCAGTTTTATAATCAAACTGATAATCATTACTTGATACTACATCACTACTACCTAATGAACCACTATTTGTTGATGTAGATTTAAAAACTTTAATACCATATCCAGGTGTTCCATCTTCAGTATTTGCGTTTGCTAATGAAGATATTGAATACTTTGGTGATATAAAATTAGTTTGTTGTCCATCTTGAATCAACTGCGGTGTTACTCCACTTGCACTTCCTGTTGGGCTCATAAAGAACCAAACATCTTCATCAACATTAGATTTAGTTAATCGATGTCTAAACCAATATTTCATTATATTATCACTTTGAGCAGTATAAATATTTCCAGTCTGTGAACTTCCACTATAAGGCAATCCACTTGAAGGTATCAAACTACCTTGTGTATAAATTTCAGATGCTTGTAAATCTAATACCGAAGTAAACGCTTCTTGTGAAGTGTTTAAATCAGCACTTGTAAATCGTCTACCACCGAGTAATCTATTTGATTTTTTTTCTTGATTAATTGCCATAATTTATCTCTTAACTAAATCCTAAACTTATTGATGTTACAGGAGATGGGTCTCCCTTATATCTAATTATCACATAAAGTTCATTATCACTTGAATCTAAATACATCCCATCAGCATTTCTTATTGGGACGGTATAATTAGTTGAACTTACACTACCACCTGTATTTCCATATAAATCTACATTACTTGAAAATGGATTCTTATGATTATCATTTGATATTCCACTCTCAATTAAGTTATCTGTAGTTGCACTTGGGTCATATATTCTACAATTTGTAATTGAAGTATTACTACCTGCACTTGTACCACTTTTTAATATCAATCCAACTGCAACTCCATCTGAAGTTGAATTCCAATTCACTAAAGTCTTACCAACATCTACTGTCATCTGGGTTCTTGTGCTACCATCTTGGAATCTTCTAACATAATATTTGTATGTTCCACTACCATGATTGTTTACATACCAATATCTATATGTTCCACCTGGGTCTACCAAGAATCCTGGTTTTACTTGTAAATCATAATTACCCAAGTGAGTTAAATCATAACTCGTAGTCCAAGCAGTTCCACTAAACGATGTAATATTATTATTTAATACTATTCTAAAATCTTCTCCACTAAATGCTTCACTTGTTCCAGTTAAACTTCCACCATCATATCCTTGAGCTCTTCCATATAATGCCAAACTTCCACTTGCTACTGGTTGTCCAAACTCACCTGCTGTATGGTATTTTATAGTTTGAGTATCTAATGTAGATTGTGAACTATTTCTATTTCTTGCTTTTGTTTGTACTTGGAAAGAAGAATCACCAAGTCCTGTTTGACTTACATTATCAGCATTTCCACTATCGTAACTAACTGATGCGGTAACTATTGCTATATCATTATATCTTGGAACACCACTATTCACTGCAGTAGTTCCATCACTTTGGAAAACTTTACCACTTGTTTGTATTGAACCACCACTTGTAGAAATTGTATCACCACTTATACTAACACTACCAAACCCAACTGAAGTAGATGACATATCCACTAATGTGGTTGATGCGGCATACATTGGATTAAACAATCCTGTAATTTTTGTTGATACTTCAAAAGTAGAGTCTAATAAGTAAGGAACTCCACTTAAACTTCTTGATGTTGCAGTTAAATTTTTGTGTGTTGTTCCAACATCTGCTAATGAATTCGTTCCGATATCACTTTCTATTTGGTCAACTGGTGCCCAAAATCTATTCTTTGTAGTTCCACTTTTAAATGTATAATTAGTTTGTGAACCACTAACTATACCAACACTCAACCCATGATATCTGTAATAACCACTCGAAGATACACTTGTCATACTTGTTTTACTTGCGTGATATTTTCTTGATAATGTACCTGTCATATCAGTTCCACCTACATCTATGAATTTACCATCTTGATATGCCGATGGAATAACTGCTGGTTGAGCTGTTACAAGTTTTGCTAATGTTAAACCATTTGATGTTCCAAAAGATGATTGTGTATAATCTCTAAATGATTGTGTGGTATATGTATTAGAACTTTCATTTGGTGATGAAACACTTCCTGTATCACTAAATGAAGCTGTAGCAATAACTCTAACACCAAATGCATTTGCAGCCCCACTACTTAAACCACCCAATCCATACAATTCTGTATCTACAGATGAACTAAATGAAGTTGAACCACCACTATTTGAATCAAAATCTATTTTATATGTAGAGGCATTATCGTGATACACCGAAATACCATTAAAAATTGTTGAACCAACACTTGCCCAACCTTTATATACTAAATAATCTAATGTAGCATTTCCTATAGAAGAATAATTTGTTGGAACATATCCATTAATTGAATCAGTACTACCTAAATTATTTTCATTAGTATCTATACTACTAAATGTTTTTGTGTTCGGTGCGGCATCTGATACATCTAATGAATGACTCATTGCACCTGCTATAAATCTTAAAATTTCACTCACATGAGTTGTATTGTTAAAATTATTAAAGTAACTTCCATCTAAACCAGTTCCCCAAGCATTAGATGTTGGATATCCATTTGTAATATTATTCGTAGTTATACCTGTAGAAGAACTTGGTTCGGCCTCTGTATAAGCAGATTGAACATTTAGAGAACCAGTAACTTCTAAATCATTTTGTGTAGATTGTATTGAACCAGTTTTTGCAAATATACCAAGTTGTCCATTTATACCACTTGGTAATATTCCTGTTATACCACTACCATCACCCTTTATATGTCCGAATGAAGCTGTTGCACTACCTGTTATATTTCCATCAATGGATAAAATTCCTGAACCACTTATAGTTCCATCCACTTCTAATGTATTTGATGGTAATGCATTATTATTTTCACCTATAAAAACTTTAGCTCCATTACCAAATACTGCTCTATTACCAGTCTGATGGTCTAATAGTAACATTTGATTATTATTAGTAACTATTCTTACTAAATTTGCACCATTGGCTTCCATCCAAGTTTGTTTGTCTGCTTCAAAATATATTCTTTGGTCTTCGTCTAATAAAATATCACCACTTGCAGTAAGAGCACCAGTTAAATTTACACCACCAGCAGTGGTTTCTAATTTTTTGTTTCCTGAATAATATAAAGAAACGGCATTAGATGCTGAAGCTCTCATAAGGTAATTTAAAGAACTACCATCTACAAAATCTAATGAATTACCTGCAAACTCTAAAGAAGAGCCAATAGCTTTAACTCTTGTGTTTACATTTACAATATTACTTGTTATGTTAGCACTTGAACTTATGTTTCCACTTGCAGTAACACTACCTTGAAAGTCAGAACTACCTACGAATGTCTGGTTTGAACCAGAAAGTGTAAACGAACCAGTAAATTTAGGATTCAGTTGTTTACTATCTATTAATGCCATATTCTTCTACTTCTTGTTTTTTCTCTACCCACCAATTTGTAATTGATTTTGAAATCTTTTTCTTATGTTGTGTGGATTTTGGTTGTTTCATTTTCTCAATCGTATCCAATGTTAATTTCCTATCGGTTTGTGCACACGATTTACACACACTATTATTACCTACTGCTCTATCAAAAGCATCTTTCCTTGTGTAAGTTAAAATCTTACTACAAGATGGACACTTTCGATTTTTTCTATTTTTCCAATGTCGTTTTCTCATACTAATAAATATCAACAAATGGTAAAACCAATGTGGGAATACCTATTTTTATGAATTAAATTTTCCCCACGCAACTACTTCATCATCACTCGATAATAAATATCCTAATGAATTTTGATTAATATGTGTTTCAAATGTTGTTCCTTTTTGCATTATCGTTAATGCATCTGGTTCCATTATCATACCATTAAGAAAGAATTGGAAATCATTCTTTGTGGTAGCTGTTAATGTACTAACTGATGCCGATATTGCACTAAATGATGCAGTTGCATTACTTAAACTTCCCGTATGTGCAAATTGTTTTCTAAGATACACATTATTATTTGCGGTATCACCCAACAAACCAATATACGCTGCTCTTTCTGTTACTAAATAATCAGTTCTGGCGGCTGAAAAATCACTATTGTTACTTATACCACTAATTGCAAAAGTATCATTCAATACTAATGAACCAGTTATATTTAAACTACCAGTTACAATATGAGTATCATCAATAGTGTCACCAAATGTAGTAGAACCACTTTGATGTATAGTAGTAGTGTATGTTGTTCCAGAAATACTTGCAGTTGGATATGATACCTTTCCATTTATAGTTAAATCACCATTATGTATATGATTTTCTGTTACCTCAAATGAAGGACCATCCAATAAAATTGTTGAACCACTAATAAATTGATATCCTAAAACAATATTTTGAGAATCAGTTCCAACAATCATAGTATCTGAACCAGTTATTTGTGCAAAAGTTACAGATGAACCTGTTGCTACATTTTGTCCAATACTAATTACAGGAGTAGAGCGTGTAGTTCCTGTTAAATTATCTGTTCCAGTCGATGTTACACCAGTTGAATCTGTAATGGTTAGTGGATTTTTAAATTTAAATAATGGCATTTTTCTATGAGTTAAATTTTCCGATTGAAATTATTTCATCATCACTTTCTAATTCATATCCTATTCCACTTGTATCTACTTGTAGTAAAAATACCGAACCACTTTGTTCAATAGTAAGTGCATCGTGTTCCATGTATTGACCATTGATAAAGAATATAAAATCGTGTTCGGTTGTTGCAGTTTGTCCAGATGGTGCTGAAGCAGTTACTGCTGTAAAACTTGCTGTGGCAGTATTTAATATTGTTGATGATGTTTTATAATATTGTTTTCTTAAATATTCTTGTGTAGTTTCAACCTCTGATGTTGCAAAGTTTTTCAACGCCTGTTCTGTAACTAATGCGGTTGTACTTTGGTCTGCCAAAGCACTATCATTAGAAATCTCATTTACACTATATCCATTTAAATTAAGTGAACCAGTTAAATTAAAACTACCAGTTCTATAGTGTTGGTCATCCGTAGTATCACCAAATTGTGTTGAACCACTTTGATATATTATAGAAGATGATACATAAGAAGTATGAAATTCTTTTGCAGTTAGAGTACCTGTAATAGTAGTATCACCACCAACTGTCATATCACCCGTTGTTGTTACCGAACCAGTTATATTCAGACTACCACTAATACCTTGATAAGTATAAACTGTCGGATTACCAAATACTAAACTTGTACCTGTTATTTGATTAAATGTTACATTAGAAGTAGGTGATACATCCTGTCCAATAGAAATTGTTTGATTAACTGCTTGACTACCATCAAATCCTACACCACTATTTGATAATGTTACACCAGTTCCTGCCGTAAAAGTAAGTGGGAATGCTGTTGTTATTGAGAAAACATCTTTTACGGGTGATTGAATTGATACACCACCATCTCCTTCTAATCCTGGAGCTATTTCTTCGGCTGTTTTTTCAACATCCATATTGAAAACTAGCTTCTTAGGTGTTAATTGTTTCTTTGTTGTTATAATATTATTAAATTCTTCAGGTATAATGTATCCAAATAATTGAACTCCAAATGTAGTTTTAACCAATCTCTCTCCAGCATCAAGTTCACTTGCATCTGTAAAAGATTCTATTCTACTTCTGAATCTCATCTTACCAGGTTCACCCCAATATGCACCATCAGTATAGTTTACTCGTTCAACTATCTTATTCATCTGTTCGATGTATGAAGTCCAAATTGTAAATTCATAATTCAATATAACATGGTCTGGAACTATTACATTATATAATTCTTTGTTCGGTGTTTCACCGACAGTTCTCGAAAAGGCATCATAACGATTACTTTGAGAATATTTTTGTCTAAATGTTTGAAAATTTTGTGGTTTGTTTGCATCCATTTTATCAACTGGAATATTATCATTTCTCTCAATACCAGTTCTACGAAATACAATTGCAGGTGTAATTAGTTGTTGGCGTTTATCTCTCATAAATCCCTGTCTTTGTATTGAATACCACCTTTCTGGTGATGCATACATCACAGGAACTTTGACTGTTTCTTTGTTATCTATGACTGTAGGTTTAATCACTTCGTTGAAATAAAACATAATAGCTTTATCCATATCCATGATTGTATTAGAAACATTTTTAACCTCATCTTTATCTCTACGAAGTTGATTACCTCTATTAAAATCTGGTCTTATTGCAACTGAATTTAAATCCCTACGAGCCTTTCTCGATAATGGTTTACTTCTTGCCATTAAAATGCCCTCGATTGTTCAATGTTTAACGAACTTATTCTTGTTAATACACCAGTACAAGATATAGTCCAATTTTTATTATAATCCCCACCAACAAGTTGATTTTCATTTGTGCTTTGGATTTCAAAATAACCTAAATTCCAACTAACAATATCACCAACATCTGGTCTGAAATTAACATCAATTAACATATCTCTTTGAAAGTGGAATTGAACTTCTTGATTTGAACCAGGACCGAATTCGTTTGTTTCCCAATCGAAATCTCCTGCTTCAATGATACAAGATAATTTTACTCCTGCCTCATATACTTTTCCACTTTCTCCAGCTTCACCATACATATTTGGTTGAGTATCATAAGTTGAAACTCTATAAAATGTAACATCATGTCCAATGATTCCATCTTTACCATCTTTAAGGTTTCCTACAAGTTCATCATTGAATCGTTTTGCTAAATTGGTATCTCTTGCTGGCCAAAATCTACTTGCCATTTGTTTATCCTATATAAATTGGATAAGGTACTTTTTTCAACTTCTCTTGTAGGTTATCTGCAACCTCTCTATCAGCTTCCATAAGTGCCCTATTACTTGTTTGGTCTAACATTTCTCTTAATTGTTCTATTAATGTTTCTTTCTCAGCAGTTGCTTCTGCTCTCAATGTATCACCATCTAATGAAACATCAGCATTAGGAATAGGAATAGTTCCGTATTTACTACGAACCATACCTAATAATTCTTTTGATAAAGCCAATCCATACTTACGAATCCATTGTTTACCAACATGATTAATTAACTTATATTGCATATTATCAAATGGAGCATTACTGATATCTGATATTGTATCATTTGAACCACTATATCTTGTTCTCAATGCATTATCTCTATCGGAAACTTTTACCCACTCAACATACAATGAACCTGTTACATCACTCGTCCAAGTTGGGAAAATTCGTAAGTTATTATTAACCAACTCAAATGAGTAAGCAGATTTTCTAATTTGGTCATTGAATTCAATTGCCTGAACTCTAAGTAAATCAGCATATATTGGTTGTAACATAAATGTAATGGCTGGTGATGAACCACCAAATCCAAATGCATCTAACATATTATTCGTTTGTTGACCTGTGCCAGCGTATGGGTCAAAGTATCTTGTAATTGCAGGGTCTGCTTCATGAAATACTCGTTTAACTTCAATTGCACCACTTCCACTAATATCAGCAACTAATGAATTTAAATCATAATCTTGTGAACCACTTACAAGAGTTATCTTATTTTTGTAAGTTTTTACTTGTCCACCAACTTGAGCCTCACTTCCATAGGTTTCTGAAATAAAAATCTGTTCACCCATAGTATGAGATAGTCTTTTATGTGTTAAATTAGAACTTGTTGATTGTCCTTTTAAACTTAATAAATTATCTTTTATATTAAATTGATTGACTTGTGCAGAGTATTCTGTAATACTTTCCTCGAAACACGCATAAAATTGTGTATCTTGTAATTCAACTGCAGTTATTGGATAACCCAACCTTTTAGCACACCAACTTGCAAATTTTGGTCCATCTGTTTGATAATCTGAATCATCATCATAAAAACCAAAAGGTGTGCTTGCACTTATTGCCGAACCACTCCCAGGCCATATTGGTTCTTGAGCCATATATTTTCTCCTAAAATTGTTTTAGAACATTCCATTAATAAATATCAAAGCATAGAAAAAGGGATACCAAAATTGATATCCCTTTCTCATATTTGTGGTATTATAATAACACCACCTCATGTACCAATATATAATTAGTAAATTAATTATACATAGTTTACATCTGCGACCGTGACTGTTCCGTAGTACTCTGGACGAACCATTTTCTTCGCGTAACGAGTCATCACACCTTTTCTTGGCGTGAAGTTTTTCGGGTCGTAAACGAGTGGTGTCATGATTAACGGCACATATGGAGCATAAACCGCACCAGTTTCTAAGAAATTGCTTCCTCTGAAACCGACAAGGATTTTATTCTCTTGTGCATAAGGGTTTTTATAGACAGTATATCTGTTATTAAGTGCCCCTACTTTTTGAACACCCATTGCAAATGATTTCTCAGTTGCTTCACCAGCAGTATCAGCAGCGTATCCAGGAATACTCTCGATGATAGTTGCAGTTTCTGGACTTACGACCAAGAAGTTTGCACCACCTCTAAGAGTTTTCTGATGGATTGCGTTAGATACAGCTTGTATCTTGTTTCCAAGAGTCTGGAACCAAGTACCTTTTGTGTAAGCATTAGATTCACCACTTGATTGAGCGAATCCACCTGCAGATGAATTTGCAGTTGAATCGTATTCATATCCAACACGAGCTGACCAGTTTTCTGATTTAGCAGATGCATTAGCATACAACATATCAAGGATTTCCAAATCAATTTCCATTGAGATGTATTCACTTAATAGTGCAGTTAATTCTGCTTCGGCATCAACTGAGTGATATGCGTTCAAGTCTTGAGCAAGTTCAGGAGTCCAAACTGCTTTTAACTTACGAGTTTTCGCTATGATAGGAATACTCTTCAACGCGATATCTAATTCAGGAATGTCGATATCAGCTTCTGGATTTGCATCGATGTCAGCAGCTGCAGCTTCAAAATCACCACGAGTGTAATTGTTAGCAGCTTCTTTATGATACTTAACTACCACTGGTCCTGTTGCACCAACGATAGATTTTCTTACGATAAAGGATATTTCATCCTCTGCCGCGTTCAATTTGGTGTATGCTGGGAAGAATTCATCGAACCCAGAACCACTAATTGAGAATGCACGAATGCCTTCTTTATCAGGGGATGTCATAGCTGCGGTTGAGACAGTAATCTTACATAGACCATTGTCTGCACCATTTCCGTCTGATACTGAACTTGATAAATCTGGTTCAAAATCAACATCTGCCCAACTAACAGAACCAGAAATATAATTTCCAGAACTTGCTGCAGAAGCGTGAATTGCTTGTGCTGCTGTTGATTGGTCGTTTATTGAATATCCAAATTTACCTGCTCCGTAAAGACCGCCAGTTGCATCGCCTGAACCTGATGTGTTACCATGAACATCAGAATTTTCAGTATGGTTGCCTGTTTGGGCAGTACCATATTTGAAGTCAAGATAGAAAATAAGACCTGAAGGTAGATTCATTGGTTGAACTGACACAAATTCTTGTGCAGCTAACTCACCAAAAATTCTACGAACCAAAGGAAGTGCAACACCTGACCACTCTTCAGAGTTTGCAGATGTACCTGTTCTTGAGGCCTCATCAATTAATTGACGAGCTTGGTTCTCAAGTAGAACAGCCATTCCATTAGTTTCATGGTCTTGCCCAAGTCCTTCTAAAAGACCTGTTGGCTCCCATTTCTTGACTAACTTACGAGTTTGTTCCAATAGTTGTCTTTGTGGATTATATCCATCCATCAAAGATTCTATTGCTGAAGTATTTTTACTCATTATAGTCTCCTAATAGTAAATTGTTAAATTATATTAGCTAACTTCTTAAAACGATTCTTCAACTCTTCACCTTCAGAAATTACTTCTTTTTGTGGTTTTGTTGAAGCAACTGCTTTCGAACTTGAACCTTTTGATTCCTTAATAGGTTGTGCTTTACGACCATTAAAAGATTCTGCAAGTGTAGAATACACAAGTTTAATCTCTCTTAGATTTCTAGCTCTATCAAAAGTTTCAACAACTTTCATTTTCTGTTCGTTGGTTAAACCAAACGCACGGAAAAGTTTGTTTGAAAACAATAGTTTCGCATTTAATAAGTTAACTTCATTAAGTTTCCCACGAAGATATTTTACAACATCTCTGTGCTCTTTAATTTCAGCTTGAAGTCTATTCACTTCCTCAACACTGTCATCTGCTTCTGCATCATCTTCTTCAGAAAGAGCTTTTAATACTTCTTCTAAATCAATGTCATCTTCTTCTTCAACAGGCTCTTCTTCTTCTTTGACTACTTCGTCTTCAGAATTTTCATGTCCAGCTGCGGAATCACTTCCTTCACCTTCAGGACCTTGTGCACCAGTTTCAGATGAATCATTTGCATCATCATTAACTTTGTTGTCGGCATCACCGATTTCAGAACTTACATCGTTTTCAGATACTTCCTCGTGTCCGTCTTCTGTGGACTCGTCTTCGTATTCTTCTTCGACAGGTTCATCATCTTCTTCTTCTAACTCTTTAAGAATTGCTTCAAGGTCAAGTTCATCACCATCTTCATCAGAATGTTCTTCTTCAGCTACAGGTTCTTCATCTTCATCAGAATGTTCTTCTTCAGATACAGGACCGCCAGCTTCAGAATTTGCAGGGTCAACTACATCATCTTCATCAGCAAGTTCTTGTTCTTCAACTGCATCTTCATCTTCATCAGAAAGTTCTTGTTCTTGAACATCAACATCAGCATCTTCTGCTGGTGGAGCCATTGAATCATCAGATGATTCTGCTACTGCATCTTCATCTTCATCTTCAAGTTCTTCTTCTGAAACAGGTTCGTCAGCAACATCTTCGCCTTCATCTTCTATTTCATGTTGAATCTTCTTAGCAAGCATAGATTTAAGTTTCGGTGTGAATGCTTCTTCAAGTGCCATTTTTGCGTTTGCAAGTGCAGTTTCACGAACAGCTTTTGCATCAGCAATGGCTTCTTTTAGTAAATCATCCATTTTGTTTCTCCATAATTGGATTCAGTATAGTTATTCGGAACTATAATTAGATTAGTTTAATCATCGGTTACACTATATGATATACGAATGTATGATAGTGTATTTATTTAATTATAAATATAAGAAAAGTAAAAAAGATGAACACGAAGTGTGTATTATTTTTTTAAATTATCTTTTTCTTTTTCTTTTAAAACTTTGTATTTGTTTCTTAGAATAGCCTTATTTTTCTTTTCTCTTTTAATCGCTGATGGTTTTTCGTAATAACTTCTTTCACGAAGTTCTAACATCATTCCACTTTGTTTAACTTTTTTCTTGAAAATTGCTAAAGCTTTTTCTATCGATTGTCCTTTTCGGACTTCTACTTTTATCAAATTAACCTCTATTTATTTTTTATCCATTTAAAATGGAACTTTATACATTTTAAATATTTTTCTTACTTTATCAAATTGTCTACTATCGTAACCATGTGCTGATTTAATTTTCCAATATGGGTTTTGATTTACTTCTGTAACACCATGTTTAAAATTAATCTTGATACCAACTTTTCTTGCCTGACTATTGATTTTACGAGCAACTTTTTTGATTGTTTTTTCATCACCCATTACATTGATATATCCATAACCTGGAGCACCTCGTTTGAATGGCTCCCAAGCATAACTCCATTTTCCTGAAACACCTGTTGAAAATTGATGATATCCTCGAACTGAAGTGGTATGTCTTTTACCTGCTGTACCACCATTCATCTTCATTATCTTTGTAATAATTTTCCTTACTGCTTTGAATAAGTCTACATCAGCAGAACTGATTCTAGCTTCTTTTATTAAATCTTGAAGTTTAATCATTAGTCTGTCTCTTTTTTACCAGAATAATTAGAATCTACATAATTAAAAAATTCTTTTTTCTTCTCGTCATCTAATTCATCTGGTGAAGAGATACCAAATTTTTTCATTGCACCTTGAAAGAATGCTTCATAATCACCTTCTTTGATATTAGAACCCTCTACTGGTGTTCCATCTAATCCAGCTTTTACTTTCTCATCACTTTCTTCTGAAGATGGTTCTCCACCTTCCATTTCAAAATATCTACCAAGAACATGACCCATATCCTCATACAATCCACTCATTCTTTGTTGTAGTGAATTAGATTCTTTTGCAATTTTACCAAATTGTTTTGATAAGTTTGTTAATTCTTTCATATTACGATTGACAGTAACTTTATCAAACCAATCATCAGTTTCACTTAATGTGTAAGATTTTGCATTATTTGCAATGTTTGATAATGTTTCAGCAATTTCACTTATATTGTTTTGGTTTTGGAATACTTCACTAAAACCTACAAATTGTTTCATTGATTCTTGTATCTCTTTTGCTGATACCTTTTCTTGTTTGCCATACATATCTTCAACTATGTTTGATAGTGAATCAGCACTGCGACCAATAGCAGGTGTAGAAACTACTCCACCAACTACTGAAAAGCCTTCGTTTATTATATCTTTTAATTTTGCCATTTTGGGTCTCCTGTTTCATATATAAATATCATGATATGTAATAAATAGTTTGTTTTTAAAAAACTAATAATAACATTGTGTTTTATTTCTCCATATATCGATATCTACAAAATTTATAATCATAATTCTTCTAATACCCTCATATTTAATAGGGTCAAATCCATGTAACTTATCTTCTGTTGGTATAAATAAAACTGCTGAGTTATTTTTCCACTCTAATTTCTTAGAATGAGTATCTTTATCTTTATATAAATCTGTTGCTAAATTTTGTTCATCTTCCTTATCTATATTAACAATAATAGTTATTTTCTTTTCAGGTGTATCATGGTGTATTTGATGAAAAAATGGATATCTATCATCAATTAATTCTGGTCTCAACAAAGTATTAGTTAAATCACAACCATACTTTTCCCATTCAGTTTTATTATTTAGAAATTCACATACAGGATGTATATGTGGATTTTCTTTAATATAATCATTTGAAAAAAATACTCTACCTTGTAAAGTATCTCTGAATCCTGAAATTGTATTATAATCTACATCTAATGGTGGTGTATTTTTAATTGATTGATAAAGTTCTTGTGGAAAAAAATCTTCAATAATAAAATGTTGCCATGGTTCTTTATGTTCTTTTACTACCATTATGTAATCCTAAATGAATATAAATCCCCATACTTCATTTCCCAATCATTCAAATTCAGATTGTGAATCCTTTCATCTTTATCCACTACAGGTGAGTCTGGTTTATATGTAATACTCCTAACACATTTACTTGCATTTTTTCCTGTTTTTTTATCTTTAATAAAAAATTTTTCTATTCGTTTCCAACCATTTTTAAACTCACAAGTATAATTTATAAATCTTGGTGGTAAGTTAACTAAATCCAACCCTTGATACCACTCAAGATTATCCCATACCTTTGTTGAATTGGAAGAAAACAATTGTTCTGCACCAGGTATATATCCATTTTCTGGAAGATAAAAATCTTCTTCTACTCTATCAGCCCATTCACATTTAACAAAACCACCACCTTGTGATACTATTGGAGCATGATTAATAAATGTTCCATTACCATCACGAACAACTTGTTTACCATCAGGAGTCCATATATCCAACACCAAATCATTAAATCTATTCCACTCTTCATTAAAATATACAAACTCTCTTCTTACAGATGGTAATCCATTTTTATAAAAATGCATACACCATCCCCTATTTCTATCATGGAATTCTTTATCTATTTGAATTGGGTTTTTCCATTGTGCGAGAAATCTCAATGGCCCATTATTATTATCGCCAAGGTTTGGGTCTTTCCAAACTGGATTAAAAAACCAACTTCTTGAAAAACCTTCAAGTCTTTTTTTATTTTTATAATACCAAAGATATCTTAAACCATAACCTTTATTTTTGAGAGATGGTTTCGTTGTTGGAAGTCCATCTTCTGCCCAATATAACTTTAAAGGTCCATTTTTAGGTCTAACTTCTTCAAACCAATCATTAGCATTAATTTCATCTGGTTTGTAAACTGACACACTTAACCTCTCCTCTTCTTACCACCTAAATATTTTCTAAATCTTTTTTCTACTTTAGCCCACAATACTCTTAACATTTCAGGTACTCCTGCACTTACATCACCACCTCTACCCATTTTGATAGCACGAATCATATCCATCGCATCATACTTACCATTCTTAACACTACCTAACATTATTGCTATTGCCCTTTGTGAAGCCTTATTTAATTCTTTTCCCATCTTTTTAACATCATCTTCTGCAAATCTTTGTGCTTCTTTATTAGAATACTTCATCATATGTGGTTTCATTTTAGATGGTGTTTTAATTGAACCTGGAACATATCCACCAACATTACTATATTCTGATAATAATTCTGCTAATTCATCGAGCATATCTGGTTCTGTTTCACCCAGTCGGTAATCTCTCCATTTATTCCAATTCATTATTTATTCCTCATATACATAGTAATTTTTCTTTTCATAGTTGGTTTATTCAATTGTGCCTTTGCATCCATATAAGCCTTTACAAATGATTGTAGAACTCCACTCTTATTTAATATTGAATTTACATTCTCTATCTCACCCTTTTTAGCTCTTTTTGATAAGTCTGCAAATTTTCTTGATAACGCTCCACTTAAATTTTTTAAACTCATTACACCATAACCCAGAATATGTACTTGTGGATTCTTTGGGTCAAATGTTCCAGCCTTCATTTGTTTATCTATATCAATAAGTCCTTCATTTACAGATTCAGCATAATATCCTATCTTTTCATATTCTTTTCTTACAATTGGTTTATCTATAATGACAAGACTTTTTCCAGATGTTTTATGTTTAACCTTTACTGTCTTACCTTTTTTATATGTAAGACCAGTTCCTTCTTTTACTGATTCTTTCTTTTGTGAGTAATCAGGGTCAAGTTTTCTTAACTTGACTAAAATATCTCTTAACATCTCTCTATCTGTAGAATCATATCCGATTTCAAAATTTGGATTCTTATTCAATAATATTGAATAGGCCTGTCCTATGTCTTTCATCTTTAAAGTTCTTTTCTTTTTATCTGGATAAACTCCTTTAGGCCCGTAAAAGTCATTCATATACTTTACAAATTGTTTGTAATTTATTTCATTAAGTATATCTTCCTTTACTGATTCTTTTAAACGAATTTTAAATTTTCTTTCAATGTCTTTTTTTATTTTAGGTGTTATACTACTTTTAGCTA
>CEOQ01056544.1_pt1 | contig 23979 bp, 22 predicted proteins | sample 361351 | NCBI WGS metagenome assembly CEOQ01 (sample SAMEA2619907, study PRJEB7988) | marine metagenome | biome: marine biome (ENVO:00000447); feature: deep chlorophyll maximum layer (ENVO:xxxxxxxx); material: "saline water (ENVO:00002010), including plankton (ENVO:xxxxxxxx)" | depth 60 m | reverse complement strand
CGGCAGAATATTCCAAATCAGAGACGATGTTTTGGGGATATGGGGTGGCAAAGAAACGGGAAAGCCCGTTGGTGCAGATATCAGGCGCAAAAAAAAGGCGCTTCCTGCTATTCACGCGCTCAGCATGGCTCATGGGTCTAGCGCATTAAGAATCCGAGATATTTTCCGAACCGAAGATGACTTAACGGAAAAAGACATCAATGAAGTTCTAGAGATCATGGAAAGACTCAAAACACAAGAATACTGTCAGTCAATGGCGACAGAAAGGTGGATCGATTGCAAGAGAATGATAGAGTCTTTAAATCTATCTGGGCATACAGCAAATGAATTCACTGAACTGGGCGAATTTCTTCTTGTCAGAGAGTCTTAGTACGATGAATTCAGAAAATCATAAGAACCCATCACAAATTTCATGATCGTCATAGTGGGAGCGTTACATAGAGAAACATCTGGAATCACCCGTTCACTAGGTTACAGCGCCGCTGAAGGCCCGGAAGATTTCACTGTCTACACTAGTAAGTCCAATCAAAATCCACCGATTATTCTCAGTGGCTCAGGCCCAGAGCGCGCATCACGAGCTACGACTTGGGCAATAGATGAATTCAACGCAAAAGCTATCGTCTCCATCGGATTTTGCGGTGGGAGCAAAGAACACCAACAATCCGGTGATCTCATAATCGCTACAGGTGTGATAAATCTTCCTGGCAGCCCTTTCGAATGGACAACATCTATCAAAACTGACCCAATCGATGCCAATCGATCGCTATCGCTTGCGGCCCGCACAGCGGTTGAGATTGCAGGACTTGACTACCATCTTGGACCGATGGTCACGGTCTCATCATTAGCAACCACATCAGGCACAAAGCGATGGCTCGGAAAGGTAGTAGGAGCAACGGCTACCGATACTAGGTCTCACGCTGTGGCGACTGCGGCCACAGCAAAACACATCCCATGGGTTTCGGTGTCTGCTGTACTTGACGATATGGATGTCAACGCACCAAGAATCATTGACAGAGTTGATGCAGGACCAAAACAACGAGGAGTAAATATTTACATCAAACATTTACTACAATATCCAAAAGACTTCCGGACATTGAGGAAACTTAAAGTCGCATCAGAGCTAGCCAAAACCTCACTGACAAACTTCATGCCAGCATTCATAAAAGCATGTTCAGATCTTAAAGTCCCAAATTCGTCAACAGCGCTCCAATAACAAGGAAAGAACCCACACATCAATGAACTCGAATGGTCAGAAAGATATTAGATTTATTCTTCTACTTGGCAATATATTTTACGCATTTGAAATAACCTCTTCCGAACATATCCGAACATAGGTGAAGAAAAATATCCGCAATGTACAACTGGAAACTGTTATTCATAATTGGACCAAAATGTCCAGAAAATATAAAACCAAATACAGCACATATAAACGCCCATCGTCAAATTTTAAAGTAACATATGTATCGCCGTGACTTGCCGTGAATGATTCGGACAGGTCAGACAACCCGGCACAGTGAAGTTCTTGATGAATTGCTTCGCTGAGTCCTAGACTCTCAGGGGGAGTAAGTTTGCACTCGGATAAAACACGTCAGATGTCGGCTGTCGAAGCGGGTCGAGTTAGCGTGTTGAACGGCTCGTTTCCCAGCGAATTATCGATGGGTGCTACGTACAAGGTTTTCAGTAAAATTGTTCAAGTCGAATCCACCGACGCCCCAGAACTAATTGACTTCACCGAAACTGCTCGGCAGCTGGTCGCTCAATCAGGTATCGATAACGGGCAAATCACCATATTCAGTACCCACACAACATTTTCGGTGATGATCAACGAAAACGAACCCCTCTTACTTAAAGACATGGAACATTTTCTAGAGCGATGTGCACCTAAAGATGCGTACTACGGGCACAATGATTTCGAACTGCGGACGGTCAGCATGAGACCAAATGAGTGCCCAAACGGCCACGCACACTGCCAACACATGATTCTAGGCACCTCTGAAATCTTACCCATCATCGCTGGAAACCTTACACTAGGCGAATTCCAGCGCATCTTCTTGGTTGAACTAGACGAGCCAAAACCTCGCCAAGTTGCAATCCAGGTAATGGGACTGTAGGCCATCCAAGGGAGTGGATAAGACGCTACAATTCCGCGGCCATGAACCGGTCATCTAAATCAGTTGGTCAACTTCCGACTCCTGCCATCGAAATCGGACCCGGTGATCGCGGGTATTTACAGGCAACATTCAAGGCATGTGAGCAACTAGCCAAGTCCCACTACGAAAATTTCACTGTTGGATCGAGATTGATTCCCAAAAAACTCCGTCCACACTTCTACTCTATATATGCGTTTTCGCGATGCGTAGACGATCTTGGCGATGTGGCTGAGGGCAACAGACTAGAACTACTAAATCTTTGGGAAGAACAGCTAGATGCCTGTTACCTAAATTGTCCAGATAGCATGGGACCCACAAACCCGTATTTCATAGCCTTAGCCCAAACGATCCGGTTGTTCAATATCCCAGCGGATCCATTCAAAATGCTAATAGAAGCTAATCGCAGGGACCAAGAAATCACGCGCACAGAAACGTTTAACGATCTGCTTGAATACTGTACATACTCGGCAAATCCTGTCGGACACCTGGTGCTTTACTTATGCGGTATCAAGGATAAAAAACTTCAACAATTGGCAGATCTAACATGTACGGGTTTACAGCTTGCAAATTTCTGGCAAGACGTTAACCGAGATATAGAAATCGGCCGGATATATATTCCAATGGAAGACATGAAACGGTTCTGCATATCAGAGCAACAGGTGAAAAGCGGTAAGGCAAATGACAACTTCAGGGCGCTCATGCGATTTGAAATAGACAGAACAAGACGGCTTTTTATAGAGGGGTATAACTTAGCTAAATTTCTTGATCCTGCGATCCGTACTGATTTCGCTCTTTTCATACGCGGCGGGTTGTCAATCCTGCAACATATTGAACGCAAGGATTTCGACGTGTTGAGTTCACGCCCAACAGTGTCAGCTTATGAAAAAGGTAAAATTCTGACTTCGACATGGATTCGCTCCAAACTTGGGATTAACCTAGTACCAAACAGTGCCTTCAAATCTGTAGCAAGGCATACTTAATGAACATGCCAACAATTACCGCTAGCCCTGAACAGATCTCGAAAGCATACGAAGTCGTGGCGGCATCCACTAAAGCCGCTTCATCTAATTTTTACTACGCCTTTGTAACGCTACCTGCTGATAAAAGAAAAGCCGTTTACGCGGGATATTCCTTTTGCAGAATGGCAGACGACATCGTTGACAACGGTGAACTTGGGGACCAAGCCGGAGAAGCATTGGATACGCTAAAGACAAAATTGGCCGAGGCATATGCTGGAAAAGCTGTTGAGGACATGTGGCTTGCCCTTGGGCATACATTAAACAAGTATCCGATCGACGTACAACACCTTCTTGATGTCGTGGATGGATGCCGAATGGATTTAGATGGTGCAACCTACGAAACATTCGATGATCTGAAAAAATATTGCAAAAGGGTTGCAAGCGCCACTGGCTTAGCCCTCATCGAAGTGTTTGGTTACGACGACAAACGCGCGGTGGATTATGCCATAGACCTCGGTATAGCATTGCAACTAACGAATATTCTGCGAGACATCACAGAAGACCTTGAAATCGGGCGAGTCTACCTACCTACCAATGAACTTGCAGAATATGGCGTGTCCATTGAAGACATTCGCAGGAAAAGGGTAACTCCGGAATTCACAAGGTTCATGAAATTCCAAGTCGAGCGAGCACGTAAATATCTCAATTCCGGCATGCGGTTATTCCCTCTACTAGATAAGCAGTCCCGATCATGTCCTGAGATAATGACAAATGTATACGAACGACTTCTAAGCAAAATAGAAAAAAATCAATACGACGTTCTGAATCGACGAACCGGACTGTCTAGGTTCCAAAAACTTTTACTTATTTCGGGAGTCTGGCTGCGTAGCCGCGGCATTAGGTTCGTTTAGGAAATGCCAACAAGAACTGTGATCGTGCTTGGTGGAGGTATAGCCGGACTGGCGTCGGCTTTACGGCTTATTCAACGTGGTTTAAAACCGATCGTTTTAGAAAAGCGACCGTTCCTCGGCGGACGAGCCTATTCATTCAAAGATCGGGAAACTGGGATCGAGATCGACAACGGTCAACACGTTTTCGTAGGTGCCTGCAAACAGTTCCAAAAGTACATCGCTGATTTGGGTGTAGATGACCAGGTGACGTTAGATGATCGAGTAGGCTTCCCTGTAGTTAAACGAGGTAAAGTTACTTGGCTACGGGGGCGTAAACTTCCATCGGCCCTCTCAAATTTATCAATGCTTATTGGCTACAAGCATCTCGGGATAACTAACAAGTTCCGAATCCTCTGGGGTTTACTCAGGATTAAACGAACCAACCTAGATATTCGACATGATCAGCTTAGTTTCTATGATTGGCTAAAAGGTCATCACCAAAATGAAGAAACTATCGAAAACTTCTGGAACCTGATTATTCTCCCGTCACTCAACGACGACATTAATTCCGTAAATGCCTATACAGGCATTTCATTGTTCAAAGTAGCCTTTTTAGGTCCAAACAAAAATGCGGCGATCGGCGTCCCATTAATAGGACTTTCTTCACTTGTAGGAGAAAGCGCTCGAGATCTTATCGAAAACGCAGGAGGAGCAATCAAAACTGGTTTCAGTGCAGCGGGTATTCACATGGAATCAGGTCAGGTAATAGGTGTTCGAAGCCAAGATGGTGAGTTAGTTAAAGGCAATGCAGTGATATCTGCACTTCCAGCGGCAGACATGATCTCTTTATTAAATCGCTCCCCAGGCATGCAACATGATTTTTTCAAGCCTGCAGAGTCCGTCCAAACAGCACCGATAGTTGCCATCCATATCTGGTACAACCGCCCAGTACTAACAGAAAAATACACGGCAGTACTCAACAGCCCTCTTCAATGGGTATTCAACGATACTCTCCTAAAATCCAGAGATGATGATGGCGGCCAACATATTATTATCTCGCTAAGCGGAGCATGGAAATGGCAAGATCGTTCTAAAGGGGAATTAAAAGAAATTTTCACAGCCGAAATGGCCCGCACATTCCCAAAGGCTAAAACCGCCACTATTACCCGTTTCACGGTTGTAAAAATGCTAGAAGCTACATTCCGGGTGTCTGTAGGTTCACTAGCATCGCGATTGCCTCAACAGACTCCAGTACCTGGTTTTTATCTGGCGGGTGATTGGACCGATACAGGCTGGCCGTCAACAATGGAATCTGCGGTCCGAAGCGGCAATCTTGCCGCTGATTACGTGGCTCAAGATATAACCAAACCGTAATAAACACCAGAGGATCCTATCTAAATGATAAATCGCTAACTAACAAGGTCAACTAAAATCCTGAAGAGATAGGGCACGTCTCGGATACGAGGTTTCCATCGTCACAAATACTCTCAAAAGGCGAATACTGTCAGACTACACGCTCTTACGACTTCTCAACTCGGCCGATCAGTCAAAATGCAACGGAGGGCTCCGTGCCACGTTATTACGGTATATATCTAGATGTAAAGGAACGTATAGGAATAGTTTTTGGCGGTGACCAGCATGAAGGGGAACGTAAAGTAAAGTACCTTCTTGAATGCGGCGCAATTGTAAAACTATTCAGCCCAGAAAACGAAATCTCACCCACGTTGCAGAAAATGGCAAGTATGGGAGAGATAGAATGGATCAGCAGGAAGTACCAATATGGAGATCTGGAAGGGGCATGGGTCGTAATCGTCGCCGACACCTCCTCCCAAGAAACCAACAATGCCATTTCCAGGGAAGCAAAGGAACGGAACATCCTGTTAAACGTGATGGATGTCACGCACCTTTGTACATGGATCGCCCCTGCACTGGTTCAGAGAAACGATGTAACCGTAGCAATATCAACTGCTGGAACCAGCCCTGCATTGGCCCGTCGGCTGAGGGAGCGAATGAGTGACGTGAATAATTGCCAATGCCTCCGTTGGGCCGAAATGGGACCACTTTTAACCGATGTTCGAATCGAACAACGTGCCCGCCAGTTAAAGGTCACCCCTAACGAATGGGCTGAGTCGATCACGGACCAGGTTCTCGAGATCTTCGAAAATGGAGATCCCGCTAAAGCTCGCTCTATGCTAGTTAAGGCATTGGAAGCACACGATGCATCGAGCAAAACATAAGGATTTATAATCAGGTACTCTCATAGGTATTAAATGACCAATCGAAACAACCAGCCAATCAAAGTTGGGACCCGTGGCAGTAACCTCTCGCTGACACAAACCGGTCACGTAATCGATGCTCTTAGTCAAGCCACCCCAGGTATTGACTTTGAAATAGTGACGATTAAAACAACTGGGGATCATGATCAATGGGAAAACCAGATGCCTCTCAAGGTAGGTGTGTTCGTTCGAGAACTAGAAAGTGCTCTTCTAAGTAATCGAATAGACATAGCTGTCCATAGCCTTAAGGACATGCCTTCATCACTTACTCCCAACCTAGTTATCGCGGCTGTGCCAGAGCGGGAGGATCCACGTGACGCCCTTGTCAGCCCCAAGGGAATCTTGCTAGAAGATCTCCCCTTAGGTTCGAGGGTAGGCACCGGCAGCATTCGTCGGCAAGCCCTAGTAAAAAGCATACGTCCTGATCTGACACTTGAACCGGTACGAGGTAATGTTGACACGCGCCTTAAAAAACTACGCCAAGCCGGTGGTCCTGATGCCCTTATATTAGCGACCGCAGGACTAAATCGACTAGGACTCCAAAATCTGATCAGCCAACACTTGCCATGCATGGAGTTCGTTGCGGCGGTCGGGCAAGGAGCACTAGCGGTTGAAACCCGAACAGATGATAAGTTCACAACCGAACTAGCCTCAAAAATCGATCACCTAGAGACGCGTCAAGCAATCACGGCCGAACGTGCCTTCCTCCATGTTATCGGCGGAGGCTGCTCCTCCTCCGTTTCTGCACATGCACAGATAACGAAACAGCAACTCGAGATATCCGCGTTCGCATCCACCCCAGACGCGTCAACTTTCCTGCGGGAGCGAGTAACGGGGATGGCCTCTGATGCAGCAAATATCGGATTTAACCTTGGGCAATCGTTTGTAGCCCAAGGTGTGCGACAACTTTTATCAAAAGGCTCCGTTTAATCAATGCCAAGTAAGACAGGCAGAGTTTATTTGGTGGGTGCCGGGCCAGGTGACCCATCACTTATCACAGTAAAAGGTCTCGACATACTCCGCACTGCAGACGTTATCGTCTTTGATCGCCTTGTTTCTCCCCGCCTCCTGCTAGAAGCCCGGGCAAGTGCGGAGATGTATGACGTTGGAAAAAGCCCAGGTAATCACCGAATGACACAAAAGGGGATAAACCAATTATTGGTCGATCTAGGATCGAAGGGTAAGACAGTTTGCCGACTTAAGGGCGGTGATCCCTTCGTATTCGGACGCGGTGGTGAAGAAGTATTAGACCTCGTTAAAGCTGGTATCCAATGGGAAGTAGTTCCCGGAATTTCTTCGACTATCGCAGCGCCTGCCTACGCCGGTATTCCAGTAACCCAGCGTGGGATCGCAACCTCCCTAACCATCGTTACAGGCAGCGAAGATCCTAATAAAACCGATTCAACAATCAACTGGGACGCGTTAGCCGCCATGCCGGGCACACTCGTTTTCGTAATGGCATGGAACAACATAAATGATATCGTGACTGCGCTTTCTACCCGAGGAGTTCCAGACGAACGCCCTGCTGCATTAATCCAATGGGGTACCACTGCCAGGCAACGGGTCGCCACGGGGCCCATATGCAAGATTGCCGAAATGGGCGCAGAACTCAATATGGGTCCCCCGGTTGCTCTTGTTATCGGCGAAGTCACCGGTCTACGGGAAGCAATGGCATGGTTCGACAAGAAACCCCTGTTCGGTAAGAGAATTCTTGTCACCCGTGCGCGTTCACAAGCAAGCAAGCTAGTAGAAAAATTAGAGAACCTTGGTGCAGAAGTGCTTGAATACCCAAGCATCAAAATCGTTCCTCTACATGATACGAAACCGTTGGACAAAGCTCTTGAAAATATTGCGAAATATGACTGGATGGTGCTCACAAGTTCGAACGCGGTTCGAGGTGTTGGCGAGCGTATGGTTGATCTAGGGATAGACTCGCGAGTATTTGCACATATGAAATTCGCCGTAAACGGACCTTCTACTGCGAACGCTCTTTCCGAGCTAGGTATCATGGCCGATTTAATGCCCTCCCAGTACCTTGCTAGGGAACTTGTAGATTCACTGAAAAAAGAAATACCAACTCCCCAAAAAGTGTTGTTCCCAAGATCCGAAATTGGACGTGAAACCCTGGCAAAAGGTCTCCGCGACATCGGTTCAACCGTGGACGAAATAACCGCGTATTCAACAGAATCGCCCGAGGATACCGGCGAACTCGCCGCGAAAGCCTACGAAGAAGGCGTAGATTTCACCACTTTCACCAGTTCATCAACGGTCAAGAACCTCGTTGATCTAATGTGCGGTAATCCTGACCTGATTAACACCAGCAAAACGGTCATAATTGGCCCCATCACCGCACAAACAGCCAGGGAACTAGGCGTAAATGTAGACCTGCAGGCCGAGGAGCAGTCGACTGACGGCATAGTGAAAGCAATCACTAAACATCTCGAATGAAACCGAAATCCAAATGACAAACAATCATTACGCTAACATCAGACGATTACGTCGCAACCCGACGCTACGCGAGATGCTCAATGAAAACCGCCTTTCAGCTTCCGAGTTCATATACCCGATGTTCATCGTCAACGGAACGGGTGTAAAAACTCCTATAGCACCCATGCCCGACATCAACCAGATGTCGGTAGATATGGCGGTGGAAGAGACCTTAAAAGCAAAAGAACTCGGAGTGAAATCCGTTCTGCTATTCGGAATCCCGAAGAACAAAGACTTAACGGGTTCGAGTTCTAGTTCACAAGGTGAAGCCGTACAACAAGCGGTCTCTGCCATAAAGAAAGCATCACCAGACACCTATGTAATTACTGATGTTTGCCTATGTGAGTACACAGATCACGGCCATTGTGGGGTCCTCGCCGGAGAGGATGTTGATAACCAGGCCACACTGCCGATACTTGCAAAAACTGCCATTTCGCATGCTCAAGCTGGGGCGGATATGGTGGCCCCATCAGCGATGATGGACGGACAGGTCGCTGCCATTCGGTCAGCTCTAGACGAAAATAATTTCTCAAATATTCCGATCATGGGATATTCCGCCAAGTACGCATCTGCATTCTATGGTCCGTTCCGCATCGCAGCAGAATCCGCCCCTAGATTCGGCGATAGGAACAGCTACCAGATGGCACCGACACAAGGTCGAGAAGCGATGCGGGAAATCGCTGCTGATATTGAAGAGGGGGCGGACCTCGTAATGGTAAAACCAGCACTGGCGTACCTAGACGTTATCAAGCAGGCATCACTGCAGTTCGACACGCCGATAGCAGCTTATAACGTCAGTGGTGAATACTCGATGATTGCCGCCGCTGGGCAAGCCGGGTGGTTAGACCAGGAGCGATCGATGATGGAAATCCTAACTTCCATCAAACGCGCCGGTGCGGATCTAATCATCACCTACAGTGCAGTCCAAGCTGCCAAGATCCTAGCCAAGGGTTGATTTAACAACAAAAACTCTGCAAGTGATATGAATACCGTAAAGCTAGGTGCTCTGGTTGATTTTAACGCGTCCACGAATAGCCGAACGCTTTATCGGTCCAAACTTGCGACTATCAGTCGAAAACAACCGGTTATCACCGAGCACGACGTACTCATCATTAGTAGGCCACCATTCGAATTTATCGGATGAAATTTGTGCGTAGTGGGCGTAGGTATCAGCAATTGACTGCCCGTCGATAAATAATTCTCCATCTTTCAATAAGACTTGTTCGCCAGGTAATCCAACGATACGTTTCAATATCCAGTGCCCTGACATCTTAGGGTCTTCAAGGCGTACAACGTCGAACCTAACAGGCACTCTACGTCTAAATCCTAGCCTAAACGAAATTACCCACGAACCACCGATAATCGCTGGTTCCATGCTGCTACCTCGAACCTTAACAAATTGGATCGATAACAACTCAATTAGCGAGTTAACTAGTGAATTCAAGTGAGAATCGCGTTTCTACGTGTTAGATTTGTCTGGCCAATCGACAGCAAGAGGCTTGCAAGTCTAATGCGAGCCCTCATTTTTCGAGGATAAAGAATCATGTTTCGAACAATTTCAAGAATCACCGACCGTATACTCCCTATCGGAATAGCAGATGCCCATTGTGACATCCCATGCGGCATTTACGACCCCCGTGATGCCATCCAAGCAGCACAAACTGTAATCCGAATGACAGAGTTAATCGAAGAGATGGGTACTCCATCCAGCGTTGCAGAGCACAATTCTTTTGCACGTTACGTCGCGGCCAAAGAAGAACACGCTACCAAAGCCAAAGATGACATTCTCGTTATCTGGACCGACTATTTCAAGCCAGAGCACCTAGCTGCAAACCCAAACCTCCACACCAAGGTATGGGAAGCCTGCAAGCTCGGTTCACATGTTAAACAGCATGTAGACATGGCGAAGGCCATAGAATTCAAAGCCGCACTTGAAGAAATCGGCCAGGCATTCACAGACAGCAAAAAATAATATGCTTTAGGCGTTAAATTCAATCAGGCCCTCGCATTTGAAATAATCGAGGGCTTGTTATTTAAAACATCAACATCCCACAACAAAGTCCAGTTATTATTTGACAACCATGAAAGAGCCAGCTTATTTAGACCAGACGAAAACTTCAAATTTCATCCTAAACCGGAGATAAACGATGAGTGACCCCTCAGCAACCATCAATAATCCCGCAAAGACCCTGCTCAAATCCAATAAGCCTGTTTTGATCTTCAATGTATTCGAGACCCTACGACCGTCAGTTATTAAAATCGTAAAGCAAACCGGATACGACATGCTGATGATAGAAACCGAGCACGTTCTACACGATGAATATACGCTTACAAACTTCATAATCAGCGCCCGTGACAATGAGCTGAGTCCAATAATTACCGTCCCAACTACCGATCGGATGCTGGTGTCTCGGCTCCTCGATGCAGGAGCACTCGGAATCAACCTTTGCCATGCGGAAACATCAAAACAAGTCGACGATATGGTGCGCTGGATGAAGTATCCACCCATCGGCGAACGAGCACTATTCATGGGAGCAAACGTCGATTACCAAAATGCCGATGCCGAGCAATACTGTCGAGAAGCAAACCAAGCAACCATGTTGATGCTAAAAATTGAATCCCGAAAAGGTGTTGAAAACGCCGAACAAGTAATTGCGAATGAACACGTAGATGGAGTGATATTCGGGCCCGGAGATCTGGCAGCGAGCATGGGATTCCATGGCGGGTGGCAACATCCAGAGGTCCTTTCCGCCATGGAAAGCGTTATAGAAATTGCGCTGGCTAACGGTGTTGCGGTCGAGCCTGCAGAGTTTCCTTCCAACAAAACAGAATACGCGCAACAAAAAAAACGCGGCATCCAGTTATTCGGCCCAACCAGGGAAACCGAGTATCAATTACTCAGGGATGCTGCAGAGCGTGCACTAGATGCCTACAGGTAACGACAAGCGAAACTATTTACCTTGCAATCGATCAAGAATTGCATGTAAGAATCATCGAACATCCACTTAGCGATGCAACAAAAGGATCAAGCGAACGTCAAAATCCTGCGAGGATTTTCGATTAACAACGTGTCTATTTGATGCTGGGACATTCCTTGGCGCTTCATCCATGCTGTAATAGTTGTAAGAATATGATCAAAACCATGTCCCCCGAATGCCCGCAGCCGATGCTTGGTGCAATTATCGTGTGCAAGGACTAGCCGTTCCAAATGACCTTCATCAATCAACCTAATCAATTGCTCGATCCGCTGGTAATCGGAAGGCATGTAAGTATCGGGAGCGTGCGGTGGAAACGGGGATTCAAGGCCGAATGTGTCGTATTCAATATAAACACCGGTGGCGGCTAACTCACGAAGAATTTCATGGTCGTAAATACGGATATCCACATGAGCCATGACCGTGCGGTCTAGGTCTCCACCTTCGTCTTGAATAAATTTAATGATTTCAATAGGTGCCTTCTGATCTCGTCCAGGGTGTATCAACAAAGGAGCGCCGGTCTCAGACTGTGCTGCGACCGAAGCTGCAACTGATTTTTTCTCGTTATCAGTCCACGGCCACGAACAGCCAATCTCACCGATGATGCCACTCCGAATACCGGTATTACCAACACCTATCTGGACATCTCGCACGATCTCCTCGGTTATGGTGTCGAGTGGTTTTGCGGAAAAATCCGGTGGAAGCGCAGGATCAACGTAGTATCCTGCGCCCATCACAACATGAAGCCCGGTCTCACTGCTTATCTTTGACAATGCCATGGGATTACGATCGATACCGATGCTTGTAACATCAACCAACGTACCCCCACCTGCTGCCTTATAGCGAGCAGCTTCGCTCGTTGCGAGGGAGATATCCGTCTGAACGAGGTTATCCCTGCTTGAAGACCAATTAACCCTAAGCCACCCTAGGTTATCTATACCAACCGGTTCGTCGGCCAGGTCCAGGCCTTCTTGGGTATCGGGCTCAACGAATACTATGCCGAGATCTATCAGCAAGTGCTCGTGGGTTATAACCACGCCCAGTTCTGTCGGATCAACAGGGCCAAGTACAGTAAGGGCTTTACCTGCTACATCACTTTTAGCCATTACCGGGTGATCCCAGCAAGGCCATTTCGAATGCCTTCAGTTGCCCACTTAGCCCAAGGGATCGTGAAGAACTTGAATCCCTTTTCTACGAAAAAATTCGGATCCATGTCAGGAGGAATAAAGTACATGCCTGGAACAACACCATGCTTCTCGCAAGCAGCAGCAATCTTGTCCAGTCCACCCTGGTAAATATCAGAGGAATAATCAAGGGGAACCCCGAGTTCAATGGAAAGATCCGACGGACCTACCAAGAGCACATCTATCCCTGGAACACGAAGAATTTCTTCGATGTTATCTATAGCTCTTTGTGTCTCGATCATGGGAATGATTAGAAGTTCTTCATTCACTGTGTCGAGGTAGTCGCGGTAATTCTCTATCTCTCCCCACTCGCCACGCACACCCGAGTTGCTGCGATCGCCGTCCGGAGCGTATTTACAGGCACGAACCAAGGCGTGGGCTTCTTCCCTTGTATTGATCATGGGCGCAACAATACCCCTAGCCCCAGCATCCAAAGCAAAACAAACAAGATCATCGCGGTTCGAACTTACCCTTACGATAGGTGCTGCCTTCGTACCCCGCATACTCTGGATAGCAGGATTCAACTGCTTAATTTCCACGGGCGTATGCTGCGTATCGAACATCAAGAAATCGAATCCGGAATCGCCCAACATGGTCATGTCACCATAGATCGAACCAGACGTCCCCACAACGGTCTGTCCGGACTTCAATAAATCCTTAACGGCGTTCATATGGCAGTGTCTCCATTTCCAAGTACTTGAGACTCATCTGAGATCGAAAATTTCTTCAGCGTTTGTTGAGGTGCATTGTTGCACATCACGCACGGCAGTCGAACCCATATTGCCGGTAATGATTGGATTTTCGCAGACCATCGCAGGCCCAGCAACGTCGAAGACGCGTTAAATATTCTCGAGAATCTCATTAAATGTTTTGCTTGGACACATCGCATCTACAAGCAAATCAACATCACCCTTGTAATAACCACCCAAATCCTGAGCAGAACCCTGCGAGTGATTCATTTCATCAATAATCCGCTGCTCGTTTGCAACGAGTTGACCCGCAACGGATGCAAAACGCTCGGCTATAACTGGGTTCGTTTCCTGCGCAGCCAAGGCCTGTGCCCAGTACATCGTCAGGTAAAAGGTTGCCCCGCGATTATCCAATTCACCTACTTTTCTTGAAGGTAAACGCCCGTTTTGCAAGTACTGCCCGGTAGCCGCATCAAGCGCGTCACCGAGGATCGCAGCTCCCTCACTGCCAAATTGCTCTCCCAAGTGCTGTAAAGATGCGGCCAATGCCATGTATTCACCAAGTGAATCCCAGCGAAGATGACCCTCTTCTTGGAACTGTTGCACATGCTTTGGGGCAGAACCACCTGCACCGGTCTCGAACAATCCACCGCCATTAAGCAATGGAACAATAGATAGCATGCGGGCACTAGTGCCGATCTCGAGTATCGGAAACAGGTCTGTCAGGTAATCACGAAGCACGTTGCCTGTAACCGATATTGTGTCTTGCCCCTTGCGAATACGATCCAGGGACAATTGCATGGCATCTTTGGGTGACAGGATCCGTATATCCAAACCGTCGGTATCTTCACCTTGAAGATAAACTTCCACCTTTCGAATGACCTGGGAATCATGTGCCCGCTCACTGTCCAACCAGAAAATAGCTGGAGCCCCGGTAGCTCTCGATCGCCTAACGGCAAGTTTTACCCAGTCTTTGATGGGAATATCTTTTGTCTGGCATGCCCGCCAGATATCACCCTGTTCAACTTCATGCGAAAGTAATATTTCGCCGGAACTACCAACGATCCGAACGACACCCGCTGCCTCTATTTCGAAAGTCTTGTTATGAGAACCATACTCTTCTGCTGCCTGGGCCATCAAGCCCACGTTAGGAACGGTTCCCATAACCGCAGGATCCAACTTGCCATTTACCTGGCAGTCCTTGATCGTCACGTCATAAATCCCTGCATACGTCGAATCAGGGATCACCGCCTTCACATCCTGTAGTTCATTATCAGCATTCCACATTCGACCCGAATCTCGAATCATTGGCGGCATGGAGGCGTCGATGATGACATCGCTGGGGACGTGCAAATTCGTAATGCCTTTTCTAGAATCAACCATTGCAATTCCAGGGCCTGAAGCAAAGTCTTTTTCCAAATCAGTAACTATGGTCCCGTTTGGATCGCGCATTAGGCCGGCAAGCTTCGCAAGAACATCCCCGAGCCCATTATTTGGATCAGCGCCGAGTTCGTTGATCTCGGGCTCATGATTTGAAAATAAATTCGAGAAATACGTACGTACTCCATGGCCAAAGATAATCGGGTCTGAAACCTTCATCATCGTCGCTTTCAAATGCAACGAATAAAGTAGATCTCTCTCCTTTGCATCACGCACTTGGGCTTTGAAAAAATCCACCAAGGCATTCCGGCTCATGAAAGTAGCATCGAGTATCTCCCCACCCAAGAGCGGCAGTGATTCCATTAGGACCTTTACATCACCATTTTTCATTACATGCTCGATTTTGGCCACGGTGTCTGATGGTAGGGTTATCGACTGCTCATTATGAAAAAAATCTCCCCCAGACATGGTCGCGACGTGGGTCCTCGAGTCTGGGGACCATTCGCCCAGGGCAGATGGATTAGCTCGAGCAAAGTCCTTTACCGCCTTGGGCGCACGTCGATCTGAATTACCCTGTCGGAGAACCGGGTTAACCGCACTACCCATAGCCCTCCCATAACGAGCCTTAGCATCTCGTTCTGCATCGGTTCCCGGGTCGTCCGGGTAATCAGGGATCGAGTAACCCAACGCCTGGAGCTCGGCAATGCAAGCCTTCATCTGGGGAGTCGAAGCGCTTATATTCGGAAGCTTGATGATATTGGCTTCTGGGAGCTCTACCAATCGTCCGAGCTCAGCAAGATCATCCTCAACGGCACGATCTCCCAAGACATCTGGGAACTGTGCCAGTATTCTTCCTGCGAGTGAAATATCACGTGTCTCGATCTCAACCCCAGCGGTTGCTACGAAAGAACGTGCAGCTCGTAAAAAAGCATGCGTCGCCAGCGCAGGTGCTTCATCGGCCCATGTGTAGATGATAGAAGGTGATTGGTTCATGGTTATAGCGTTGGTAAATAGCTCAAAACAATAACAAAACGGGATCGGAACAGCAGATGATTATATGAGATAAATTCACGATGATGTCTCTTATTTTTCCGAAAGAGAAACATCATGAGATCATCTAGTTCGATTTGCTAATCACGCGACTCAGCATCGTAAATGCCAAGGTCGACCTGCCCAAGGTACGATATCTAAACACCCTCGACAAAACCACGTCCTAACGGAAAAACCCCACGTCTTCCGAAATGTACTCCTCGCGTACGGGGGACCATATATCGAGTGCAGTACAACCATTGCCTGTAGCAACGACCCTATGAGGTGCATCCCCAGGAATCACGTAATGATCTCCAGCAACTAATAGCCGCTCATCGTCACCAACATAAAACAGGGCCTCCCCTTCCAGCACGCGGCCACATTGCTCATGGGGGTGTGAATGCAGTGGAACTTCTGTATCAGGATCGATATCTATGATACCCATCATGATCTTCTCACCCCACATCAACCGGGCATGAACACCTGGAAGAAGCTCTCGCCTGTGAACGTCGTTCTCGCTGTAGAAATATTGTTCTGGAAGCATAAACCCTCACCCATGCGAACCGATTTTACGGCTGATAGCAGCCTCTGCTACCGGGCTAATCACCTGCTCTATATCGATATTTAATAGTGCTGGCCCGTGATGATCGAACGCCCTTTTCATAGCATTTTCAAGATCCTCTGGCTTCTTGACCTGCTCACCATAAGCACCTAGGCCCTGGGCCACCACATCGTAACGAGTAGGTAATAGGTCGGTCCATACCGGACGACCGTACAAACCTTTTTGGATCTGCCAATCGATACCCCATATCGAGTTGTTGCCAACCATCATTTTTACGGGCAAATCGTGACGAACCATCGTATCGATTTCCATACCGTTGAAACCGAGAGAACCATCACCGTTAGCTAAAACCACCTTTTTCCCGGGTAAAGCAACTTGAGCTCCCAGGGCATATGGTAGGCCGACGCCGATCATCCCAAAACTCGAAACATTGTGAAAACGATAAGGTTTATCACGCTTGATAGATGCACGCAGGAAGTGACAGTAATCCCCACCATCAAAAGTCACATGAGTATCGTCATCTATGAATTTTTTTAACGTATTAGAAACATGCATGGGATGCATGGGACTTTCCACTTTCCCCAGTCTAGTCAAATCTTCATGCCATTCGTTAAATGCTGACCGCAAACGCTCAACCCAATCAGTTCGCTCGGTCCATTTACGTTTGGCAGCTGCGTCTGCCAACTGGGTAATGACAGGACCAAGATCCCCAACAATTCCAATCGCAGCCGTACGAGCTCGGGCGACTTGAGCCGGGGACGGATCAACAACTATGAATTTCACGTCATCAGCAAAAGGAGGGTTTCCGCCAAAACCATTGGTGTAGTCGAGCTTTTTACCAAGCATAACAACAACGTCAGCATCCCCAACATTCCGGACCGTGACATTGAGTGGTTGGTATCCAAGTCCCATAGAGTATTCATGGGAATCAGGTATCAATGCTCGGGCGGAATCCTCCGAGAAAAAAGGAATGCGCATCGTCTCAACGAGCCGCTTAACCTCCGATGGCACTGCAGTCGCCCCTGCAGAAGATCCAGCGAAAATCATAGGCCTCTGTGCCGTACTCAGTAAATCAATAGCCTTCTCAACCTGATCAGGATCACCAAGTACCAAAGTAGAAATCCCGTATTCGCTAGGGGTGTATCTCGCAACTTCGGCATCATCAACCTCAGCCATCTGGAAATCATGGGGTATCGTCAAGTGAACCGGTCCTTGCCGACCACTCAAAGCGGTCCTAAATGCCAAGGCAACGTACTCAGGTATTCGTGAAGGTGACGGAACTTCCCATGCCCCCTTCGTAATCGGTTTAGCAGCATTAATTTGATCGAATTCCTGCATTGCCCCTCGACCTAGGTTTGGGGATTCAGCCGAACCAGCAATATTAATCACCGGGGCCTCTGAATGGATTGCGTTAGCAAGTGCAGGCAGTGCATTCGCATGACCTGGGGTCGTCGAGAGCATGACGGCGCCCTTTTTAAGAATTCTCGAATACGAGTCAGCAGCATGCACGGCTCCAGACTCATGTCTAAAGTCAATCATACGCAGAGGGGTATCGAACATCGTATCGAGCATGTGCAGGATATGATCACCCGCAATCCCGAAGACGGTGTCAACGCCCTCTGCTCGAAGGGCCCGAATTAAAAGATCACTACCAGTAGTTTTTGCCATAATTATTAAAATTTCTCTTTGTCTTAGCCCAGTCTTCGCACAGTTACTTGGAATTCAATAAACGCATCTACGATTTGACATCCCGAAACCAAGCGATTGAAAAGATTAGCACCATCAGGTTCTGATTTGGGGTGATATAGACCCAAGACATGATATTTGCGATTTTCTAGTCGCCTGACGGGACCAACATATCTACCAAATCATCAACAGCCATAAGCCCCAGAGTTGACTGATTAGCAAATAACTTGACCAGATCTTCAACCTTCTCCTTGTCAAGTTGCGTACTTAAATTCGCCCTAAATTTTTCCACCAGTAATGGCTTGGCTTCCTGGCGGCGTCTGCGATGCCCAATCGGGTACGCGACCGTTATATTTTCAGTTGATGAACCATCTTTGAATCGCACCTGCACGCTGTTCGCAATGGAACGTTTATCGGGATCGATGTAATCTTCCGTAAATCTTCGATCGTGATTCATGATCATCTTGTCTCGAAGTTGATCAACGCGAGGATCCATCGCCATCTCATCCTCGTAATCCTCTGCTACCAGACAACCTTTTATTAGAGCAACTGCCGTCATGTACTGAATACAGTGATCTCGATCTGCAGGATTGTTCAAGGGACCGGTTTTATCGATGATGCGCAATGCCGATTCCTGGGAAGCGATCATCACTTCATCGATCTCGCCAAGTCGTGATACAACTTGTGGATGAAGTTGGAAGGCAGCCTCGACAGCAGTCTGAGCGTGGAACTCAGCGGGGAAAGAGACCTTGAACAGGATGTTTTCCATAACGTAAGAACCTAACTCTCGCTGAAGAGTGATCTCTTGCCCTCTAAACCAAGCATCCTGGAATCCCCAGCCCGGGGATGTCAATGCTGAAGGATAACCCATTTCACCGGACATAGAGTTCAAGCTAAACCTAACAGCTCGACTCACAGCGTCACCCGCCGCCCAGGATTTTCGTGACCCGGTATTCGGTGCATGCCTATAAGTACGCAATGAGGCGTCGAGCCAAGCGTTCGAAACGGCGTTCTCCACCTGCTGTACGTTACCACCCAGCATCGATGTAACAACCGCGGTCGATGCAACTTTCACCAGGATCACGTGATCAATGCCAACGCTGTTGAAAGAATTATCCAGGGCGAGAACGCCTTGAATCTCATAGGCTTTCACGGCCATTTCCAATAATTCTCTGACATTGATCGATCGTGAGGTCCCCAAAACGTTGCTACGACAGATGAAATCGGCTAACGGGATAATCGAACCAAAATTATCAGATGGATGCCCCCACTCGGCAGCGAGCCAAGTGTCATTGAAATCTAACCATCGAATCGCTGTCCCTGTGTCGAAAGCCGCCTTAACTGGATCCAGTTCGTACCGAGTGCCGGGGACCCTAGCACCGTTTGGGACAATCATGCCTTCCACGTCTGGGCCTAGCAACTTGGTACACGCCTGGTAATCCATGGCCAACAAAGCGCATCCAATTGAATCCATAAGACACAATCGGGCCGTATCCACCGCTAATTCAGAATCAGGTTGATAATTGACCGCGTAATCAGCAATTTTCGCTATAACGTTATCTGTTGCTGGCATAGTAATTTTCAATCACGATCATCTATGGCCACGTAGTCCCTAGGAGCGGGGCCAGTGTACTCAGACAGGGGACGAATTAGGGCGTTATCACCGCGTTGTTCCAAGACATGAGCAATCCACCCGGACGTGCGTGCGATCACAAACACCGGTGTAAACATCGCTGTTGGGATTCCACATAGGTGATAAGCAGTAGCAGCATAAAAATCTAGATTCGGGAACATCCCTTTCTCCCGAAACATGACAGCCTCAATCCGGTCAGAAATATCGTAGAAAGAGGTATTGTTTGCCGCATCAGATAACTGACGGGCCAAGTCTTTTACAATTGGCGAACGAGGATCTCCGTTCTTGTAAACACGATGGCCAAAACCCATGATGAGTCGTCGGGCTTTCAACATGTGCATCACAGATTTCTCTGCATCCTGCGGAGAGTCGAATGACGATACCAGTTCCATCGCAGCCTCATTGGCGCCTCCATGGAGTGGTCCCCGCAGAGCACCAATCGCTCCCGTGACAGCCGAATAAGTATCTGCCAATGTCGAGGTGATAACGCGAGCGCTAAAAGTCGACGCATTAAATTCGTGCTCAGCATACAAGATCAGGGTCTTATCCAACGCCTCTCGCTTTAACGGATCGGAAGCCGTACCAGACATCAGGCTCAAAAAATGACCTGCCACGGTATCTTCATCGGAATCTGTTTCGATACGTTCATTTCGAGAATGAAAGCGATACCAGTAGGCCAACATCGAACCAAAACTTGCGGTTAGCCTGTCCCCAACTGAAGCTGCAGTTCTTCCGTCCTTTCCTTCGGGCTCAAGCGTTCCTAGTAACGATGTCCCGGTCCGCAGTACATCCATCGGATGAGCAGATTGGGGCATATGCTCCAACAGAGTCTTTAATCCGTTTGGAAGCGAACGCAAACTACAAAGCTTGTTTTTATAGGCATTGAGCTGATCATAGGTCGGAAGCTTACCGTAGATCAAGAGATAGGCAACTTCCTCGAAAGTTCCCTCTGCCGCAAGATCGGTAATCGAATAGCCCCGATATGTAAGACCTACTCCAGCCTTACCAACCGTCGACACCCCCGAAGAACCTGCGGTAACACCATTAAGACCAGAGTTGACCATATTGATAAATCCTGTCAGTTAACTATAAGTCGCTATCAGTGGTGAAAAGCTGATCTAACTTGTTTTCATACGCTTGATAATGAATGTAGTCATAAAGCTCATCACGAGTTTGCAAATTATCGATAATTTTGGCTTGAGTACCCTCGGTCCTCAGGATCCTGAAAACATTTTCTGCAGCCTTATTAGCTGCGCGAAATGCGGTCAACGGGTACAAAGCGATGTCAACACCAACGCGAGCCAGCTCATCGAGGGTAAATGCCGGAGTTTTCCCAAACTCAGTCAAATTCGCCAATACCGGTACGCCAGTCGCATCCCTAAACTTCTTGTAATCCGCGAGTTCAGTAACCGCCTCCGCAAATAGCATGTCGGCGCCTGATTCAACATAATCAACCGCCCGTTCCACTGCGGCATCAACACCTTCAATAGCGATGGCGTCTGTACGTGCCATCAAAACAAAATCTTCGTACTCCTTCGCATCAGCAGCAGCTTTTAACCTATTCTGCATTTCGATGGACGAAACGATTTGTTTACCAGGTCGATGACCACACCGTTTATCTTGTACCTGATCTTCGATATGTACTCCTGCAGCGCCTGCGCGAGCCATTTCTTTCATCGTTCGCGCTATCATAAACGCACCGCCCCAACCCGTGTCGACATCGACAAGAAGAGGCAAATCCACCGCTGCAACAACCCGCCGCACATCTCCAAGGACATTATCAAGCGTGGTCATACCAAGATCAGGTAAGCCATAAGAAGAAGTCGCAACTCCAGAACCCGACAGGTAAAGAGCGATAAATCCGGCAGATTGCGCCATCACCCCGTGATAAGGATTCGTCACCCCCACAACTTGTAGAGGTGACTCTACTTGAATTGCTTTCCTTAGATCTTTGCCTGGTGTAGTGATCATAATGGGGAATTATATGTACAGGAGCAACAATCGTGATACTGATAAAAACAGATTAACTCGATATGGCATCAGAGAATACCAGTGGCGAAACCGCAAGCAGTACGATTCCCAAAACCAAGCGCAACTTCGCAGCATCCACCGTACCGGTCATACGGGAACCAACGAACATTCCAATCATCGCAGGAATACCAATTACTGAAACCAACAACCAGTCAACCCTGCCGCTGATCAGGTGACCGGTAAATCCTGAAGTTCCTACAAGAATTGTAAGTGCTAAATTTGTACCAGCTGCCAGCGAGGGCTTCATCTTCAGGACATGCACGAGAGCTGGCATACGCAAAACGCCCAGTGCCAAACCAACAGCACCACCCATCAAGCCAATACCGAAACCCAAAACGCTTTCTCGCACCACGGTCTTAGAATTAAGGTCTCCACGTCCAGAGCGAGCATCTGCATCCTCATCAGAAGAAGAGCGATCACGCAGTTCGGCAACGGCTCGAACGATCATCATGAGGGATGACCAGACTAATAACAGCGCGACGATCAACAACAGAATCATCCTAGAAACCAAGTCAGCGTAAAGACCGCCCGCAAAAGAACCGGCTATGGCCGGAATACCAATCACGATCACGACTCGGAACACTATACGGTTCTGCAAAATGGCGGGCCAAGAGCCGGCCACGGAGCCAAGCACGCTGACAAAAAGGTTTGTACTTGCGGCCATGAGCGGATCCAAGCCAACAGCAGTCATCACGGGCAGGCGTACAACACCAAGTGCTATTCCCACGATTCCACCTATGATTCCGACCAGCAGGGACATGACAGCCAGGCCAACAAGTTGAGCGGTGTTTAAATCAGAACCAAATAGCGCTAATTCAGTAACAGGTTCCATCTACCTCACCGTACCAATGCTACGTAACGATTACGCCCGCACGACATTAATTTAATCGATATCAAACAAATTGCTGTCCAAGCGTAAGTTTGAATAGGTATTCCGAACAACGTTCTTTCCTTGTTGACATTTTCACACAAGGATAAATTCTATTCTCACCCAACATTTTTTAACTTGCGAGTTATCTTTATAATCCCCACCCCGAATACCTTTTTCGATGTGTGACTATTTCCCCACCAAGTCCAAACTTTCAAGTAAAGCATCGATTTCTTTGAAATGATCTGCATCCGGTTTGAGTGCAGGATGCCTCGCAAAATCCGAACCTGGAGAAAAAATCCCTCGCCTGACCATGATGTGCTTGTATATCCATCCAGCAAATCCCTGCCCTTGAGCCAACATCTGAATTAACGGTGCATGACGGCGCATTTCTAAATTAGCTGAATCTTCATCACCCGCCTGAAAGTGATTCCACACTCTTACGAACATATCTGGCAATGTTGATCCAGGCATTGTGCCAACGGAACCGCGCTTAAACTCTTCAACGGCAAATGCACCACCAGCGCCACCAAACAATATAAGCCCGGTACCTTTAGCCAGCTCGCAGGTTTCACCCATCCTAGGCAAAGTCGGCGGGGTCTCAACTTTAATATAACAAAGGTTCTCATGCCTTTTAGCACACTGCACTGCCATCGCCGGTGGAACCTGCGCCGTCCCCTGGTCTTGTAAAAAGATGGGAAGAGATACAGATTCAGCAATTCGACCAAAATACTCGATGTTTTCGGAAGCCGGCACAGGAATAAAAGATGTAGGACGAATCATCAACGCATCTGCCCCTAGCTCTTCAGCCCTCTTGGACAGAAAAATTGCGACATCAGTACTTTCACCGCCTGTATTCATCACAATTTTCACGCGACCGTTATTAACCTTTACGACCGTACTGAGTATTTCGTCACGTTCTTTTTCATTAAATTTGTAAATTTCTGTAGCAACAGCAATCCCGAGGCCATCCACTCCTTTTGCGATCATCCATTCAACTTGTCGCTCAAGATCTTCGAGCACCAAATGACCTTTCTCATCAATAGGTGCCGAAAGGATTGGATATACACCCCTCATCGAACGGTCAGGCATGTCTAGGTTCCCCCTGTTATCAAGGCTTGCTTGAGCCTGATAGTTATTGGGCCAAAATCAAAGTAAAGTTCTGACAACGGTCAGCAGC